>ENA-UOWO01001599-UOWO01001599.1-activated-sludge-metagenome-genome-assembly--contig:-NODE-1599-length-29699-cov-4.815747_pt1 | contig 29699 bp, 30 predicted proteins | sample MGYA00238148_ERZ761564 | MGnify/ENA primary metagenome ERZ761564 (study PRJEB28885, sample SAMN05720194) | activated sludge metagenome | isolation source: Anaerobic digester | place: USA...
CCTTGCCTGTATCGTTGCACTAGCTGCTGGGACAATGAATATCTTACCTTGGGGAGGGCCAACCATTCGAGCAGCAACTGCTTTGGAAATACCAGTAACAGCCTTGTTTAATCCATTAATAATTCCTGTTTTGTTTGGGTTGATCAGTGTTTTGATTATAGCTTATTTCCTTGGTAAAAAAGAACGATCCAATGAAATCAGCAAACAAGCAGTCATCAAAATGGAAGAATTGCCATCAGAGTTGGAAAGGCCAAAACTTTTTTGGATAAACATTGGATTAATAGTCACGTCAGTTGGGGTTTTAGTTTCTGCAATCTTGCCACCGCATGTCATTTTTATGATTGCCTTTGCCATTGCAATTACCATCAACTACCCGAATCTCAATGATCAAGCCCAAAGAATAAATGCGCACGCCAAAGCAGTGGTTTTGATGGTGAGTATTCTTTTTGCTGCAGGGTGTTTTATTGGCATCATGAAAGGCTCAGGAATGATAGACGAGATGGCTAAAGCTGCCGTTTTGCATATTCCTGAATCTATTGGTAAACATCTGCCGTTTTTTGTAGGCATTACTTCTATGCCTGCAAGTTTGCTGTTTGATCCAGATTCTTTTTATTTTGGTGTCGTTCCAGTTCTTGCTACTACGGCTACCCATTTTGGAATTGACTCTGTAGAAATTGGGCGTGCTGCAATAATTGGGCAAATGACGACAGGCTTTCCAGTAAGTCCATTGACAGGTTCGACATTTTTGCTTATAGGATTAACAGGAGTTGATTTAGGTAGTCATCAGCGAAAAACGATACCTTATGCTTTTTTGATAAGTTTAATTATTCTTGTAGTTTCCTTGTTAATAGGAGCAATAACTTTTTGATCCATGAAAAAAATAAGAATTGGAAGTGGGGCAGGGTATGGTGGTGATCGACTAGAACCCGCAATTTTATTGATGCAAGAAGGAGGTTTGAATTACATTGCTTTTGAATGTTTGGCTGAAAGAACTATAGCATTGGCTCAAAAAGAAAAGCAAAGGAATCCAGAAAAAGGATATAATCATTTGCTTGAATATCGGATGGAAAAGGTACTGCCATTGGCATCCAAGCACAAGATAAAGGTGATTACCAACATGGGAGCCGCGAACCCAATACAAGCCATGAAAGTCACTGGCGAGATAGCAAAAAAACTAGGTGTTTCTGGGCTAAAAATTGCTGCTGTTTGCGGAGACGATGTGTTGCATATTTTGAATGAAAATACTCATTTAAATATATTGGAAAATAGAGAGCCACTTTCTAGTATTTCTAATATAATGATATCAGCAAATGCTTATCTGGGCACAACTGGAATTGTTGAAGCCCTCAATAATGGAGCAAATATCATCATAACGGGCAGAGTTGCAGACCCTTCTTTATTTTTGGCGCCAATGATTTATGAATTTGGTTGGGAAATGGATGATTATGCCAAATTGGGTAAAGGTACATTGGTAGGTCATTTGTTGGAATGTGCTGGTCAAATATGCGGTGGGTACTTTGCAGATCTACAACAAAAACAAGTGCCAAATCTTTGGAATATAGGTTTTCCATTTGCAGAAGTTGATGAACATGGCGAGGGTTTTATTTCTAAAGTGAAAGGCACTGGTGGTTTGATCAACAGAGCCACTTGTACAGAACAATTACTTTACGAAATACATGATCCTGCCCAGTACATTACACCTGATTGTGTGGCAGATTTTTCAAATGTTACTTTCGAACTACTTGGTCCAGACAAAGTAAAATTTGACCATGCAAGTGGTGCACCGCCTACAGATTTTTATAAAGTCAGTGTGGGTTATTTCAATGGCTATTACGGAGAAGGGCAAATCAGCTATGGGGGAAATGATTGCGTCAATCGAGCTAAATTAGCTGGAGAAATTGTGAAAGCACGTTTAAAAGATTTGAATTGTGTTGATTTTAGAATTGATTTGATAGGGCTCAATTCCATCAATCCATTCCAAACAGTAAGTCAGGATATTTCAGAAGTAAGGCTGCGCGTATCGGCCAAAACGGATACTTTCGCAATGGCTCAACTCATAGGTCAAGAAGTGGAAACACTTTATACGAATGGTCCGGCAGGAGGAGGCGGAGCAACCAAACAGACAGAGGAAGTTATTTCTGTGCTTTCGGTTTTGTTACCTAAACTTGGAATTCAACACCACATCGAATATTTAAATTTGTAAGTGATATGAAACTTTTGGAAATAGCACATGCGCGTAGTGGAGATAAAGGCAATATCAGCAATATTAGTTTGATAGTCTATGACCAATCTAATTTTCAATTCATTAAAGAAAATGTCACTGAGGAAAAAGTAAAAGATTGGTTTAAAGACATAGTTTTGGGAGAAGTAAAACGATACGAACTTCCACAATTGGGTGCCCTGAATTTTGTCTTGTATGATGCATTAGATGGCGGGGTTACTAGTTCAACTTTGTTGGATAAACATAGGAAGTCGCTGAGTTCTTTTTTATTGGAAATGGATATTTGAAGCGGTGTTATTGCATTTTCCGTCAGTTTACCAGAATAGAAAAGAAAATCGATTAAATGAAACAAATAATATTATCTTTTTTGTTATTAACTACACTTTTATTAAGTGGCCAAAATAATATTTATTCAAAAACATTCGGAGAAAGTAAGGACAAAGCTATTATATTTATACACGGTGGTCCAAGCGGAAATTCCACGCTTTTTGAATACACAACTGCTAAAACAATTGCTGAAAAAGGTTTTTATGTGATTGTTTACGATAGGCGAGGAGAAGGAAGATCAATTGATTCATCAGCAAAATTGACATACCAAGAGTATTTTGATGACTTAAATAACCTCTACAAAACATATGATATTGAGAAGGCAAATATTATTGGTCACAGTTTTGGAGGTTTAATTGCAACATTATTTTCAGAAAAATATTCGCAAAAAGTAGAATCATTAATTCTTGCAGGAGCTTTATTTTCTCAACAAGAAACTTATGATCATATATTAAAATCTGTTAGCAAAATTTGTATAAGTAAGGATGATGCTTTGACATTAAACAAAATCAAAGAAATAAAAAGTCTAGATAAAAACTCTGCAGAATATAGAAAATCTTGCTTTGAATTGGCGAGTGAAAGCAACTATTTTAAAATGCCAAAACCGACAACTGAATCCGAAATATTAAGGCAAGCATATGAAAATAATATTCTTGATAAAAATATTAGAAATCAAATTGCCCCTATGATATTTTATAAAAATGAATCTTTGAAAAATATTGATGTAAAATCAAACTTAAGAAAGTTAAAAAAACAACTCAAAGTGTATGCGATTTACGGAAAAGAAGATAAAATTTTTAATGAATCACACTTGAAAGAAATGAGAAAAATAGTTGGTAAAAATCAATTTGTTTTGATAGATAATTGTTCGCATTATTTATTTGTAGACCAACAAGAAATTTTTATAAATAGTTTAGTAAATTGGCTAAAGAAATAAAAGTGTGCACACTTCTGCTGTTTGATATTGCAATGAAATATAAGCTAAATTTGAAGTTGGGGATGTCTTTTAAAGTCAATGAATACATAGAAATTTAGCTATAAATACGTAGTGATTAAAATTGAATTGAACTATAGACAGGAACAGTATTTTCATTTTTATATTAGAGGTAGTATTACAATTCTTTTGAAATGAAAAAGTATTATTTTTTAGTGGTAAGTCTCTTTTTACTTCTCCTTTCGATCATTGCATTTTCTGATAATTTAATTACTGATGTGGGGCAGAAAAGCAACAGCGATCCCAAGTTTATCATCCATGGATTGTTTTGTTTCGCATGGTTTATCATGTTGGTTATTCAGACGAACTTTATAAAAAATAATAATTTAAAGGCACATATAAAGCTAGGCTTTGCTGGTTTGTTTGCAGCTCTCGGAGTGTTTTTCTCAACCATGTATATTTTTGTTGTAATTTATGATGGTTGGGATAATATGGCACCGCTGGTAAAAGCAAACAGGTTTTTCATGTTGGGGTTTGGGATATTAATTGCCTTGGCTTACCTATACAGAAAGCAAACAGAATGCCACAAAAGATTGATGTTTGTTGCTAGTTTTTATATGTTAGGTCCAATTTTGGATAGGGCAATGGGACGCTCATTTATTGATTCTATGATTTCATCAGAAATGGGTTGGCAGCTTACGTTTTTTGGTATATGGACAGCTTTTTTTATTTCACTGATTGTATACGATTGGGTCTTATCCAAGAGCATTCATGTAGTTTCATCTTTTGGATTTTTGATTTATGTTTTAATTTTGGGAGTTTCAATGTATTTATAACATCACCCATCATAACCCAGTTAAAAAATCGAATAGGTGTTTGTTGAATATTTCTGGTTGTTCAAGATTGGAAACATGGCCAGCATCATCAATAACGTGCAGCACTGAGCCTTTGATTGCCTCATGCATAAATTCAGATTGTTCGAGAGGTGTCACTTTATCTTCCCTTCCGCATAGTATCAACGTAGGCATTTTGATCTCACCTAAAGTAGAGCAAGTTTCATTTCTCTCTGCTAATGCAACCAAGCCTTGTTTGATGATGTGTTTGGAATTTGCATCAACAACAGTGCGCAGCCCTTCTACCAATTCCTTTTTATTGGTCATTGAATTTTTGTGAAAAACATTTTTTATGAAGCCTTCATTGAATTCTTCTTTGCCATCGACATCTATAGAACCAATGGTTTTATAACGTTTCGTTTTAACCTCGGGTGTGTCAGCAATGCATTGAGTATCGCATAAAACCAAGGCCTTAAACTTTTCCGGAAATCTTTTTACAACATTCAAGGCAATATATCCACCCATAGAAAGACCACAAATAATTGCCTTCGTGATCCCCAATTTGTCCATAAACTGCATTAAGTCATTACCAAAAGTATCAATGCTCAAATATGATTCTTCGTCCGTTGATTTACCAAAACCCCTGATGTCGATGGCAATAAGACGATGTGTTGTTTGAAAAAAATCCAATTGACCTTGCCACATTGATTTATCAAAGGGGTATCCATGCAAGAAGATTACAGGAATGCTACCCTCACCTACATCATCATAAGATATTTGTAAGTTGTAAATAGGTAATGTCAAGTTGTGTCCTTGAGTCATGGTTTCCATGGTGCAATATTTTAGTTGTTATGGGACAACGCTTAGGGGGTGAGGATGGTTTTGTGCCATTTCTAGATTAAGAACTGTAATAAACTAGATTGGCATTATCTTTTAAAATAGGTAATATATTTTTATTGAGTTTTTTTGCTGTCTGACAAAAGCAAAATCAATATTTGTGAATTAACTAAATACTGGATATCAGACCCTTCCTCAAGAATTATAAAAAGAATCTTCTAATTCTTTGTCGGGCCTCCAACAGTCAGCGGCCTCAGTAATCTGACCTTTTAAAGCGCCAAATTTGCGTTTCTTTGTTTTGACTTTTATTGGTTGTAAACTTACGATTGGAACATTGTTTTTTGCAATAATAACCTCTTCTCCGTTCAGGGCTTTTTGAATCAATGCAGAAAGGTTTGATTTTGCTTCGTGAATATTTACTACGGTCATTATGTTTTACATTTATGATTAGCCAACTTAGCTAATGTTTTATTTATGTTTAAAGTTTTTGAAAGATTTAATTTTATAATAAATTTAAAATGAAAAAATGAAGTCTAATTTTCACCGACGCAAATCCATCAGATTAAAAGGATATGATTATTCTAAAGCAGGTATGTATTATATCACAATTTGCACCCAAGATCGGAGTTGTTTATTTGGTGATGTTTTAGATGGAGAAATGTTTTTAAATCCAGCAGGGAAAATGATTGAGATGTGGTATTTTAAATTGGAAAGCAAATATTCAGATATAAAATGTCATGAAATGGTGATCATGCCCAATCATTTACATTGTATAATCGAAAACGATGGTCCAATTGGAACCAACGTAGAGGCAGACCCACGTGTCTGCCTCGAACAAAATGTTTTGGGCGAACATATTGATTGCGAAGTTATATCTGTAGACATTGAAGGAAATGACGATGTAGAAAATGATGATGATTGGGTGGAACCTGATATTGGATACGAACACGTGGGAAATGACGAACACGTGGGAAATGACGAACACGTGGGTAGGGACGAACACGTGGGTTCGTCCCTGCCACGGGTGATGCAATGGTTTAAAACAATGTCAACAAATGATTATATACAAGGAGTTAAAACCCATGGATGGCCTCGTTTCAACGGTAAATTATGGCAACGTAGTTATCATGAACGAATTATTCATGATGAACACTCATACAATAATATTTCTCAATACATCCGAAATAATCCAAAAAAATGGTCTGCTGATAAATTTAAACTAAATTGACTTGGTACTTTTAAATTGTAAGTCGTGCTCAAAATAAATCCCCAAATTTTTATCCACGACCAATCCACTTTTTGTATATATTTGTTTACACCTTTCATTCATGGCTCAATCATTACTAAATGAAGTGGTATCTTTTCCTTTTTTACCTGCTATCTTTTTCTTTACAAGTTCGTGCTCAAGAGGGCGGCGATGGTCAACCTTTTAAGATTGTTTCTATTTTTTTCAGAGGAGGTAGCTACTATGTGGATGAGGAACAAAAAGATGTGGTGCGAGATTTCATGAGTAAACAGATACTGATGAATTATGAAATTCACATTCACAGTCACACCGACAATGTAGGTGGCGTGGAATTTAATGAATGGCTTTCACGCATGCGCAGTGAAGCTACCTACCAATTTCTCAAAGAAGATGGTATACCAACCAATCAGTTATTCATCAAAGATCACGGATTATTCAACCCTGATTATGATAATGATTCTTCATTGGGGCGGGCCAAAAACCGACGAGTGGATATCGTTTTATGGCCTTTACCTTCCTAAGGATTTGGCTATTCAAACCAAGTCCTCCATTTAAAATCGCAAAAAGTGAACAGAAGAACTAGCATCAAAACGACCACCATTTTAGGGATGGGACTCGGACTCCTTCCTTCCTTCAAGGTAGGTGATAAATCAGAAAAGAAATTGGGAGTAGCCCTTGTAGGTTTGGGTAATTATTCCACAGCGATGTTGGGTCCTGCATTGCTCCAAACCGAACATTGTTATCTTTCTGGCATTGTAAGTGGCACCGCAGAAAAACGCCTCAAGTGGAAAGAACAATATCACCTCAAAGACGAAAACATCTACGATTATGCGCGTTTTGATGAGATTGCAAAAAACAAAGAAATCGATATTGTTTACATAGTTTTACCCAATTTCATGCACGCGGAATACACCATCAGGGCATTGGAGGCAGGAAAACACGTCATTTGCGAAAAGCCAATGGGCATGAATGCAGCTGAGTGTCGTCAAATGATTGAAGCGCGAAATCGCAGTGGGAAAATGTTGCAAATTGGTTATCGGCTGTATTATGAAGACAGACATTTATTGGCTCACCAAATAGCAGTTGAACAAAAATTGGGCAAATTTTTGATGGCTGAGACATCCCTGGCATTCAGAATGGGTAGACCAAATTGGTGGCGCATGGACTTGGCCAAAGGCGGCGGAGGCGCTTTGATGGACCTAGGTGTTTACAATATCCAGGCCGCAAGAAGGATGGCCAATCAGTTGCCTGAATCTGTCACTGCTCAAGCCTATGTATTTGATAAAACCTTGTACAAAGACATTTATGAAACGTATGCCTTCCAACTTTTATATCCAGATGGAGGCGTATCCAATACCACTACCTCATTCAATGCCTATGTAGATCGAGCACATGCTTCCTATGAGGATGGATGGGTATTGCTCAGTCCTGCAAGCAACGGTGGAGCGCCAGTAGTGATGTCAACAAGTAAGGAAATGGAACAGCCGCCCAAATTAATCAACCTCCAACAAACTGCCCAGATGGATGCCTTTTCTTTAAATATTCAAAATGGCACAGACGTCACCGCTTCTGCTGAAGAAGGTTTGATTGATATGCAGATCATTGATACCATAAAGAAAGCGATTGCAAGCGGGAAGAGAGAAGAAATTAAATATTGAATTAGCATCTGAAAAGATTTTTTGAGGTTAAGTTTCAATTTTTTGCCCCTGTAAATTGCCTACTCAAGCATTTAATTTTTAGCTTCCAGTCAATGTTTTAGTAATGAAATTATCTGTAAATATTTCATTTAAATCCTTGTCTAACAATTGGATATATTCCACTTCACAAATGCCATTTGAAATAAAAGTGAAGCCTGTAAGATTTCCAGTTTCGATTTTATATTGAGTTTTATATACTTCCTGATTATTATAGAAAATTGTAATTTCCTTATTCTTTACTTCCACTCGTACATCCAGCCACTCTCGAGGATCGTAGGACAATGCACTTAAATCTGCTTGTTTACCCAAAAGAAAACGCTCGCCAAATTGAGCCATAGAATTACTCTCACATCCAGGTTTGATAGCACTAAAGAAAAAAGGTTGTGATTCAGTTGCCAAATCAAATAGAATAAATGGGCAGTGATTGGCTCTGTATTCCTTCAAACGAGCTCTTGTTCTAAAAGTAAAATTTTCCCCAGTTTTAAAGGCATCTTTTGGTACCAAACTTTGATAGATGTATTTCTCTTCTTCCAAAGAGACTTTTGCTTCAACCAAATCCTTTTCAGCTATTGATAACTTGCTACCCTCAAAATTATTCCTTGTTGGTAGATAAGTCGGCAAGCTACTGAAGTTTGGAGATTTTACATAAAAAAACCAATCTCCTGTTGGGATTTTTACAGGCAAGGTTTTTATAATTTGATTATTGACTATGAGTTTAGCCGTGTGATGACCTGGTTCAAAATATATATCAGTCAAAGTATGGGCATTGGGATCTATTTTTACACGACGATTTATATCCCATGATTGTTGTATGAAAAAACTATCTCCTTGTATACTGCTTACATCATAATTAAAAACTACTGTATTTGGAAGACTATTTGAAGTTGTTTTGGTAAAGGAAAAGGTAGCTTCTTTTTGTGCAGTAGCAGTGTTGGATCTGAGCACATATACACATAATGAAATCATTAAAATGGAGGCAGCCAGGTAAGATGTTTTTTTCCAGTTTATGTCCAAGGGTGTTTTCTGTATTACTTGAATATTTGGTTTTGAATGCTGTTTGTATTCCTGCCAATTTTTATAACCGATGTAAGTGGCAAGCGCATTGAGCGTAGACACTTGTGGTGCTTTGGAAAACTGCCCTTTGAGCAACCTTTTAATAGTTGATACTGAAATTAATATTCCTGTTTTTTCGGCGATTTCCTCTGCCACTAAATTATAATCCCTATGGCTGATTGAAGATAAGTTTTCATACCCATTGGATATAAAAATTTGCTGCACACAGGCCATAACCATTTGTTGTTCTTCCATTCCCGGAATTTTGAGTAAAATTAATCAAAATATGACTCAAGCTACTTTTGAAAATTGATTGAACAACTTTGACTAACTTTTGATCAGGTGTATTTCTGCTGCAAATCTACCTTTAGATACTGTATTTCGCTATAACGAGAATAAGTGGATACAAGATTATGTAAACAAAATCATTAAAGGCAATGGTAAAAAAAGATCAAAAACAAAGTCTTACGGTAACCATATTACAAACAGGATTATTGGTTGGAACTTTGGATTTATTGGCAGCAATGATGTCCCAATATGTCAAAACTGGTCTTTTTGCCGAGAAAATGCTTTTGTACATAGCTGGTGGATTTCTTGGTTTGGAAAAATCAATGGCGGGAGGTTATGAAGTTGAAATGCTAGGATTATTTTTTCATTACTTTATAGCCACGTCCTTTACTGTGTTATTTTTTCTATTATATCCCAGATGGAAAATATTGTCGAGAAATGTTTATTTAATTGGAATGTTGTACAGTGCTTTTGTGAGTTTGTTTATGCGTTTATGTGTTTTACCATTGACACAATTGCCGAGTCTACCATTCATTCTTTCAAGGGCATTTACGGATTGGATGATCCTTGGTCTAGCCTTAGGTATTCCCATTTCTTTTTTTGCTTCACAATTTTATAAAGAAAACAAGTGAAAAAATCAATTACAATATGGTTGGATCTAGTGCCAAAAGGTAAATTTATTTTCCTATTTGGATTAATGGGCATTGGATTTTTGCAAATTTTAAGCTCAAGTTATTTACCTTTTTTTATTCCAAACACCGAAATACTCCCTCTGTGGACTGCTGCTACTTGGGGTATATTAATCGTTATATTTGTGCTGCTCCATTTTATGAAAAAGCCATTTCCTTATTTTGGTTTAATATTGTCTATCTTAATGTTGCTCATGACTTTTTGTTTACAATTGCCAGATTTAATAGTCAAGGAACCTTTTTGGAAAGACGTTATGAAATTAGGAGTATGGAACAATTTTTTGAAACTACTATCATTTTCAGGGGCATGTATGTTGATGGATGTACATTCAAATAAATACAAAAATATTAGTAGGGGTGTATTTGCTATCATGTTGATTGTTTTTGGAAATGAACATTTTCTGTTTGTGTCTTTCGCCATAACTTTATTTCCCGATTGGTTTCCATTTCCTGTTTTTTGGACAAAGCTAACTGGAGCCCTTCTTTTCCTTGGAGGTTTATGTTTGTTGATTAATTTCAGAGTACGTGAGGTTGGTTTATTGACAGCAATTATGATTTTTTCATGGGTATGGTTTATCCATTTGCCTTTGGTTATCAAAAACCCATTTGCAAATAATTACAATGAAATAATTAGCTTTTTTCAAGCAATTGCTTTTAGCGGTATCGCTTTGATGTTTGCACAAGAGGACTTAAAAAGTAAAAACTCATTAATCATTAACAATTAACAATTAATCTTTAACAATTATTCCCATTTCCAGATCAAGATTCTACTCTTCTTATTTCCTTGTTCCATTTCTATGATATCAACAGTTGCTACTTTGATGTCTATCAAGATTTTTATCAAAGGAGCAAGATTTTCATTTTTTGAAATGAGCGTAGAGAAATAAATAATTTGTGATTTGAAATAATAACTCTCTCGAATCATTCTTTCAACAAAAGAAAACTCTCCGCCAGCTGTCCATAATTCATTGGGTCGGCCTTGGAAGTTGAGTTTATCATTTTTGTAGGCCAGATTTTTTTGTTTGCGCATGCTTTGTTTGAGCGCCTCTTTTTGGGTAGCATGAAAGGGAGGATTGCAAATGGACAAATGAAAAGTTTCATCCTTGAGTATTATATTTTCAAATACTTTGGCCGGATTATTTTGCATTCTCAATTCAATTTTTTTGTCGAGAACTTTATTTGAATGCACGATGGCATGGGCATTGTCAAGTGATTTCTGATCGATATCGGAAGCAACAAATTTCCAATTAAATGCCCCAACTCCAATGATGGGATAAATTAAATTGCCACCTGTACCTATGTCTACAACTTTTATAGGAGCTTCGATTTTTTTTGAATTCAAAAAGTCACGCATTCTGTAAAGATATTCTGATCGAATGGGTACTCCTGGTACTAGGCTGTCCTTTGTAATGTCCCAGTTTTTGATACCGAAATATTTGATCAACATGGCTTTATTGAGGTGATAAACAGCATCTGGGTTTTGGAAATCGATGGAGAGTCCTTCACTTCTATTGGGAATGATGAGGGGCTTTAATTCTGGATGGCTTTCTGCAAGCGCTGTCATGTCATAAGGAGGCGCACTGACGTTTTCGGAGTGAAATCCAGTGGTATTGATGACATTTACTTTAGTGGGCATAATTTATTTTGATTTGGGTAAAGATACTCTATAGCTAGGCGGAAATTGATAACTTGATCTTTCGATTGATTTATTTTAGAAGAAAGGTCAAATAATTAAATGCTGGCATTTTTTCAAAGAGGTTTATATTTGTAAGATACAAACCTCCCTCACCGCTCCACGGAAGTGCATTTTTGGGAGGTTTTATGTTTTTATAAAATTGGCTTTTCTTAGAAATTATTACTTTTAATCAATAACCAAAATGGTGTTTTATGAAGCTATATTTAATGTTCGTGGTTTTATTTTTCTCTGCATATACACTTTCTAGCCAGGACATGGCCAATGTACACACAGAAAGAAATATTACTAAAGTCATTGTTGTGAGGCATGCTGAGAAAGCAGATGATGGTACCAAGGATCCTCCCTTAACCGCAGCTGGCAAAGAAAGAGCTACCAGATTGAATAAGATTCTTGCAGATTTTACAATCGATGCCTTATATGCAACACCTTTTAAAAGGACACAAGAGACATTAGCAGTGATTGCTGAAAGTAGAAAACTCGGTGTCAAGACTTATCAGCCCAATGACGCCAATTTTGCAAAGGATGTTTTGCAAGAAAACTTGGGTAAAATAATTGTTGTTGCTGGGCATTCAAATTCCTCACCTGCTTTGGTTAATAAGTTGATTGGCCAAGAAAAATATATGGCACTGGATGAGTCTGTTTATACTAAGCTTTGGGTGCTAACTTTCGTGGATGGTGTTTTTGTAAGTGATGATTTGTGGAATTATTGAGTTCCAAATAAAATAATTCCGACCAGAGGATATGTGCCGTTCCGCTGGAACTCTTGGCTATTTTTCTTTTATCGCCCATGAATTGAAATCCATGGTTACCATATTGGTCGAGCCTATGGCTCTGGTTTTATAATTATCCTTTTAGGATATTGAGCATGAGGCGCATCAACTAAGATATTGAAAACCGAAGAGGCAGCGCCTCGATCCATCTCGTAACCCAGGATTTCAATCCTGGGCATAACAAAAAAAAACAATTGAGTTCCATAGGAACGGTCCATATAAGAACGGAGAACTGACCACAAGGTAACATGTATCGTTTCGCCGGAACTCCCGGCTATTTCCTTTACACCCCCATGGACTGAAATCCGATGGCTCTATATTAATTTTTAGTTCTTCAAAAATAAGGAGTCTTTTCGACCTAAGTCATTTTATAAGTCAATTAACTTATGTGTTGACCACATTGACTTGTAGTTGACCACCAATAGCTTTTAAAACCTTCATGACTGTATCAAATTGAGGCTTAGAATCTTCTGACAATGATTTATATAAACTTGTTCTGCTAAGTCCCGTTTCCTCTGCAATTTTTGTCATTCCAATAGCTTTTGCCACATGACCTATTGCGGAAATTAAATCTGCATTAGTCCCTTCCTCCAATACAGTGTTTAAATATTCCACAATCATTTCTTTACTATCCAAATAATCAGCTATGTCAAATTTTGTTGCTTCCATTTTCACTTATTTATTCTTTTCCAGATTTCTTTTGCTTTCTTAATATCTTCGTTTTGGGTCGATTTGACGCCGCCGAGCAGCAAAATAATTAGTTTTTTGTCTTTTTCTTTTAGGTAAATCCGATAACCTTTGGCATAGTCAATTCTCAATTCAATTATTCCATCGCCAACTATTTTAAAATCGCCAAAATGTTCATCATTTTCCAGTTTTTGTATTCTGAAAAGTACTTTTGCTTTTGCTCTTAAGTCTGGCAATTTTTTCAACCACTTATCAAATTCGCTTGTCTTTTCTATATAATACATTTAGAAACTGTATCTACTCGGATACAAAAATAAACTTTTATAAGGAAACTTTCAATATTTTGAGCGAGTCAGATAAAAATAATGACTACCAAAGAAGCAGTTCCTCAAACGATGTACTGACGCAGGATTTTATTCCTAAAAAAAGCAATGGAAAAGGTGTGCGGTCTGTGATAACGGTCTATATAATAACTCTGAGCTGTTAATTAGTTAACATGTATCGTTCCGCTGGAACTCAGCCTATTTTCTTTTAACGCCCATGGATTGAAATCCATGGTAACTACATCGATCGAGCCGCTGGCTCTGGAATTAATAAAAAAAGGTTGTTTTTCAGAAAGTCAAATAAGATAGAGCGAAGCTATTATTTTGAAAAATCAGGGTCCAACTCCAAAAAAGAGGCAGCGCCTCGACCCATCTCGTAACTCAGGATTTTAATCCTGGGAAAAAAAACAAAAAAAAAATTGAGTTCCATAGGAACGGTCCATATAAAAACGGAGAACTGACCACAAGTTTACATGCGCCGTTCCGCTGGAACTCCAGGCAATTTTCTTTTTAACCCTCATGGATTGAAATCCATGGTTACTAATTGGTCGAGCCTATGGCTCTTTTTGCCTGATTAGGTATTTAAAATATTGAGAATTTTACAACAAATTTCTTGAGTAATTCCCATTTAATTCTGAGATGTTTACTTTTTATTTAATAGAATGAAATCCATAATTACTATCTACTTCAATACTATCGGGTGTATCAATTTAAATCAATAAAAATCAAAGAGGCAGCGCCTCGACCCATCTCGTAACGCAGGATTTTAATCCTGGGAAAAAACAATAAAAAACGTTTAAGTTCCATAGGAACGATCCATATAAAAACGGAGAACTGACCACAAGTTTACATGCACCATTCCGCTGGAACTCCAGACTATTTTCTTTTAACGCCCATGGATTGAAATTCATGGTTAATACATGAGTCGAGCCTATCGCTCTATTTTAATTTCAGAGTTGACCAACTGACTACTTTCATATTCCTTCAAATAAGCTTGCAATTCCTCCAAAGTAAATCTATTCAATTGTTCTGGTTTGAGAAAAAGGGATAATTGGTCACCTTCCTGCAAGAAAATAGCAGGTAATTCATCTTTGCGTTTAAATTCGTTTTCCCACTCATCTTTGTGTAAAAACCGCATTGGGACGGTATACTCGCTCTTGAAATTTTTCCACTCTTCTCGAATCTTAAAAGTACCATAAGTAGTTGCACAAAGACTACACGGATAGGTAGATGGCGACACAATTTTATGCAAAATATCGAGATACAAATTTACTTTTCCCGAGTTCGCATTGTAAACAAAAATTAATGTATTCATGATCAGATTATTTAAAAATGGCCATGTCCACATTGTGATAACCGACATGGCCTATAATTTATTTTTGAATTATTTTTCCCACCAGCACTTGCTATTGATGGTATTACCACCGATTTGAGTAGCAGCTCTTTCGAAATTTGTTTTATTGGTGGCTTGCTCTGATTCTGGATATAAATAACGCACAGGATAAATATCATCGTTGAGATTATCAGGACCTGGTGTCAAAGCAGGAATTCCTGTGCGTCTTACTTCAAACCAAGCTTCGTGGCCAATGTTGACTAAAGAAAACCATTTTTGTGTCAAGATTTTTTTCAGATCATCGCTCCCATCCAAAGCTACTGTTGCCTGGCTCAGATAATCTGCAGGCAAATTGGTTTTATAATATTCAAAACTGGCTTTGATTCCCGCTTCGTAATAAACTTTTGCGTCCCCCGTGATATATCCCTTGGTTGCTGCCTCTGCCAGTGCAAATTGGAGTTCGGCATATTGCATAAACTGACCACTGACGCCATTGGGTACATCCCTGAAAATAGATCCAAATAATGAAATGTCATTGAGGTTGGTCCCTGCAGCACTGATGGTTTCTCTATTTTGCCCGCTTAGCAATCCTTTAAAGGCAGGAGCTCCGTCTGTGACACTTTTTGCAGTAGGTTTATAAATGACCATCATGCGTGGATCATTCCAACTTTTCAAAATGGTCTCAGCAGTTTTGGTCATGCGGTGTTCTTGGTACAAACCCAAAGCTGCCTGAAACATTGGAAACTGATTTGGATCAGAAGTTAAAAACGGTAGTTGAGCATTGTCAGCATTGGAACGCATCAATTTAGCTGAGGAAGCAAGTGCCTGGAGTTCTGAAAAATTTGTCAATCTTTTACTGATCCTAAGCAAATACCTGACCTTTAGAGAATTGGCAAATCGTACCCATTTATCCAAATTATTATTAAACATCACATCGCCTTGGATGCTGAATGTTGTTTTTTCAAGCGTTGCTGCAGCCCTTGTCAAAACGGCTAGAATACCCGTTTGAGGATCAGTATAAATGCTTTCTTGAGTATCGTAAATGGGTGTGTAATTTCCCTGTTTGGCTTGTAAGGTCTGGGTGTAAGGAACATCTCCCCACATATCCGTCAATTGTGAGTATAAATAGCTGGCCATGATGTCACCCACTGCATTGTAAGCTTCATTGGTTGCTCCATTTTCTCGTATCGATTGTATGTCTAAAAGCAATCCAAAAATGGTATTCCAGTAATTGGCGTTAGTGCCCATTTCATATCGATCAATTCTTTCAAATTCAACACTCGCGGCAAACTGTGCCAAATAATTTGACAATCTAAAACCTTGTTCGTAGGCGCTCCTGTCAGCGGCAATTGAAATAACATTAGTCAATAAAAATTGAGGTCCTATATCCTCGGGGGCATTGGGATTGGAATTGATGCTTTCAAAATCCTTAGTGCAAGAAAGAGTCAGCATACTGATGGTTATAAAACTTATGATAATTTTTTTCATCGTAATTTATTTTGTTGGAATCTCTTGCTTCCGTTAAAACTGTGTTTTCAAACTAAATCCAAAACTGCGAGCAGAAGGGTAGGACATGTCTTCAACTCCATACGTCAAATTTCTACCTTCCAAAGAATTTAATTCAGGATCAAAATGTGGATTCTCTGTCCAAAGGAAAAGGTTGCTACCTATCACTCCCAATTTGATGTCTTCAAATCCAATCTTTTTCACCATTTTTTCTGGAAGGGCATAGTACAAACTCACTTGTCTCAATTTCACATAAGATGCGTCGTACAAAGCACTGGCTTCATTGCCACGATCAAAGTAGTTGTTATAATACTGACTGGCAGGAACAGACTTGGTATTAGGAACATAATTAGGAGCCTCGGCAGTGCCAATATTCGTCACTCCATCACCAATAACACCACCATCTCTACCGATCAAAGTTTCTTCGAGCACTCCAGAGGTGCTGCCCAATGCTTTGGTTCTGGAAACTATGGTGCCACCTTGCCTCCAGTCAAATAACACATTCATAGAAATGCCTTTGTATCTAAATTCATTTCCAAAACCCACAGCAAAATCAGGATTATAATTTCCCAAAAGCCGGAGATTACCATCTTGAACGGGCAAACCATTTGCATTAAACAAAGTTTTCCCATCTACTTGTACAAACCCCGTTCCATACATATCACCCACTCGGCCATTTTCTTTGGCGATATAAAACACAGTATTAGATCCACCAGCACCCAGAAATACTGCCGCAAAACCTGTCACGTATTGATTAACACCTTCAGGTAACTTGGTCACTACACTGCGATAAGTTGAGTAATTGATGGAAGTAAGCCATTCAAATGATCGTAATTTGATCACATTTGCCCTAATGGAAGTTTCAATCCCACGGCTTCTTACCTCACCACCATTTTCAATCAAATTGGTAAATCCACCTGCCGACGATATCGGGCGACCAATGATCTGATTTATACTCGTATTTTGGTAAGCGGAGGCATTGATTTGCAATCTATCTTTCAAAAACCAGACTTCCAAACCTCCTTCCAATGCATTTAAACGCTCTGGTTTGAGATTGGCATTTTTGAGTACAGTTTCATTCGTTACTCTAAAATTGGGTCCATAATTTTGATTGAATCTGAAGGTATTGTTGAGTTGAAAGGGATCGGTATCATTTCCCACACTTGATACATTCACACTGGCCTTGAGGTAAGTCATATATTCTGGAAGATCAAACATGCTGGAAGCCACATAACTCAAACCGGCAGAATAATAAGCAAATGAATTATTGTTACTTGGCAGTGTGCTACTCCAATCATTGCGCAAAGTGAAATCAAAATATAAGGATGATTTATAGCTCAGGTTTCCAATGCCATAAACACTGTTGATTCTTTTATTGAATTTTTGGCTACTTGCTCTCAGTGGAGACCTTGTATTGGCCAAAGCATAAACACCCGGTACAGCCAATTGATAAGCTTCTGTATATTGATAATCGAGGTGTTGGTCAAATCGATTTCCGCCCACAGATAATCCATATCTCCAATCGCTGCCGAAATCATCGCGATAACTCAATAAAAAATCGGTATTTAGTTCTCGGAAGCCAATTTTGTCTTCTCTATACCCTCCAAATGGTCTCCTGTTGGTACTAAAAGCACGTCTGAAATATCTACCATCATTGTATGTGTCAATGCCATTTCTTACCCGAAGATTGAGCTTTGGTGTGAATTCATAAGTCAATGCCACATTACCCAATATTCTATTTTTATTGAATGAATTGGTATTTTCGTTGAGGGTCAAATAAGGATTAGTCAACCATAAATAATTAATATCATAACGTTGTATACCTTCCTGACCCGCCTGCCAATAATTTTTGAATTGTTCGATGTCTGTCTGTCTACCTGTCCAGTTAAATCCATACATGACATTTTCATACCCATAACCCAGGTTTGGTCGATTATCACTTCTAGAATTCACAAAATTGGCAAAGCCATCCAATCTGAATTTATTGGTAATGCGTTGGTCAATGCTCAGTGCAAAGCCATCTCTTTTTAAGTCTGTATTGGGTAAGATGCCTTTGTTTCTCAAATTGCTATAGGAAACCCTGAGGCTGCCATTGTCACCTGCACTGCTTATTGCAAAATTGTTTTGAGAGGTGACACCAGTTTCAAAAAAGTTGCGCACATTGTTTGGTCTGGATATCCAAGGCGTTGGTGTTATCTCGGTAAATGATCCATTTGCCAAGGTTCTTGCAATGACATCGCCACCACGTACCATGCTACCATTTGCACCTACAGAAGGACTGTCAAATTGTTTGACCAGTAAGCCTTCGTCGAGCTTTGGTCCATAACTACTTATTCCACCATCATTCATACCTGCTCCTGTTCCATTTTGGAAACTGTAGATACCATTGGATCCGCCGCCATATACATCTTGATAGTCTGGAAGTGTAAGAAGTTTGTCAAATGTCATCGAATTGCTAGTGGAAATACCCAAGCCTTTCTTTTGACGGCCCCTTTTTGTAGTGATGAGAATGACGCCATTTGCAGCTCTTGTACCATAAATTGCCGCAGAACCTGGTCCCTTGAGTACACTGATTGAAGCCATATCATCTGGGCTCAATTCCGCTGATCCATTACCAAAATCAACTTCTTGCATATTGCCCCCATCGTTGATCAAGTCGCTTGCCACCAGATCATTGCTGATGGGAACGCCATCTACCACAAATAAAGGTTGATTGTTGCCACTTAAAGAATTTTCTCCCCTGATGATGATCCTAGCAGAAGACCCAACCCCAGAAGAGCCATTGGTGATCTGTACACCAGCAACTTGACCTGCCAAACTATTGACCACATTGGTAAGCGGCACATCTGTAAGTGCTTTGCTATCAATTTTGGCAACTGCTGAAGATAGGGATTGTCTTTCTCTTTGTATGCCAAGAGCAGTGACAACAACTTCGTCCAATTTCACGCTACTTCCTTCTAAAATAATGAGGGCGGGAAGTTTACCGTCCTCAACGCTGACTTCCATCACAGACAATCCGATAGAGGTAATGGTTATTTTGAAATCTTTAGATCCGGTTTCTAACACAAAAACACCTTCATCATTCGTGAACGCATAGTGGTCTGTACCATTTTCATTTACAGTCGCCCCAACAACGGCTTCATTGTTGCTATCCATCACTTTGGAAGTATAGACACCTTGACCAGTGACTATGCCTGCAATGAGTAGTAACAGATATGTAATTGTTATTTTCATAAAACGTTGTTTAATATTTTAATTTTTAAATCTTGATTTTTTGATCTCCAAATTTTAAACCTAATACATTCGCACGGAATGCTTTCAATTGTTTTTGAACTGACAAAAATGGAAATCCGATCATTGGTTGCCCCAGAAAAAGGCCATACTTTTATCCGAGAGGTAAAGCTGGTGGAGGACGCAGAAATTGAAAACTTGAAAGAAAAATAGATTTTATTTTTGGCGTAATATCTTGAGGAATATCCACAAACCAACAAAGTATTTGGTCCACTCCAATTGCAAAAATGGAACTTGGTTTTGATCGGATATAGGTTTTTATTGACTGGTAGTTATCAATGTCCACCAGGGTTTGTAAACAAATAACTTGAAGACCCAAGCCTTCAGCCATGGTTGTCAATCCAACATGCACTTTTTGAGAATTCCAAGGAATTGTGCCAAATAAAGTGCTATCGAAGTTTCTCTCGTGAACGCCAATCAAATAATCTCCGCCATCGAGTGTTGGTCCTAGAACCAAGGATTGGTGATCAAGTTGTGTGATCGCAGTCGCAATGTGAGCAGTGGTGAGATCAGGACAATCGTTGCCAATGGCGATTACTTTTTCATAACCTTGGTCAAATAATTGTAAAAAAGCATTGGTAAATCTTTCTCCAAATGAATGCCCTTTTTGTTCTTTTTCTCCAATCCAAATCACATCGACTTTGGAGTTTTTGACCGTTTTTTTGGTTAATTGAATGAGCAGTTCAAAAGTTCTTTTATTGGTACGATTTTGATAGCGACCAAACATATTTTTCCTTCCTTTCTCTTCATGAGCAGAAAGTGAAAAAACCAAAATGGCGGTATGTTTGCGCTCAATATTCATTACAATGTTACACTTGTGTTTGAAATAACTTCCAATGGAAACTTGGGTGCTAATTTTTGAATGTCATAATGTTTGGTAAAAAATTCATCACACCACAAACAAATATTTTTCAACTCAATGGCTCTTTTCAATCCCTCTTGCTCTGAGATACCCAAGCTTTCACCCATTGCATATGCTTCGCCATCATTGAGTTTTCTCATCACTTCAGACTTTGAAGCGCGGTTTAATACATCTGCTATCTTTTCCTTTCTGGCGTCTCCCAAGGGTTGAGCAGTTCCTGGACAACAAGGATTGATTTTCCAAAGTTGAATAGATATCTCTTGCATCAAATCGAGGGCATCATTGCCCAAAAAAGCAATAGCACCGGAAGGAATGGCGCAAAAATTATGCATGCCATTTTGTTTCCAAATATTATTTTCCATTGAGCGGCCTCGAGCCCAGTTACCTCCCAGCCACATATCTTCTGTTGAACCAAAGAATCCATAAGTCAATACGTCGCGCCGCGTATTTTGTAGATCAGTTTTAGTAAGCATGGGTTGACCTTCGGTATACACGATGCCTTGGTCTTCAAAAATACTGGCCAGAACGTCTTTTCTTTCTCCTTGATTTTTATGATATCTGTCGATGCTTGCAATAGAAAATCGATCAATTCCCCGAATAATTAAATCCTGTAAAATGGTTGGAGTCAGCAAATCACCATTGAATTGCAGAGCTATGTACAGTTTGTTGTCGTATTTTTCTTGTAGTCGTTCTAAGATTTTATAAAGCAATTTTCGGTCAGCCAAAGGTTCTCCACCACTGAGAGTGATGCGTTGTAACTGGTCGGGGAGATTGTCAATGATGGACATACAATCCTCTTCAGAAATGCGCTCTCCGTGTGGACCACTGTTATTGTAACAATGCATGCACTCATCATTACACAGTTGAGTGAAGACCCAATATATTCTTTCATAATTGTTGAATTGGTTGTCCATGCTTTTCTTATTTATGATATAAGCGTTTCTCTTGCAAATTCCAATAATGCTTTTCTTTTACCCAAATCAATATTCAGAGGCAACTGTGCTAAACCCAAAATTCGTCTCAGAATTTCAGTTGCCGTAAATTTTGCGCGTAAGTCATCATCAATTGCAACTTTGCTATTGTATTGATTGATGGCCTGCTCTATTAGTACATACGGTTGATCTGCCATCATCAGATGTGCAATGGTAACACCTATTTCAAATTCGGGTAAACCAAAAAAGCAAAATTCGGGATCTATGATTCGAATTCCTTGATTGGTCTGGAGCCAACTACCTGGAAAATAATCTCCATGAAGCAATGAGTTTCCATCAGCCATGTATAAATCTCCCATAGTGATTACTTTGGATTTTAATACTTCATCCTTTTTATAAGAATCAGCAACAGCTCGTAATCCAGGTAAGATGTCATCCAAATTAAGCCCATTTTCTTGCAGGTAGGGATAAATGAACATATGCTCGTGGTTGAGTTTGCGCATCTCAAGGTTTCGAATGGGATTGTCGAAATTTTTAGCCTCAAAAGCATTGTGTAAAGTAGCCGCAAAGTCTATGATTTCTTCCAATGAATTGGCATCAATTGATTCTCCCTGTTTGTAAAGTCGGGCAAAGTCACTGCCTTCGCCAAGATCCTCCAACATCAGCACATTATTCTCTTCATCTTTTGCAATAACTTTAGGTGTTTTGGCTGATAATGCCTCTGACGCCTGTATAATGTTATAAAAAGCAGCTTCCATCATGGCTCTACTTTCTGGTGCTGCCACTTGTGGATATTTCTCAACATAACCACGGCTTTGTTTGAGGATGAATGAACGCAAATTGGTTTGGATCCTGAGGGTGAAATTCATATTGCCTTCACCAGGTTTTTCTGCGCTCAAAACTGTTTCACTAGCCATCAACCATTCCTTCTCTTTCAGATATGCTTCTAAAGCAATGAGGTCATTACTGAGTATTATCATACTTCTTCTTAATTTAATTCAACAGACTTTTTATCAATTGATCGTGGTATTCAGGTACAACGTCATAGCAGTATTTCACAGGATATCCGGCTTCATGATCACACAAAAGATATTGTTTGAATGTTTGTGAATCGTTTTCCTTGATGGTGTCATCCAAATGAATTTCTAATCTTGCATTGAGAGTTTCCGAAATGATGGCACTAGGATCAATTATATAATGACTAGCAAGTACATCAAACGGATTGAAGCCTTCAGCTCCTTGGTCCAACCACTGTTGCAACCAAATGCGAGATTTTTCAGCCAACCACTTAGTGCTTTCATTGCCTCCTTTTTCTAATTTGTCGAGGTCCATTTTATTCAACCAAACCTTATTAGAAATTTCAAAAGGACACAGAACAAGATTTACTTTTGCCTCAAACATGATTTGAAAAGCATAATTATCCAAGTCGAAATTGAGGTCTCTGGCATGATTTCCTTTGTTACCTATTTTAAAATAATCCGTTGGTTTCCTTCTTCCAGCAACGAGCACAACTTCTTCAATTTGGCTGGCTAAATGAGGATGTTTCAATAATAAAATGCCCACATTGGTAGCAGGCCCAATAGCCATAATGGTCAATTTTTGTTTCTGTAAGGCAGCTGCCATTGCTTCGACACCATCATTGGTTTCTACATTACCAAGTACTATTCCCGAGACAGCACCTTTAAAAACCGGTATGTGGTAATTGGAGAAGTTATCGGCCATGTATTGTGACAGCATGAAACCATTGTCAATACTGGTGTTACCAAATACGGCGCTGATTCCAAGGATTTTTATGTCAGATGCATTCATCAATTGCCAAACCGCATAACCATCGTCGACATCACAATAGCCTTCCCTATGTGTCCGCTTCATGCCCACTGAAAGGTCTGTATCTATCCAAATCTGTTTTCTTTCCATGTCAATTATGCCTTATTTATTTTAATTAATTTGTGAGCGCTTTCCAGAAGTCAATTTCCTTCTGCACACCTGTATGGTCATCTTGGATGAATGCTTCTTTATTTTCGTATACTTTGAGTTTACCACTTTGCATATACCCTATGTGATCGCCCATCAAGATGGCTTCTTTCAAATCATGTGTTACAAACAAGGACGTAATGCGAAATTCTGATGCTATCTTCTTAAATAAGTCCTGCATGCGTGCTCTTGTGCCCGTATCTAGACTGCCAAAAGGTTCGTCCAACAACAAAAGCGCTGGGTTGGTAATGATAGCCCTGCCAAAGGAAACTCTTTGCCTTTGGCCACCAGAAAGTTGGTGTGGCATCTTTTTTTCTTGACCTTGTAATTCCAAACTTGCAATCATCTGATGCACTCGATCTGTAGTTTCTGAGGCATTTATTTTCTTGATCTTTAAACCAAAAGCGATATTTTCAAAAACATTTAAATGAGGGAAAAGCAAGTCTTCCTGATACAAATAAACAATGCTTCTTTTTTCCGGTGTGACATCATCAATCAAGTTTCCGTTGAGGTAAATGTGTCCTCCATCAGGCTTCACAAGTCCACCAATGATCTTGAGCATGGTCGTTTTACCGCAACCAGATTGGCCAAGTATACTCAGTGTTTGATGCGCGGCCAAGGTGAAGTTGAGGTCTTTGACAACCTCTTCTTTTTGAAAACTTTTGACTATATGTTGAACTTCTAAAAACATCAAATTAATTTATTGAATACGTAGCGTTTGTTGATGTACAGCAAAAGCACAGGTGGTAAAATCAAGAGGCAACAACTCAATGCGCCGTAATAAAAATTGGATTCCTTGATGAATAAAAACACCTTGATAGTGAGCGTTTGCACCTTTCCTACCCCAATGATAGATGTCAATCCATATTCAAACCAAGAGATCAAAAATGTTTGGAAAAAACAAATGATCAACATGTTTTTGGCAATGGGTAATAATACTTTTCTGAATGCTTGCAATTGATTTCCGCCAAGTGTTGCAACCAATTCTTCATAACTTTTTGTTTTTTCTCCCCAAAAGCTGCTGAAAAAGATCAGAGCATAAGGGAATGCAACCATAAATTGGGCAACAAAGACACCCACAGGTTTACCAAATAGGCCCAATTTTAAGAAAAAATAACTGAGACATGCAGCAAAAACAACAGGTGCTAAAATGTATGGAAAGTAGGTGAGTAGGGTGATGGTCCGTTTATAAGGATGGTAGGCGATTCCTCTGCTTATAAAAAATCCTATGAAAGTAGACATCGTTGCTACAGAGAAAGAAATGCCCGTCGAAACGAGAAAACTGCTTATTAATCCTGTCTCAGATGATACCACTTGCTCCCAGTTTCTCATGCCAAAGTATGCCGGCCAAAGTTCTGGAAAGCGCCATTCAGACGCCATTGATAAGAGCAACAGATAAGCAAATGGAAATACAACCAAGATAACCAATGCGGCCAAAAAGAAAAATTTCCAGTTAGCCTTCATGCTTGACATCATTTTTACGTGAAAAAAGCAATACGGCAGCGGTAGTTACGATCACAGTATAAATAACAGCGACAACATAACCTTCAGACAATCGACTCAAGTCATATTGTTTGATTTCCCTGATGATCAAAACCGATAACATTTGCGGAGATTCTTGGCCCAATATCAATGGCACTTCATAGGCACCTAATAAAAAGATAAAATACAAACCAATGAGCGTCCAGGTTTTATTGAGCACAACTGGCAAACTCACACGCCAAACGGTTTGTTGTTTATTAGCGCCCAATGACTGTGACAATTGAGCCAATTCATCTACTCTTTCGTTTTTGTAAACATTCAAAAAAAGTAAAAGTAAGAAAGGTGTTACGATAGAAATAAAAGTAGCAATGATACCGATCGCGTATGGATCATTAACTAAATCAGGAAATTGTCTCGCTTCTGTGATCCAGCCAAAGGCATAGGCTATTCTGGAAAAAAAACCTGCTTTGGCAAGTAATTGAAAAGTGAAAAATGCCGCCACAATTCCTGGAATCGCAAGCGGTAAATACATAGCAAATGCAAGAATAGGGTGTTCCAATTCTTTTCTAAATTTCAATGTAAGCCAGAGTGCAATACTGACTGAAATAAATATGGACGTTCCTGCCACAACTGTACTGTAAACCAATGATTTGATGAATGCGCCCGATTGCCAAGTAGAAATCCAAAACTCTGTAGTAAAACCAGAGTTAGCAGCGCCTACCAAGCCAAAACTATACAGCAAGGCATAGACAAATGCAGCAACAAATGGCAAAATTCCAATCAAGCCAAAGAATATAAATCCAATATTTGAAGCCTTATTTTTCAATGACAAAGGTTCTGAAATCGTCATACAATTTGATCATATATTCAGGAGCAGGTTCTTGAATGGCATTTTTACTGAGTTCGCTCAATTCTGCTCCATATTTTCTTTTTGGCAATTCCTCAAACTTTTTTCTCCATGCTTCAGGTAATTTTTGTAGATCCAATACAGGGTTTGCATCCATTCCATTGGGATCAGCCTTTGTCAATTGTGCCTCGGGAGAAATCAAAAAGTTGATGACTTGTAAAGCTCCAGCTTTGTTGGGAGCATTGTGGACGATACCGATGTAATTGGAATTGAGTACTGTGCCGTTTTCCCAAGCATATGCACGCGTACTTTTTGGATACAAGCCTCTATTGACCTTTTCTTCAATAGCACCTTCACTAAAACCAAAAGAAATAGATAACTCCCCGCTTGCAAACATCTGGTCCATTTTACTGTGCTCTTTTGGAAAGGTCACACCTTCTTTCCAAAAATATTTTTTATTTCTATTGATGTATTCCCAAAGTTTTTTAGATAGTACTTCATATTTTTCAGCATCAAAAGGACCATCTAATCCGTTTGGTGACCCACTCAATTCGGCTAGGAAACTTTTGAGTAGTGACATACCAGAAAAATCGTTGGAAATGGTAAAAGTTCCTGGCTTAGCCTTGATATACTGTTCCAAGGCTTCGAGATTTCTAGGTGGATTTGGCACCTCAAGACTATCATAAATCAGCGCAAATTGGCTCATACCCCAAGGAGATTCCATGCCTTCTATAGATTGTTGAAAGTCAATGCTGATGTGCGGGTCATCAAAGTTTATGTAAGTTGCATTGGGCAATTTCTGTACGAAAGGACCCCATAGACCTTCTATTTTTTTCAATTGGAAAAACGTTTCTCCATTTATCCATACGATGTCTATCTGACTGTTTTTCACTCCGGCTTCTTTCTCTCCCATGACCATTTGCACAATTTCAGGTCCTTGGCCACTGACAATTTGGAGGTCTATGTTGTGTTCTTTTTTGAGCGTAGGAATGACATAATTATTAATATATTCATTGACCACAGGGCTTCCTTGCCACATCATAAAATGCACTGTTGTACCTTCAGAAGCTTTTGTAACCTCTTCCCATGAATCCAAAAGTGGATCTTTTTCGACAGTCTTATTTTGATCGCCGCACGACCAAAATAACAAACACAGTATGATTAGTTTGAAATCCATAAAAGCAAAAAAATTATATTTAGTAAAGCAGTTGACCCAAGTAACATTCATCAGGTGATATTGATCCTGAAAAACTATACTCCCAATGATGTGATTACTTACGAGCAATCAAATGCATCTGGATGGATTGGTAATAATAATGTGATTAGAAAATTGGGGGAGCGCGGGCAGGAAGTTGCTGATCAACAAAAAGCACCTGTTTACCTAAGCCAAGATTTTGCACCAATGAGATTGTTCCCATCTGCAAGATTTGCAAAATGCGGATGTGTGAAGGATGAAGTTTGGCGTCTTGCAGCCATTTTACCAAATCCTGATAAACATTGATATCTGGCAATGCTTGCAAAAGAATGGGCAAGTCACCATTTTTTTGACAATATGTAGCCAAGTCTTGGAAGAGTTTTCCAGACTTCCAAGGTAAATTTTGAAAGCTTATTTTTTCAAAAGAGGCAGCAGTTAAGCCAATTAAATATGCCCCACCTCTTTGTGAAGCCCCAATTACACATCTACCAGCGGATAATTCACTTTTGATTTTTTGCCAATCAATGTGAATGATTTCAGGTGTATCATTCCCCAAAGAGATGACTGCCTCATATCCCAAGGCAAAAATATCTTCATAGGCATTGGCCAATTTTTCTCCAAAAGTGACGCCTTTTTGGTTTCCTTCGTGGTAATGAAATACAGGAAGATCAAGATTTTGAATGCTATCAAAAGATTGCTCAATGAGCGTTTTGGCAAGAAGGGTGTTTTTTTCTGAAGCTTTCTTTTTAAACCAAGATTTATGCAACCCTTCAACGCCAGCGCGACGACTAAAATAAATGATTGCAATACCTTGTTTTCCCTTCATAATAGTAAAGGTAAAAAAGATTTTTAACTCGCAAGGTTTAAACGGTCATTTGGCAAATAGCAGACATTTTTATAACAATTGGAATAGCGTGGTATTCGCTTAATGTAACCGAACCCTCATTGTTGTGATGTTTATGCGTTTATTTGTTTAATTGTTTATTCCATACCAAGAGTACAGACAAAAGGCCTTGCGTCTCTCCTTAAAAAAAAAAATCTTGGAAGGCGTAAAATTTTACGCATCTACTTGAACTTTCAACTTTATGAACTCCGTGCGAAAGCTTTTCGCCCCTTCTATTCCTGTAAAGACGCAAGGCCTTGCGTCTCTAAAAAAATGTAAACAAATGTAAAACTTGGTTTTAAGGCCCCATGGCTCACAATTTTTAATGTAATTTTGGACCATGAAATTTAGCATGTTATTATCATTGATTATGCTGCCATTTACTTTTTTATGGCAGAGTGGTGGAAATGTAAACGAAGCTTTTGAATCGGGAACAGTAGAAATTGCTTTGCGTAAAATAGGACATGATATACTCTTACAAGCAGGTGATAGCACTTCAAGAGTATTGCCGATTGAAAAAATAAATGATTATACTTATCACATCAAATTTGATAAACCATTTTCATTTTCACCAGATTCTTTGGTGGCGACCATTGATCAAACTTTCGCAAATTATGGTGTGAACCAAAAATATTTGGTAAATGTCGTTTCGTGCAGCGATGATGCGGTCATTTATGGATTTGGCATGTTTGGTAATATTTCAAAACCTTTTGCAAATAATGATACTTCAAGTAATGAAATGGTGCCTTGTAAAGGCAGGGATCAAGAAAGTCAGTGTTATTATGTCAAAATCATATTTGAACAAGGGACTAAGGCCAATTATTTGATGCTGGGAGTACCTTTTCTGCTCCTATTTATACCATTATTGCTTTGGCTATACAAGCGCAATGACAATCAAATCTTAGATGCAGTCACGGAAGATGAACCATTACTTCGATTAGGTAATTATACCTTCTATCCAATAAAGAATGAATTGTTAATCAATGATGATTTAATCTCTTTGACTTTTAAAGAATCTAAGCTTTTGGAAATCCTTGCCACCAATCCAAATGTGGTTGTGAGCAGGGATGATTTACAAAAACTTGTTTGGGAAGATGAAGGTGTCATTGTTGGCAGAAGCCTAGATGTATTCATTTCCAAACTCAGAAAAAAATTAGATCAAGATCCGCGATTGACCATCGTCAGCGAACATGGTAAAGGTTATGTTTTAAGGATCAACGCATGATTAAATCAGGTAAATTCAAATCAATAAAAAGAAAACTTATTGAATGATGTAAATACTGCCTCATCCAACTTGGTATATACTTTCACATTTGAAGGACCTGATTTGTCTGATCTTTCGCTTGAAAGCATTAAACCATCAAACGATTTGTAATTATCCCACGGCCAAATTCTAGGCGGCTCAATTTGGTTGGCTGATTTAAAATATGCCCATTGTTTGATCAGATTATCTTTTTCTACGTAAACTTCATACTTGTTTTCAGGGGTATTTCCAACTGCGTTGAAAGTAAGCTGTAAAACGGAAGCAGGACTACCTTTTAAAGTGGTATCCTCCCTTAAATATTGGAGATTAACTCCAGCGTCCATTAATTTGAATGGCATAAATAGCCAGTAAGAATCATTGATCCACATGCCTTTTGCCTTTGTGAGCTCTTCCTGAACTTTAGCAGCATCTGTTATTTCCACCCCGCTTCGCATCACTTTTCCTGTCATTTTATCCAAATCCAACAAGTAAATAGACGTATCTTTTGGGATTTCAATTCTTACCATACTGCCAAGTTTATCCCAAACCA
>ENA-UOWO01001602-UOWO01001602.1-activated-sludge-metagenome-genome-assembly--contig:-NODE-1602-length-29690-cov-5.934537_pt1 | contig 29690 bp, 32 predicted proteins | sample MGYA00238148_ERZ761564 | MGnify/ENA primary metagenome ERZ761564 (study PRJEB28885, sample SAMN05720194) | activated sludge metagenome | isolation source: Anaerobic digester | place: USA...
AAGAGAAGAATTTAAGTGTGATTGATGTCATTAAAAATGGAGCATCATTAATAGGTTTAGAAAACATCTTTAAATTTCAAAAAAGAGGTGATTTTTTTTATATAAAAAACTATAAAAAAATGACTTATCAAACAGAAAGAGCATTGATTCATTCGATTGGTCATCTTCAGTTATTATGAATAACACAATAGAGATACTTGAGATACCAGTATTAAGATTAGCTCTAGGAACATGGGGTTTGTCTGGTGATTGGAAGGATAAGGAAATTAATGAAAATTTGATTAAAAGAATAATAAATAAAAGTATTCAGTGTGGAATAAATTTAGTTGATACCGCTCAAGTTTATGGTCAAGGCAGGATGGAATCTATTATAGGTTCTATGAATCTTCCGAAAAATATTGTAATTTCTACAAAAATTCCAGCAAGGGAAAAACCCGATAATAATAATTTAAAAAAATATGATTATTATTACGACCGAGACTATATTTTTTCTCGCACCAAAGAATCTCTTAAGAGACTCGGAAGAATTGATATATTACAACTACATAATTGGCATTCATCGTGGAACGATAATGCCCCATATTTTATTAGACCGTTAATAGAATTAAAAAATAGTGGATTAATAAAAGCGGTGGGGGTATCTTTGCCAGATAAATATGATTCAACAATTATTCCATTGATAAAAGCCGGAGTCGATATAATACAGGTTCCCTATAATAGTGTCCAGAATTGGGCTGAAAGAAATGTTTTTATTGAGTCAAGAAATAATAAAATCCCCATTCTAGTTAGAAGTATGTTTGGACAAGGAGCTCTATTAAAAAATAAAGAGGATTTGAATAAATTAAAAACAGAAGATATAAGAAAAAAATATCTTAGTAGTGACAATCTAGTTGAAAAAGCTGAAGATATAATTCATCGAAACAAATTATTAATTTCAAATGGAATTCTACTGATTGGGATGAGAAAAATCGAGCAAATTGAAGAAAATATAAAATCTTTCTTAAAATAAAATGACAAATATTAGAGAAGATCTTAAATTCAGATGTTCCTTAAAGGACACAGTTTTGCAAAGTGGTTTGGAGTGGAGATCAAGACAAAATGTCTATCCTTTCGATGAAAAATATTCAACAATATTTATGAATGCACAAAGAAAAGAATTATTTTGGATATATCAAGGAGATATTCCTTCTGAGAGTCAAATCATTTGTGAGGGTGGAATAAATTGGTGTGTAAGATCAGATTCATTTGAAATGGCAGGCAAATCAAATAGGCATCTCAGTAGTTTTGAAATGCTTGGTATTAATGGCATAATGAGAGAAGATGATGCTATAGAAAAGACAGTTAGATTATTAACACTAGATACCGGTATCCATCCAGAACAGATATTTACAAATTTATCTGGAGACAATAAACTTGCTATCTCTACATTACTTGATTTAGGAATTTCTATTAGAAATAAACCATTAGATTTTTCGAGAATAGATACTAATAGGAGTGGACACAGATTAGAGTTTAATATTTCATTTGAATCAAAAAACGGAATTAATCAAGAATGGGAAGTTCAAAATATGGTCGTTTTAACAAATATTGGCGGAATACAGATTAGAAAACCAATAATTGATTCTGGTGGAAGTTTTGAAAGATTAATCGCCATTAAAGAAGGTGTTGAAGATATTTTTGAAAGTTCAATCCTAAAACCTAGTGTAGATTATGTAAAACAATTTTTTTCTAAAAAAAATATTTTTGAAAAAAAAATAGCCGAATCGTTTGTAGATTTAACAAGAACCGCCATTATAATGAGTGAAAGTGGTTTTATAATAGGCACAAAAACAAGGCAAGAACAAACTTTTAGAAAACTAGCAAGAGAGATTGGAATAAGGCTTATTAAATATGAAATTAATTTATCAGATTATCTAAATATAATTTCATTTATAAAAAAAGAAAAAAATATTTTTAATGATTATTCAGATAAGTATCAAGAAGATTTAAATTATTTAGAAAAATCCGGATTTATTCTAATGATAGAAAACATGTTATCTACTTATGGAAAAATATATGAAAAATTATTAGACGGAAAAAATAATGGATTAGATTTAAACGAATTAACAAAAAAATTTTCTAAAAAATATGATGGGGCTTCAGATAATGGAATTGCAAAATTGGCTTTCGATAGAATCTCCGTTTATTAATTGATATTTACCAAAAATCGAAATTTTATTATCTTCAATAATTCCAACAGAATTATTAGAAAGACATAAAATTGGATTATTATTATTTTTTGAGTATTCAAAAATTATTTTTTTATGTTGTTTAACTTGATAATGTGGAAAAACTTCAAAGTTTATTAATCCAAGTCCTGAAACATTAAATTCGTTATTTTTTTTATCAATTAATTTAACAATATTTAATTTTGGTGTCATTATAATTGCCCCCGCGCTTAATCCAGACAAAACTTTATCCTTTTTTTTAACAAATTTAAAGATTTCCTTATCTATTTTTTTTTGTTTTATATTTTTACAAAAAAGAATTGTATCCCCACCAGAAAGATATAATATATCAGTCAAAAAAGCATTTTTTAAATCTTTTTTGCTAAACGGTTTATCAATTGCAAAATATTTAAATCTAACTTTTTTAAATTTTTTAAAACTTTTTTTCCATTGTTCATAATAAAATTTACTTTTATTAGAACATGATGATGAAGGTATATATGTTATGGTTGGATTATCTATCCCGGAAAAATTTATAAGCCTATTATTATTCTTTACAGAATGTAATCCACTAAAAAGAAAAAGTTTCATCTTTCAATAAATTTTTAATAAAATTATCAATATTTTCAATTCCATTAATAATTTCTCTTGATTTATTAGACATTTTTAAAATTTCTTTATTATATCTTTTTAAACTAGGAAAAAACATTTTTTCTTTGGCAAACATTAATCTTATAGTAGCTATTTGCAAATCATTAACTAGAGTATTTCTAAAAACTAAATTATAACTATTATTATAGTAAGATAATTTTAGCCTAATTTCCTCTTCTAGTGATTTTGAAAAAATATTAAAGAAATGATCCTTTTTTTTATTAATTTTATTTTGAATATTTTTTAATATATGATTCGAGTCTTCCCAAAGCAAAGTAGCCTTTTCTATATCTTTTAATAGTGATTCTGGAAAAAATCCTCCAACAGTCCAATTTCTATATCTTCTATAAATGTCTTTCCCTTTCAAAATACCGTTAATTTTTTTTAAAAAATCATTTTTTACTTGAAATACAATACTTACTTCTTCATTTTTATTAATTAAAAACCGATATGAATCATCACAAATAATATAATTTTCATTTAAAATAATCGAAAATTCAGTTAAATATTTAGTTACTAAATTTATATTATCAACAAAAATAAGTATATCAATATCATTGTAATCCTTATTAGATGTAGCTGATCCAACAAGTATAACCGAAAAGATTCCTTCTTTACCATAAAAAAATTCTAATTTGTTAAAAATATTTTTCAAAGACATAATACTAGTCTGATTATACTGCAAATTTAAAATTTACGCTTTAACACTCCAATATTTGTCAAAATTTCACTTTTATTATAATTTAGTGTAAAATCACTAACAAATGACACCCGAATCAATTAATTCGGTAAAAGACGTTAAAAATATTGAATTTGAATCAGATAGACTTGTTTCGGCTTATAACTTTGCTCAAAAATCTCACGAAGGCCAATTTAGAAAATCAGGCGAACCATATTTTACTCACTGTGTTGAAGTTTATAATATTTTAAAAAATGAATGGGGTATTACTGATGAAAATTATTTAGTAACGGCTTTGCTTCATGACACAATTGAAGATTGTGGTTTAACTATTGAACAGCTTAAACTTCAATTTGGCAGTGAGGTATCCGAATTGGTTTCTGGGGTAACAAAATTAAAATCAAGTACAGATAGGGAAACTTTAAAGAAAGTTTTAGATAAGAGCTACATTAACCCAGGAGTAGCAGTAATAAAATTGGCTGATAGATTGCATAATATGAGAACTTTGCAATTTATGAAGCCAGAAAAACAGATCCAAAAATCGCAAGAAACATTGGATATTTATACGAGATTGGCTGAATCTTTAGGAATATGGGAAGCAAAGACAGAATTAGAAGATTTATGTTTTAAATATTTAGATCCAGAAAAATATCAGAAAACTTTAACTGATTTAGAATCTGATCCTAGACTTAGTCCAAATTTTACTTATTATCTAACTAGTCGAATTGAACAATTACTTTCTGATAATAATATTGATGGAAAAATTGAAACTAGAAAAAGTGGATGTTGGATATTAAACAAGAAAAGAGAAAAAATGGCTCTGAAAGGTAAAAGTGGTTGTGATAGTTTTAGAGATGTAAATGATGTAATTAGTTTTAGGGTTCAATTAAACACGGTTCATGATTGTTATCGAGTTTTATATGAAATACATAGTGATTTTGGGAAAATGGTTGATTATAATCGGTTTGATGAGTTCATTGGAGATAATAAACGGGTTAATGGGTATGAGGCTTTACAAACTACGGTTGATTTTTCTCAAGGGCCAGTAGAAATTGCCATTATGACTAAAGAAATGGAAGAATTTAATAATAATGGAATAGTAGGTTTAATAAACACCAAAAAAGATTTAAAAGATTATGTGTTGAAATTAGTTTTTACTCCAACAGGAACTGTTAGATTTTTACCTAAAAATGCAACTGGAGTTGATTTTGCGGCAATAATTAATCGAAGAGTTTTGGCTGAAGCAGAATCAATTAATATAGATGGCGTTGATAAACCGTTAACAGTAGTAATTCCAAATGCGAGTACATTAAGAATTAATCTTGGTGAATCAAAAAGAGCTCCCCTAGATGGTTTGGAAGACTATTGTTTACCTCAAACAAGAAAGATAATTCAGGAACAAAGAATTTTGGAAAACAGAGATATTTTAGTGAATCAAGGACAGAAAAAATTAGAATCAATTTTAATTCCAAGAGGGTTATTAGTTTTATCTGATATTGGTGATTCTATAAATCCTCTACTATACAAATTAGGGTGTCAAAGTATCGACGATCTTTATTTTATGGCGGGTAATAATTCGGTTAAAGAAGAACTATTAAATCAAGAATTGGATTTGGCTGGAATAACTAAAGAAAAATTAAAGATTACTTCAATTAGATTAGTTGGAGATGATAAACCGAAACTATTAGTTGATGTAATCAAAAAAATCAGCGGAATGGATAAAAATATTGTTCATATTGAACAGAAGAATGCAGACGGAAAGTTTAATATTAGAATATTGGCGGAAAATATAGGACAAAGTGAAGAAGAAAGTTTAAGGCAATACTTAACTAACGATTCGAGATTTAGTGAAGGATTAGTGGTTTAAGACACTCCTTTTTTATAGTGTCTCATTTGTCTCATTTTAGGTTTAAATGCTAATAAAACGAGACAGCGGTTAATATTGAGTATTATAATGACTAAAGGGTACCAGACCCTGTTGGCTCACAATTATAGTTCGTGAATATAATCATTTGTTCGGGCTCGGTAGATGTCTGCTCAAGGATGAAAATTGAAATGAGCAACCGTAACATCTTTGTATTTTTCACCGAAATCTAAAATTTCTTGACGACAAGTCATATTTTATTTTTAATAAGGGTGTGGATGGAAAGAAAATAAATGATATAATTGGCGGTGAATTCCATAGAAAGAAATCCATATCAACTTGGTCCAATGGAATATAAGGAGTATTTGAGCGACTTAAATGATAGTTATTTGAGGGAAACTAGACAGAAATTATTACCAATTGAGAATTTTTTAATTCAAAGAGATTTATGTGCCATAGTTATTGGAAGTGATGGTAAAAAAGAAAGACATCCACAGTCAAAAATTGAAGTAATGTATGTTCAGAGTGAAGGGAAAGGCGACATAATAACTCCCTCGGTCATTGCTAGTACTTTTATTGAAACAACCGGAAAAAGGTATTCTGATGTGTTTGATGTAGAAATTAATGGTTCACCAGTATCAGCAAGAATAGGTACTGATGTTTTGTCGTATGTTTTAGGCGACCAGAACAGGATTTATCCAGACAGAATACTCAATTCACGATTTGTTTTGGGTGACCAAGATATTCATAAAAAAGCAAAAAGAACCGTTTTGGAAGAGATGAATATGGATATTTTAAGGAGAAAAATTAGAAAAGCAATGAATGAACAATCATCAAGACATTTAAAATCATGTATAACAGGTATCAGTCGTGGTGAAACATGTTTTGACGAGCATAATCAATTTTATGATGAAAGAAATAAACCAGGTAAGTTTGGTTTTAAGCATGCTTTTGTTAGGTTAGTACAAAGAAAATTGGATTTAAGAACTCAAGAGTTAATGAAGGAAGGACAAATGACAATTGAAGAGATGAGTTGCTTACCTACAAATACTGCAGATAAATTAATGTTTTTTAAGAGTTACAATCAAGATACACCAGCGGCATATTTATGGTTTTTGCAAAGGTATCATGAATTGCAAGAAGTTTACAAAGCGAGACGTGACTTGTCGGCACTTGATTTTGACAGTTATGATTTTAGACAATGTTCAGAAATAATTTTAAGAAATTGGCAAAAACAAAATGTCTAACTTTTATCGAAAGGTTTATGAAGTTGTAAAAAATATCCCAAAAGGGAAAGTGATGACCTATAAACAAATCGGAGAGAAATTGAATTCTAAAGCATATCAAGCAATTGGTCAGGCTTTAAGAAATAATCCTGATCCAAAGAGTATTCCTTGTCATAGAGTAATAAAATCTAATGGTGAAATTGGTGGATATTTTGGTCATATTGACGATAATTTAAGTAAAAAGAAAGAAAAATTGTTGCGAAATGAAGGAGTAAAAATAACAAACGGGAAAGTCGATAAAAATTGAGTTATACTCTAAATCATGCAAAAAAGAATTAACTGGTGGTGGGTGGCGGTGGTTTTATTAGCTTTAATCTTTGGAGGAATGGTGGTTTTTTATTTTAGCTACAACCGAATGGTAGTGAAAGTTAATAAACAAAAAGAAGAAGTAACTCAAGTTACACCGACAGCAACACCAACACCGGATCCGTTAGCCCCATATTCAATATTATTGTTGGGTTATGGTGGAGGGACTCATGAGGGGGGAAAATTAACCGACTCGATTATGTTGGCCCAAATTGCTCCCAAAGATGAAGAAGTCAGGCTGATTTCTATTCCCAGAGATTTGTGGGTACCGATACTAATTAATCAAGAAGAAACAGAAAATAAAAAAATTAACGAAGCTTATGTAATTGGTCTGGATGATAAAAAATATCCGAATAAAAAAACTGAATTTACCGGAAATGCCGGTGGCGGAGAAATGGCTAAATATGTAATAGAACAAGTGACCGGAATTAAACCAAATTATTTTGCGGCGATAGATTTTGATGGATTTACTAAAATTATTGACAGCTTAGGCGGAATTGAGGTAAAAGTCGCCAGAACTTTTGATGACCCTTATTACCCAATAGAAGAAAAAATTAATGATCCTTGCGAAAAAACCGAAGAAGAAATAAAAGCCATAGAAGCAACCATGTCAGGAGAAAAGCTGGATCAACAATTTACCTGCCGCTATGAAAATTTGCATTTTGATAAGGGAGTACAACATATGGATGGGACAACAGCTTTGAAATATGCGAGATCGAGGCATTCAAATATGGATGGAGGCGATTTTAACCGAGCCGAAAGACAAAAACTGGTAGTAACTGCCATTAGAGATAAAATTATAAGTATCGGATTTATTCCAAGAATAATCCCGACAATTCAAACATTAACCCGACATATTACAACAGACATAGATTTTTCAACTATGAGTGAGCTGGTAGCTAAAATATCAGAAATATCGGAATATAAAGTAATTTCTATAGCTTTGACCGATCAAAACGTATTAATGAACACTAAAGCCAGTACGGGTCAATTTATTTTGTCTCCTAAATTAGGAGAAAATGATTTTTCTGAAATTAAGGAATTTATAAAAAATAAGGGCCTGATTGGACCGACTCCGACAGCAACTTCAACAATTAAACCGAAAAACTGATACAATACTCCGTATTAAAATTAGAAAAATTAACAAAAAATAATGAAAAATTTTGGAAATGACCGTGGATTTAAAAATTTTAGCGACAGAAGCTTTGGCGGCGGTAACCGAGGCCGAAGTTTTGGCGGCAACCGAGGTGGATTTGACAGAAACCGCAATGACCGACAAATGTATGATGCTGTTTGCGATAAATGCGGCAAAGATTGCCAAGTACCTTTTATGCCAACCGGAGAAAAACCGGTTTATTGCAGCAACTGTTTTGAAAAAACCAGTGGCCGCGATGGGGGTAACGAAAGAAGCTTTGGCGGCGGGAACAGAGATTTTGGAGCTACTAACCGAAAATTTGAAGCCAGAGATACCAAAGATTACCAACAGGAAAATACCAGAGCTGAATTAGAAATGGTTAATCAAAAATTAGATAAAATTTTGGCTTTATTGAATACTCCAAAAACAACTAAGTCAGTCAAGAAAGAAAAGAAATCTGATTTAATCTAAATCGATTTGATTGTCGTAACAAAAATAAAAACCCGGTTTGGTTTTGAATTCGGTTTTTAATTTAACCAAAACAAAATTAAAATCGTGATTGTAGCTTGGCGGAATCATTATTTGGATGTTTGATTTTTTGAGACTATTTTTATAACTATTTAATGTTTCTATTCCGCCGCCGACAATACCTTTTTTGGCTGATTTAATCAGATCCTCTTGCTCTGAAGTCAGAATTGGTCCAAGACTGTGAAGACAAAATAGTTGGTTGTTTGGGTCAACGATTAACCCTGAAATGCAAGGGTTAGCACCATAACTAAAAATAGTGGCATAATTATCATGGCTTACGGGAACAATTTGTCCCATATCAACTTCTTTCGAATCACCGACAAAACGGATATCGTCCAGAGCGGCAAAATCTGTAACTTTGAATAATTTAGGAAATAGTGATGGTGAATTTTCTACAACCGAAAAATTTTCTTTTTCCATAATTATATTTGAAACTGACCGTCTTGGTAGAGAATAATCTTTTGACCGGATTTGAGAGTGGCAGTAACGACTCTATTTTCAGTAGAAATAATATCGGTGTGAACAGCCGAATCGTTAAATCCTAAATTGTCCCAATCTTTTGGCGATAATTTATTTAATTTACCGTTAAAAGTGTCTTTGTAGGCAGAACCAAGAGCGATGTGGGTATTACCAAATTGACCGCCGAAATTTTCATCATAAAGAGTTTCGGCCATAAATTTGTCGATTTTGGAAAAACGTTTGTCGGTGAGAGAAAACTCGCCTATCTTGTCACTATTGGGAGTTTTGATAAGCTGTTGGAGATATTTTTGGCCATAACCGGCTTGGGATTTGACGACAAGACCATCTTTGAAAGTAAGATGGATATTTTTAATTAAATTCCCTTGACGATAAAGAGGCTGATCAAAATAAATATAACCATTGGTGCCCCGCCAATCGGGTGAAGTAAAAATTTCAAAACTGGGAATGTTGCGGCCGCCGCCGCCAAGCCATTGACGGTTTTGACCAAGAGTAATATTTAAGTCGGTATTTTCAGATTTTAGGTTGATGGTTTTGATGTTTAAGCAATTTAACTTTTTACGGATAGTTTCTGATTTTTTCTGAACACTTTGCCATTTTTTAACCGGATTTTGGTAATTTAAGAAGCAAGCTTTAATCACCTGCTGCCAAGCTTGGCGAAGAGTTAGTTTAGCTTCGGTGGCCATAGCCGTAGTGGGAAATAAACCGATAGTCCAGGTCAATTTGCCGTTATTTTCTTTAGCATCACGCCAATCTTTGTAGGGTTTAAAAACCAGGTTTCGTTCCATAATAAGCCGAGGATCAATACCTTCGAGTTCATGATAATTGGTTTCGGCCAAAATCATAAGAAAATGATCGGCCTGCCGGACCCGACCTTCCATAAAAGTGGCGGGAAAAAATTTGAGCTGATCGGGTGAGGCTAATTGATAAAACTCCCGAGACATTTCATCGGGAAGATACTGAATTATGGGGTGGGCGCCGCTTTTAAGAACTGAACGCTGAAGAGAAACTAAAAGCGGTTTGGCAGATTCGGGCACCTGAAGAAAAACAACCTCTCCGGGTTTAACTCCACTACCGCTATTTAAAGCAAATTTAACCAAAACATCGGCGTATTTATCTAGAATTTTGGAAGACGGAGAATACATGGGTTTATTTTAGTGAGTCTAAGCACTCTTGTCTATAAGCGCCTTGAGCTGACGGAGAAATTAATTTGGCGACTTCTAAAACAACCTGATGGGCAATTTCGGCTGAGGAAAGACTGGCTAAGGTTGGATCCTGGGGGTTAATTAAATGACCAATTTTGAAAGTTACTGATTTTTCGGATGGCTGATTATGACTAAGTGATTTAAGAAAATTATGACTGGGCCGGTGAGTATCCGGGTCAATAACTTTGTAAGAGCCATCAATACCACAAGGAAGGAGGAAGACATTTTTTTTAATTAAATTAAGTAAACCATCTTCCTTGTTAGGTTGAAGGCCGTGGATTTGGCCGGTCATAGGATTGATACGACCACCCTGAAGAGTAGATTCAAAAGGAGAAATAATTAAACAACCACCTTTTTTAACAGTTTCACAATAAAAGCGAAGACTTTGGCGAGTCTGAAGAGACATTTGGGGAGTAATACTGTCCTGATATTTATTAGTTCTGTCGACATCTCGGATGATAGGCAAAAGATTTAAGCCGGATTGTTGATAAACCGGCTGACGAAGTTTTAATAAGGGTTCAATGTTAGATTGAACGGCCGGAGCGGAATAAAAAAGAAGAGAAGGAATAGGTGTTTCAGAAGTCTGGTTGAGTTGTTGACAAAAATATCTGATAGTTTCAATTTCAAAATAACTTTGATGATTAGTGACTAGAGCAACATTATGGCCATCTTTTAATAAAGAGGCGGTTTTAGATAAAGTTTCTTCAGGAAGGTAAAAATCAATAAAACCATCACAAACCTGACTGAAACGATCCGGGGGTAAGCGATTTATAATTTCAGATGGATTGATTGATGATAATTCGGATTCAGGATGAGCCATAAATTAGTGAATAATTAAAGCTAAAATTTCGTCACGCTTTTGTTCCATTAATTCTGAAGAATTGCCTTCAAGGTTAAGACGGAGAAGTGGTTCAGTATTTGACGAGCGAAGATTAAAGCGCCAATCACCCATTTCAAAAGTCAAGCCGTCCATTTTTTCGACCGGCTGAACTGCTTGGGGGCCATAAATTGATTCAATTTCGGCCATAATTTTGGGGACATTAGTAACCTTATTATTAATTTCTCCGGAAATGAAATATTGGGAACTTAATTCGTTAACCATAGTTTCCAAAGATTTTTCGGAAATAGATAAGAATTCAAGCAGATAAATTAAACTGACAGCACCGCTGTCGCAAAGAAAGAATTCTTTAAAATAATAGTGACCGGAAATTTCACCACCAAAGAAAGCATTTTCAGTTTTCATGCGAGCTTTGATATGAGTATGGCCAACTCGATTGGCTAAAGCTTTACCGCCATTGGCAGCAACAATTTCGCGGACGGCTTTGGAAGCCCGAATATCATATATGATAGTACAATTGGGATATTTTTTGAGAAAATGAGTAGATAAAAGAGCGGTGAGAAAATCACCAGAAACAAAATGACCCTGATTATCGATAGTAAAAAACCGGTCACCATCGGGATCAAACATAACACCAAGATCGGCTTTTTGATCAACGACAAATTTTTGGGTAGTAATTCGATTTTCTTCCAATAAAGGATCGCCACCATGATTAGGGAAATTACCATCGACCTCCCAGTAGAGCGGAACGAATTCGATAGTCGGAAGTCTTTGAGATAATTTTTGGAGAATTGGACCAACCATACCATTGGCCGGATCGGCAACAATTTTTAATTTTTTAAATTTAGAGACATCGACTAAACTTAGAATATAATTAATGAATTCATCCATAATATTAAGGTTTTCGACTTGACCAGGGTTAGCAGAATCAGCAGGTAAATCATCGGCAAGAATGTAGTCTTTAATTTCTTTGATGCCGGAGTCACCAGAAAGAAGTTCGGGAATTTTTTTGACCATTTTAAAACCGGTATATTCTTTGGGATTGTGGCTGGCGGTAACAGAAATTCCGGGTAAATCGCGAGTTTGACAGGCATAATAGAACATATCGGTGGAAGCCATATCAATGTCAACCACACTAACACCAACTTTGGTTAAACCGATAATTAGGGAATTTTTCATTGATTCGCCGGAAAGACGACCGTCGCGGGCGACAATGACTTTTTGGGGGAAATTTAGGTATTTAGCAAAACACCGACCGATAATTTCGGATAGTTTTTCGTCAATTTGACTAGGATAAATACCGCGAATATCGTAAGACTTAAAAATGGAAACATCAACATTCATAAGTTTATCTAAATTAATTGATAACTTGGGGGAAGTAATGTAAGGATAACATACTTTAGAACAAAACCCACCCCTATCCCTCCCTTGACAAGGAGGGGTAAAACACAATATTTTTTGGTAAAATTGGCTATGGATCAAATTAACTACGATGATTTTGCCAAGGTGGAATTTAAAATTGGCGAGATAAAAGAAGCTGTAGAGGTTGAAGAATCAGAAAAATTATTAAGACTGCAGGTGGATTTTGGCGAAGAAAACTTAAGAACAGTATTTTCGGGAATCAAAAAATGGTACTCCCCTAGCGATTTAGTGGGTAAAAAAACTGTATTTGTAACCAATATTGTTAAGCGAAAAATAATGGGTGAGGAGTCAGAGGCAATGATATTTGCCGCCTCCGCTGAAGCTACGGCGAGCCAAGGGGAGCCTACCGAAATAGTGAGTTTGTTAATTCCCGATCAAGATTTACCGGTTGGATCAAAGGTTTTTTAAAATGAAAATTGTTGAAGAATTAAAAAAAATAATATTTGATAGTCTGAAGAAGATAAATATTTCAGTAAAAGAAAACGAGATTAAACTTGAACATCCGGCAGATGTAAATTTTGGGGATTATTCGACAAATATTGCAATGGTGTTGGCCAATTCTGCAAAGCAGAACCCAATTGAAATTGCGAAGAATATAGAAAATAACCTTAAAAATAATGAGTTGGTTGAAAAGATAGAAATGGCAGGGGTGGGGTTTATAAATTTTTATTTGAAACCGGAGGTAATGATTGAAGAAGCAGAGACAATAAATTACGAGGTAGAGTTTAGAAACAAATTGAGTGAATACGGCAAAAATAAAACTATGGTGATTGATTACTCGGCGCCGAATATCGCCAAACCGTTCGGAATTGGACATTTGAGATCGACTGATATTGGCCAGGCAATTTATAATATTTACAAAATTTTGGGGTGGAACTGTATTGGTGATAATCATATCGGCGATTGGGGAACTCAATACGGAAAACTGATGGCGGCCATTGTCAGATGTCAGATGTCAGATGTCAGATTTCAGATTTTTGAAAATAAGTTTGATATTAATAAACTAACAATAAATGATTTAGAAAAATTGTATGTGAGATTCCATAAAGAGGCGGAGGTGGATGAAAAATTGATTAATGAGGGACGAGACTGGTTTTTAAAGTTGGAAAATGGTGATAAGCAAGCCAGAGAAATTTGGCAAAAATGCATTGATATTTCCCTACTGGAATTTGAAAAAGTCTATCAAATGTTGGGGGTGCAAATAGATTTTATTCATGGAGAAAGTTTTTATAGTGAAATGTTGCCCGAAGTAACCAAAGAAATTATAGCTAAGGGAATTACCAAAAAAAGTGAAGGAGCAATAATTGTGGAGTTACCTAATATGCCGCCAGCAATGTTGCAGAAATCGAACGAAACGACAACCTACTTTACCCGAGACATGGCGACAATTAAATACAGATTAAAAAATTGGAATCCGGATTTGATGGTTTACGAAGTCGGGGTGGATCAACAGTTACATTTTAGACAAGTATTTGAAACAGCAAAATTGATGGGTTGGTGGCCAAAAAATGGAATGGTGCACATAGCCCATGGACTGATTCGCTGGCCAACTGGGAAATTTTCAACCAGAAAAGGCGAGACAATCCATTTGATGGATGTGATTGAAAAAGCCATAGATGAGGCTAAAATCATCGCCGAAAAAAGCAGTGTCAACAAAGAAATGACAGCGACGGAGAAAGAAGAAATGATTAAGGCAGTGGCGATTGGGGCAATTAAGTTTAGCGACTTAGCCTCCGATCCAAAGAAAGATGTAATTTTTGACTGGAATAAAATCATGAGTTTGGATGGAGATTCTGGACCATATTTACAATATACTTATGCCCGATGCAAAAGTGTCTTAAATAAAACCGCAGTCAAAGAACAAAAAAATATTAATGAATATCCGGACAGTTTAAATGAAGACGAAATGATGTTGATTAGGGAGTTTTACAAATTTGAGGAAAAAATTGTGGAAGCCGGGGAAAGATTTTCGCCGTCAGTCATTGCTGAATATATTTTGGGGGTAGCCCGAAAATATAATGAATTTTATGCCAAAAACAGAATTATTGATCAAAAAGAGGAAGTATTCAGGGTATTTTTGACCAGAACCGCGGCCAGTATTATCGAAACAGGATTGGATTTGCTGGGAATAGAAACGGTAGAAAAAATGTAATGTTATAATATAAATTATGAGACCAGAAAATAATTCTGATCGTCAAGGCTATCGCTACTTTAGAGGAGAGACAACTCCGAGACATAATTATTTTTGGGAGAATGAATTAGAAGGAGAAGCGAAGAAAAATATCCAAAATTTAGTTATAGTAAGAGGTTGTTTTGAGGCGGAAATAAAAAAGTCACAAAACCAACCAGTGGTGGAAGAAAGTTTAGGATTAAGCGGAATAAAATATAGTCATGATGGAAGAAGAATAAATTTAGTGTTCAGTAATTTTACTGAGGGAATTGAAACTGAGTTTTTTGGTGATTTAATTTCTGTCAGAGTTATGGAGGGTTTAGGTGGTGACGGATTGTTTTATAAAATAAGTGATACGAGAAATGATAAACCTTTGATTGTGTCAAATGAAGACTTACCGGAAATCATTAGCGGTGAAGTGAAAAGATTAAGACAACCAAGGAAAAGAGTTGATCTATTTTGATTATGTTGAAATGTTATAGGGGTTAATAGGTAAAGATTTTTTGATAGATTTCGGAATAATGAGAAACCGGAATAAATTTAATATCTCTTTTGACTTCTTGAGGAATTTCGACTAAAGATTTGGCATTGTCCTTGGGAATAAAAATAGTTTTGAGTCCGGCCCGATGAGCGGCAATGGATTTTTCCTTAAGACCGCCAATTTCCAAAATATTACCCCGGAGAGTAATTTCGCCAGTCATGCCGATTTCACGAGGAACCGGAGCATTTTTGAGAGCCGAAACTAAAGCAGTAGTGATGGCACCGCCGGCACTGGGCCCGTCTTTGGGAGTGGCACCTTCTGGAACGTGGATATGAATATCAATTTTGTGAAAATCCTGCTTGATACCAAATTCTTTTGATTGAGAACGGACAAAAGACAAAGCGGCTTGGCAAGATTCTTTCATGACCGAGCCTAATTTACCGGTCAAAATGAGCTGACCACGGCCTGGCATAATATTGACCTCGATAAATAAAATATCGCCACCGACAGATGTCCAGGCTAAACCAGTAGAGACACCGGTTTCATCTTTTTTACCTTTGAGGGTAGCAGTGAATTTTTCCGGACCCAAAAATTTTTTGAGAGTAAGGGAATTATTTAAATCTACTGGAGTTTTTTTGTCGGTAATAATTTTTTTGGCAGCTTTGCGAAAAAGTGAAGAAATAGTTCGGTCGAGACTACGAACACCGGCTTCACGGGTATATTTTTCAACGATATATTTGAGAGTTTCATCCTTAATTTCGGTGATATCGTTTTTGGTTAAACCATTGGCGGTCAATTCTTTTTTGACTAAATATTTTTTGGCGATATTAAATTTTTCGTCGAGAGTGTAACCGGAGAAATTGATAATTTCGAGACGATCACGAAGTGGACTGGGAATAGTAGAAATATCGTTACCGGTTAGGATAAAGAAAACTTTGGAAAGATCGACAGGAAAATCAATGTAATGATCGTTGAATTCACGATTTTGTTCAGGATCGAGGGTTTCGAGTAAAGCAGAGGAGGGGTCGCCGCGATAATCGGAACCGATTTTGTCGACTTCGTCAAGCATAAAAATCGGGTTCATAGTTTTGGCATCTTTAAGACCTTTGATAATACGACCAGGCATAGCCCCAACATAGGTGCGGCGATGACCCCGGATTTCGGCTTCGTCACGAATACCACCTAAAGAAGCCCGGACAAATTCCCTACCCAAAGCTTTGGCAATAGATTTTCCCAAAGAAGTTTTACCCACACCCGGAGGACCGATAAAGCAAAGAATATTGGCAGTGCCGGAATTTTCTTCGTTCTTTTTGGTTTTATTTTTATTTTTTAGTTGAATGACAGCAAGATACTCAAGAATTCTTTCTTTGACATCTTTGATACCATAATGATCTTCGTCAAGAATTTTGGCAGCTTTGGATAAACTGACGTCAGATTTGGAATATTTACCAAAGGGCATTTCAACTACAGTTTCGAGATAAGTTTTGATGTAACTGGCTTCAGGGGCCATAGAACCCATTTCCATGAGACGATCAAGTTCTTTTTTGAGTTTTTTACGAATTTCTTTGGAGACATTAAGTTTTTTGATTTTCTTTTCTAGGTCACCATATTCACCACCGCTATTTTCACCCAGACGTTTTAATTCTTTTTCGATTTGACGTTTGCGTTCTTCTAAAACATTACGTTTAACACCGGTATTAAATTTTTCCTGGGTTTTTTCTTCAATAGACCGTTCAAGATCAGCAATTTTCATTTCCTGAATTAAAAATTCAGTGACAGCTTTGAGACGTTGGCTAACTAAAAGTGTTTCTAATAATCCCTGTTTTTCAGATATTTTAGCGTCAAGAGAAAAAGCTACTTGATCGGCCAGGTCGCTGCTGGAAACACCGTTACTAAGCTGCATCATGGCGGGTAAATCTAACTGACGGCCCATAGCGAAGGCTTTTTTGAGCTGGCTTAAAAGAGCTTCGGAAGATTGCTGAACTTCGGTTAAAGGTTCGGGGATGATGGGTAAATCAACGTATTCGGCTAAAAAAAACGGATCGGTTTTGAGAAGGTTGACGATGTTAATTCGAGAGATACCTTTGACAATGGCGTGAAGATTACCATCAGTTTGAAGAACGTGTTCGATTTTAGCCAAAACACCGACGTTATAAAGATCAGAAATGCCAGGATTATCGACCCGGGAATCTTTTTGAGTGGTAATAATAATCAACTTATTGGTATTATCGTAGGCATGAAGCAAAGAATTCATAGATTCTTTGCGGCCAAAGAAAAGTGAAGTTTCAACTGACGGGAAAAGAATAATATTCCGCAAAGGGATTAAGGGGAGAACTTTGCGAACAGGCTGTAAAGTAGTAACTTCGTTGGGATTTTGTTCCATATATTTAGCAGAATAACACTTCATCTGCTAAGTGTCAACCGATAAACGGTTATATAGTGTAAAATATGCTTGTGCGAAATAAAAGGAGTGAAAATAAAAAAGCCAGGAAAATAGGCAGAGTAGTGTTGGTGGGTCGGCCAAATACCGGCAAATCAAGCTTGCTGAATGCGATTATGGCACAAAAAGTAGCCATCACTTCGCCTCTGCCTCAAACAACCCGAAAAAATAGTCGGGTAGTTTACAGTGATGATCGAGGTCAAATAATTTTTAGCGATACTCCGGGGATTATTGGTAAGGTTGATGATTTGATGGGTAAGAGAATTAATCAGGAGGCACCAAAAGAACTGAATCAAGCCGATATAATTTTGTGTTTGGTGGATATTTCGCGACCCAAAAATGAGGAAGAAAATAAAGTTATCGGTTTGGTGAGGAAGATGCCGGTTAAAAAGATTTTGGTTTATAACAAAATTGATATTGCTACCGGGCCAAAAGACCATTTACCGGAATATAACTATTTGGAAGATGAGTTTGACAGAGTGATTAGTGTGAGTGCAATTAAAGATAAAAATGTAAAAGGGTTAATTAATTTAATTTTTGAATTGCTGCCGGAAAAAATTAATAAAGAAACCGAATATAATATCGAAATTATGGATAATGGAAACAGGCCAAAGATGGGGATGAATTCCAAAGAATATGTGCAGGAAATTATTCGGGAAAAGGCTTATTTGTTTTTGAGAGAAGAAGTCCCCTACTCGGTAGATGTGAGAGTGGATCAAATAACCGATAAGAGAAAATTGATAGTGGTTAAGGCGACAATTTTGACCACTGCCGAAAGATATAAGAAAATGATTATCGGCCGAGATGGTAAAAAAATTAAAGAAATTGGTTACAATGCCCGTAAAGAATTGGAATTAATGACCGGAAGAAAAATATTTTTGGAATTGATGGTAGAAATAGACAAACACTGGCCGGAAAGAGAGATTGTCAGCTAATCAGCCCTTCAACTAGTCAGCTTGTCAGATGAAAATTGATTACTGGTGTTAGTGCGGTACGCATACAGAACAAAAGGTCTTTAGACCGTAGGTTTACACAGAAATGTGTATATAAACCTGCGGTCTTTTTTTTGGGGGAAATAAGATAAAACCCTTTGTCCCGCAGCGGCGGGACATTTCCCTTAAAAAGGGAAACTGATTAGGTATAATTGGCTAATGAAGAAAATTAAGGTGGCGGTGGTACAAATGGAAGTGATACCAGGGATGCCGGATATAAATTTTGAAAAAATTATTGGTCAAATTAAAAAGGCTAGAGATAATGGAAATAAAATTGTAATTTTTCCAGAGATGGCGGTTGAGGGATATTTGATTGGTGATGAATGGGAAAATAATGGATTGATAAAAAATTTAATGGAGTTTAATGAAAAAATCAGAGAAGAAAGTGAAGGAATAACGGTAATTTGGGGAAATGTTTGGGCTGATTTGGAAAAAACAGGAGAAGATGATAGAACTAGAAAATACAATGCAGCTTTGATTGCTCAGGATAAAAAATGGCTAAGCAATGGAGTTTTTGAAGGATATACGCTTAAAACTTTATTACCTAAATACAGGGAGTTTGACGATGAAAGATATTTTTATTCGATGATGAAACTGGCAAATGAAAAAAGAATAAATGTGGAAGAATTATTGAAACCTTTTGAGGTGAAAATTGATGACCAGAAAATTAAAATCGGACTGACTTTGTGTGAGGATATGTGGTGGGAAAATTATTCGGTGAACCCGACAGAAATTTTAGTCAAAAATGGGGCAGAGTTAATAGTTAATATTTCGGCCTCACCGTGGACTTGGAGAAAAAATAATAAAAGACACGAGGTGGTCAGAAAATTATTATTAAAAAATCCGGTAAATTTTGTTTACTGTAATAATGTGGGAATTCAGAATAACGGGAAAAATATATTTTTGTTTGACGGTGGCTCGACAGTTTATAATCCGGATGGAACGATAATGGCGACTGCTAAACCATATACGGAAGAAATATTGGAGATAAATTTAGCTGATAAAAAAGTCATATTTGAGGAAGAGAATTCCGAAGAAAAAGATACACAGGAATTATATAATGGTTTGATTTATGGACTGAAAAAATTTTTTGAGCAAATAGGAATTAAAAAGGCGGTAATTGGAATTAGTGGAGGGATTGATTCGGCAGTGTCGGCCAGTTTGTTAGTGGTTGCTTTGGGAAAAGAAAATGTAATGGGAATTAATATGCCATCAAAATTTAATTCTGATTTAACTAAAAATGCAGCTGAAGAACTGGCAATAAATTTAGGGATTGAATATAAAATAATACCAATACAAGAAAGTGTCGATAAAACTGCTGAACAACTAAAAAGTGCTGGGTTTGGAGTTAATGAAATTATTTTGGAAAATATTCAAGCACGAGATAGGGGGAGTAGAATTTTGGCGGGAGTGGCAGCCTGTGTGGGTGGAGTGATAATTAATAACAGTAATAAGACAGAATTGGCGTTGGGTTATACAACACTATATGGTGATATGAATGGAGCCATTTGCCCGCTGGGAGATTTGTATAAATGGGAAGTTTATAAATTAGGAGAATATATTAATAAAATTAGCCAAAAAGAATTAATCCCTAAAGAAATTTTTGAAATAGTACCGTCGGCAGAATTGAGTGATAAACAAGACGTAACAATGGGAAAAGGTGACCCAATTCTCTACCCTTATCACGATAAATTGGTCAGATCTTTGGTGGAATTTAGAAAAGACCCGAGTGAAATTTTGGAATGGTATGACAGTAATGTAATTGAAAAAGAAATGAAACTGGAAAAAGGATTAGTAAAAAAATATTTCAAAAATAGAAATGAGTTTAAAAAAGATTTGGAAGAAAAATGGCGACTGTTTAAATTGAGTTATTTTAAGAGAATTCAAGCACCGCCAATAATTGCGGTCAGCCGGAGGGCGTTTGGATATGACTTAAGAGAGTCACAAAATGGGGTGTATTTGATTGACAGTGGAAACTAATTCCTTTAGACTGAATCAGTTACTTAATTAAATAATCAAAAAATATGGCAAAAAAAGGAAGTTTTTTCTTAACTGGTTTATTAGCAGCGGCAGCTGGAGCGGTTGGCGGTTTACTTTTGGCCCCGCAATCTGGTAAAAAAACCCGTGAAGATATTAAAAAAATCTTAACTCAGTTGACCAAAGAAGTTCAAACCGGAGTTAAAGATACCAAAGAAAAAGTGATGGAAGTTTTTGGTGAAGCAACTGATGAAGCAATGGAAAAATACAAAGAAATTAAAACATCAGTGATGGAAAAAGTGGCTGAAGTAAAAACTGCTGGAAAAGATATTGATAAAGATAAATATGCCATGATCGTGGAAGATGTGGTGGAAGAATATAAAACCGATTTAAAAGCTACCAAAAACGGAGCAATGAAATTGGTGTCTCAATTAAAGAAAGACTGGGAAAAAGTTAAAAAAGTTTTAGTCTAAATCAGTTACTTAGATTCAATCTGTGGGTGATTAAGTCGTGGAGTTTTTTGATGCTGTGAGTGTCGATGATGGAAGTAACCACGTCGGCGGTAATTTGTTTTTTAAGAGGTTTAATTTGTTTTTCGTCTAAAAGGTCTGATTTAGTAACAACAATAATCTCTGGTTTTTTAGCTAAAACTGAACTGTAATTGGATAATTCCTGACGAATAGTTTGATAATCTTTGAGAGGATTTGGCGATTCGGCAGAAACGCAGTGAATTAATAAGCTAGTACGTTCGATATGTTTGAGAAATTTGATACCTAAACCACGGCCATCGGCAGCACCTTCAATTAATCCTGGAATATCGGCAATAATAAGACCACCTTTGGTGACACCCAAATTTGGTTCAAGAGTAGTAAAAGCATAGTTGGCAACTTTGGCATTGGCTGGAGTTAATTCATTGAGTAAACTGGTTTTGCCGGCATTGGGTAAACCAATTAAACCGATTTGGGCGATAAGTTTGAGTTGTAAGAAAAGTTTTTTTGGGGTACATTTATAACCCAATTCTCTTTCCTGAGGAGTTTGGTTGGTGGCAGAACGAAACATATAATTACCCCGGCCACCGCTGCCACCACGAGCCATGAGAACTTTTTGACCAACTTGGGTTATTTCAATAGAAGTACCATTATCATAAGTCGCCACAGTACCAACAGGGACTTGGATAATTAAATCATCGCCACCTTTACCGGTACGATTATTGCGATCGCCAGGTTGACCAGGTTGGGCACTATAGACTTTGGCGTGGCGGAATTGGTTTAATTTGCTGATATCGGAAACACCTTCAAAATAAACCGAACCACCGTCGCCACCGGTTCCCCCATCCGGGCCACCTTTGGGACGAAAAGCATCGTTGTAAAAATGAACAATGCCATTGCCACCGTCGCCGCCCTTGATAGTAATGTGAACTTCGTCAATAAGCATAATTTAGTTTATCAGCTAATCAGTTCGTCAGTATATCAGAAAACTATTAAAATTGTCGGATCAACGATTTATTTTAAGTCTGTGGCGAGCTGGCCACAGGCGGCGGAAAAAGATTGACCGAAAGATCGGCGAAGTGAATACTCAACTCCGTATTGATTAAGACAATTCATAAATATTTTTTGTTGATCTTTGGTAGCTGGAGTCAAACCGCCATCAACTGGGTTAAGAGGAATTAAATTAAGAAAAAATAAACGGTGAGAATGGATAAAATCGGCTAATAATTTGGCGTCAGTTTGGGAAGTATTTTGGTCAGTAAGGGCATACTCAAAAAATAATTGGCGATTAGTGTGATTAACATAATAAAGACAGGCTTTTTTGAGTTCATTGAGAGGATATTGCCGAGCAATAGGCATAATTGACTGGCGATATTCTTGGTTGGCGGAATGAAGGGAAACGGCGAGGTTAATTTGAGTATTTAATTGAGTAAACTCAATAATTTTGTCGGCGACACCAGCTGTAGAAATACTGATTTTGCGGGCGCCGATATTTAAACCGTTAGGTAAATTAATAATTTTGAGAGCGGCAAGTAAATTGTCCCAGTTTAAAAACGGCTCGCCCATGCCCATAAAAACAACACGAAACCCTCCCCTAACCCCTCCCTTGACAGGGCGGGGAGAATTATTTTTGTAATTTAAATGATTTTTCCAAAATAAGATCTGATCGACAATTTCGTCGGCGGTCAAATTTCGTTTAAAACCCATTTTGCCGGTGGCACAAAACTGACAATTCAGAGGACAACCAACCTGAGAAGACACACAGGCAGTAATCCAATCCTCATAATCCATGAGAACCGTTTCAATCGATTGACCATCGGATAATTTGAGGAGAGTTTTTTGAACCGAATTGTCACCGACTGTTTTGGTTTCAGAAACAGAGAGAAGATTAAATTCCTGTGAAAGTTTGGTGCGTAAATCAAGGGAAAGATCGGTCATTTGGTCAAAACTAGAATAACGGCCGGAGTAATAATTCTTAACAACTTGACGGAAACGAAATGGCGGAAGGTTTTGAGAATCTAAAAAATCTTTGAGTCGGTTTAAATCCATTTATTTACGCCTTATTGATGGCATTAAGATAATCCTGTTTTTGTCTAAAACCAACAATGGTTTCAACGATTTGACCATCTTTGAAAAGGATGACAGTGGGAATACCGGAAACACCGTATTTACTGGAAACTTCCGGAGCCTGATCGACATCAACTTTGACAACTTTAACGTCAGTTAACTCGTGGCTAAGTTCTTCAATAATCGGACCAAGCATTTGACAAGGACCACACCAGGGCGCCCAAAAATCAACTAAAACTTTACCTTTGAAATCTAAAACTTCTTTTTGGAAATCGGTTTGAGAAATATTTTGGGCCATAGGTGGATTATAAACTATTATTTGGTTTTGACTAATTTGGCTGTGTAAATAATTTGACGGATAACGCCATCGGGACCCTCGATCTGGTTAGTGCCGGAAAGAGCCACATATTGAGCCAAATAATCAGATAAAGCAATTTTAAGCTCTTTGGCTTGAGTTTGGTTTTCTTTTAATTTATCAATGGTAGATTTGGCGCCGGGGTCATTTAAAACATTTTGTTTGGCAGAAGTTTTTAATTTAGCCTGTTTTTTGGCTTCTTTTTCGATTTCCTGATATTCAGTATTGCTTTCCAAAAGAGCATCAATCATGCCTTTTTGTTCATGAAGTTGTTTGGTAATTTCATCAAGGCGAACAGTAGCACTATTGATGAGGGATTCAATATTAAGCAGGTTTTGAGCTTGATTTTCGTCTGGCATATCTTTAACTTTATCAACCAATAAATTCTTTCTCAAGGGACAAAAGCTCTTTGACTGAGTTTAATCTAACAAGTTTCATTCTGAGTGATTTGGCATGAGGAAAATCGGAGGTGTAAAGCAAAAAATGTTTGCGGAGACTATCGAAACAGCGGTGAGGAAAAACAGTTTCAAACATTTGAGCATGAAGCAACATGGCGGAGAATTTTTCCTGAGGGGTGGCAAGGTGGTTATTAAAAGCCCAAGGGTTACCGCCGGCAGCCCGGCCAATTAAAACGCCATCAACACCATATTTTTGACAATATTTTTCCCCTTGTTGACGGTTTTGAATATCGCCATTACCAAAAATTTTTATTCCCGTACTTTTGGCTAAATTAACAACTTTTTGGATTTGCTGCCAATCGGCTTGACCGGCATAAGCCTGTTTAAGAGTCCGGCCATGAATAGTGAGAAAATTGATGGGCTGATTTAGCAGAGTAGGTATCCAATTGCTAATAATGGGTTGATCAATACCGAGACGGGTCTTGACGGATAAGGTAGGTCTATTTAAACCCTTTCCCTCGCTTTGCTCAGGTTTTTCCCTTAAAAAGGGAAACTTTAATTTTGAGTATTTTTGATTACGTTTAATAATTTCTAAAGTTTTTTGATTGAGACCAAGGTCAGTGATTTTGACCTTGCCGGAAAACCAATCATCAATCCCCTGTTTGACTGATTGAATAATCTGGACAGCTAACTCCGGTTTACCAATTAAAGCAGCACCTGACCCGTGCTGGGTGACGGTTTTTGCCGGACAACCCATGTTAATATCAACGCCATCAAAACCTAACTCACAAAGAATAATAGCGGATTTATAAAAACTGTCGGGATCTTTGCCAAATAATTGACCAATAATCGGCCGTTCTGATTCCGAAAATAAAAGAGTGTCATACAATTTTATGCCACCGCGACTAATACCTTCAGCGCTAACAAATTCGGTGAAAATTAAATCCGGTTTGGCGATTTGGGTTTGGACCAGACGAAAAGCTTCGTCGGTAATACCATCCATAGGAGAAAGGCCGATGATATTTGATTTATTTAAAAAATTCATAAGATTAAAACCCTCCTGTCCTTCGGACATCCTCCCTTAAAAAAGGAGGAAGTCTTATTTTTTCTTTGTTTTGGCGGCGAACTTGGCACCAACACGGGAACCAAAATTACGTTGTTTAAAAACGGTGGAACGAACATGAAGGGGTGAGCTGGCTTTATATTCCGGTTTTTGACCGGGACGAGGACGGAATTTTTTTTTGGAAGTATCCCCGATTTCCGGAAAAAACTTGGGGACATATTCACCGGTAGTATTTCTGTTTAGTGATTTTCCAAGAGAGTTAAAAACCGGTTTACCACCTTTATATTTTTTATGGGGTTTAAATTCGGAATTATTGTTTGGTTGATTGTCGTCAAAACTAAAGCGAGAAGGTGAATGGGCTTGAAAGCTGCTTTTTTGATATTCGTTAGTGTCAGAATCAGGGTGAGGGAGATAATTTAAAGCCTGGCGGCGATTAGGGTGCTTAGCTAAGGCTTCTTCATGACGGGCTTTGCCTTCCGGAGTTAAAAAGGGATCGGGTTGGGCATAATCGACAATAATACTGCGATCACCTAGGTGAAAATTATGATACTTTTCTTTGGCACGAATGGCATCATTGAGATTTTCATATTCGATATAGCCCATACCGCGGCTTTTACCCCAACGGTTATGCATAATTCTGACAGAAATAATTTTTCCTTCAGAAATAAATAAATCTAAAAGTTCACCTTCGGTAAAACGGTAAGGCAGACTGCCGATAAATAATCTTTTAGAGACAGGTTTGGACTCGTTCATATATATGAGCTATTATAACCTATGATTAAATTTGATGTATTGATTTTGGGCCAACTTGAGACTAATTGTTATTTGGTTTGGGATGAAGAAACGAAAGAGGGATTGGTAATTGATCCGGCAGACGACGGAGTGGGAATTTCGGAAGAAATTGAAAGTAAAGGAATTAAACTGGTGGGAGTGGTAATGACTCACGGACATTTTGACCATTCTTTGGCCGCTTTGGATTTGAAATTAATGTATAAGGTACCAATTTATTTGAGTGGTAAGGATAAGTTTTTATTGGACAGACAGGAGGAAACAGCTAAACATTTTTTAAAGATGAAGATTGAAACACCAAATATTGTAAAAATCGATAAAGATTTGGATGAAATTGCGGAAATAGAAATAGGAAAAGAAAAGTTAAGAGTGATTAAAACACCGGGGCATACTCCAGGATCGGTGTGTCTTTATTTTAAACCCACCCTACCCTCCCTTGAAAAGGGAGGGCTACTATTTTCCGGAGATACTTTGTTTAAAGATTTGCGGGGTAGAACTGATTTTAAATATGGGTCGACGAAGAAAATTTTTGAGAGTTTAAGGAAATTAATGGAATTACCCGAAGATACCGAAGTATTTTCAGGACATGGAGAAGCGACAACTATCGGTCGAGAAAAACAAAGATATGTTTTTAGCGACTAACTGTTTTTGAGGTTGTTGATGGTTTCGTCAAAATTATTGATATGGTCTTGCTTAATACTTTCGAGAAGTTCCACTAAAAGACTGTTCATATACTGTTTAACTCCTTCGGCTTGCTGGGGAGTTAATTTTAATTCCTGAATTAGTTGTTCTATAGTTTGCATTTGGCTAAATTATACCATTTGACGTATAATATTGGCCATCACTACCCCATCGTCTAATGGTAGGACACTACGCTCTGAACGTAGTAATTGTGGTTCGAATCCATGTGGGGTAACAGTTTGTCGCCCCGTACCGCCGGTGGAGGCGCGGCGAGAATGCGGTTCGAACTTTTTGGTAAACTCTTAACAAAAAGATTTATTAAAATTATCTATGGAAGAAGAACGATTTAAATTAAGATCGGCGGTTTATTTATTTTTGAAAAAAGATAATCAAATTTTATTATCTAGAAGGTTTAATACTGGTTGGATGGATGGAAAATATAGTTTAGTTGCGGGACATTTGGATGGTAACGAAACAGTAACCCAAGCAATGGTTAGGGAGGCAATGGAGGAGGCAAAAATTGTAGTTAAAAAAGAAGATTTAATTCCGGCAGTAGTAATTCATCGAAAATCATCAGATCAGGAATATGTGGATTTGTTCTTTGTGTGTGAAAAATGGATAGGAGAAATAACTATTGGAGAAACAGACAAATGTGATGATTTAAGATGGTTTGATGTGGATAATCTGCCAGGAAATTTATTGCCTTATATAAAAGAGGCATGGCAAAAATATCAAGATAAAATACCGTTTTTTGAAAGCGGTTGGAATAGCTAGTATAATTTTGTTAATTATGAAAAAGAATTTAATGGAGATTGTTTTAATCGTTTTATTAATCGGAGTGAGTGCGGGATTTGCTTATTATTACGGAACTCAAAAAGGAAAAGAAAAACCCGGAGCTGTATCTATTACAGAGTCACCAAAGGTTGTAGCAGACACTCTTTCAGGGACTACGTTGCCAACTGAAACAATAACACCAACAGTAAAACCAACATCAAGCTTACCGAACGGATGGCAAACTTATACTAATAAACAATATGGTTTTGAAATTTCTTATCCGGCAAAATATAAAGTATTAACCGATAAAGAAAATATGTATGGCTGGGAAAAAGCGGTGGCGCTGATATATGGTGGGGGTCAATCTTACGATTTGGCAATAGAAGCTTGGACAAATGAGGCGGAATATCAAAAGAAATACGACAGCACTTATAAAAATGTGACAGTAAAGAAAATTGGAAATGTTTATATTACTTTGGTAAATACAAATTACGATCCAAAGGTAGATGAAATAATTGAAACGTTTAAGGAAATTTAAATGGAAAACCTGAGGATGTATTGTTGTTCGCACTTTGCGAGTCAATAATACAGAGCCTCAGGCTAGAGTAAGTCGGGAAAGAAAGAGTGAAGGTTACTGATGACACCGTGGAGTGGCTTGCGGGCGACGAGACGCGCGCGAAGCTTTTCCTTGGCCCAATGGTTGGGTCAAAATGACGCGAGAACTATTCAGTTTTGGGTTACCAACCAGAGGCAATCGGCCCGGCGGATGAGTGATCCAGGATGGATTACCATAGTCGCCTTAAGGCTAAGTGCATTTCACCTCAGGCGGCTGCCGTGTGCGCGACCAGATTAACTAGTCCAATGGACCACCAAACTTTCTGCTGTCTTGATGACAGACTATCAGGGTTCTTAGCCCCTTTCAAGCATCCATTGATCGCTTGACCTCTAAACATGAATGGTGAATACCCAGATAGCTTATTCGAAACCTTCCTGATGCATCATCAGAAGATCTTCTCCACTAAGGGAGCACTTCTATTGCTGAGATTCGAATATACTAAGGGGGTTCTTCTCCACTCGAAAAGACGTTGTGTCGGTGTGCGTATGTTAGTGCAACGGCTTGCCTCCTCTCTCAGGTCGTTTCGGCTATGTAGTGATAGTAGCGCGATCGGACGCGAGGGTTACAGAACAAAACTTTTTCACCTCTTTCCTATATTGTTCAGGTACAGGGAAAATTTATATAAAAACGCTATATGCTTCTATATATATTTTTCTATAATACTTGGAGTGTATATCGAGCTACAGATTAATTCAATGGGGAAAACAATTATTATGGTAATTTGACATGAGATAAATGGGTTTTCTCGAAACCAACAACAAGGCGTTTTTTGATATTGGGGACAAATTCTTGGTAGATAGAAAATAAACCCAACCATTGGTTAAAATTTAGTTGAGTTGGTTTGAGTGAACTCACTTTCAGCTGATGATTTATTTTTTTAAATTGATCGTAGGAAAATATTTTTTTGTAAATTTCAAAAATATTGGGTTTCCATTGATTAAAACCGAAAATAATAAAATCCCGAAATTTCTGGTAATTTTGTAATTCCAATAAGGGATTTTTTAACAAACTAAATTTAGTGAAAACAATATTTACTTGAGGTTTGGGAGTAAAAGCGGTGCGATCGATATCGCCTAAAATTTCAACCTGATAAAACGGAGCAACTAAAATGGCATCCTGATTATTAATATCGTCAAATAAGCAAAATTTTTCAGCGGCTTCTTGCTGCAAGATGAGATACATCTCTGTCGGTTTATTGTTTGATTTGAGAATTTTATTAATAATCAGAGCGGTGATAGAAAAGGGAATGTTGGAAAATATTTTGTAGGGAGATTTTGGTAGTGACCAAAAAAGAAAATCGCTGTTGGTTAGTTTAAAATTTTTATAATCAGAAAATTGGGTTTGGAGTTCACTAATTAAGCGACGGTCTTTTTCGACAGCAATAACCTGACAACCAATGTCTAATAATTTTTGAGTGATAATCCCTTGGCCCGGACCAATTTCAACTACCGTATCACCGGGATTTAAATGGCTATATTGAAGAAGTTGAGAGACCAGTTGGGGTGATTTGATGAAATTTTGGGAAAAATTCATACAATTTCACTAGCCCTGAGACTGTTTGGCTTTTTGGGCCATGATATTGCTGACATGGAGCAAACTATCGAAGGTACCGGCATCTTCCCAAAGGGAATCAAAAATATTTACCTGTAATTCGCCTTTTTCCAAGTAAGTTCGGTTAATATCGGTAATTTCAATTTCGCCACGGTCAGAAGGTTTGAGATTTTTGGCAATATTAACGACTTGATTATCGTAAGTATAAAGACCAACAACAGCGTAATTACTTTTTGGCTGAAGCGGTTTT
>ENA-UOWO01001605-UOWO01001605.1-activated-sludge-metagenome-genome-assembly--contig:-NODE-1605-length-29670-cov-8.088536_pt1 | contig 29670 bp, 22 predicted proteins | sample MGYA00238148_ERZ761564 | MGnify/ENA primary metagenome ERZ761564 (study PRJEB28885, sample SAMN05720194) | activated sludge metagenome | isolation source: Anaerobic digester | place: USA...
GCCGTCTCGACGCCGGTCTGATCGGCTCGGAAACGACCACCGCTCTGTCAGGGACGCATGTCCGGGAGCGGATGTCGCGGCTCGAGACGACGGTCGGAAGAGTCTGGCTGTTCGACGGGGCAGGGCGGATGGCGTATGGAACGGCTTCCGAGCCGGCCGTCATCGAGCGCGTCTTCCGGACCCTGCGCCGTCCCTGGTATGAGAGAACTGATATACATCATGATACATATCCCGGCAGCGTCGATCAGCTCGGTGGATTCAACTGGATCGATCTGATCGACCGGAACCGCCGGTTTTCCCCCGTGAATGGCAGGGTGACATCGGGATGGGGCTACTGGGCCTGGCGTGACAATCTTGCCTCGGACACGATCGGGGGCCTGCTCGTTCTCCTCGACCGGAGGGCTTTGGAAGGCGAAGCCGTGCTCGACTGGGTGACGGAGGATCTGCGCCGGTCGGGGATCGAGGTCGGTTGGCTTCACCGGCTGAATCCTGGCAGGAGCCGGCTTCCCAGGGGGGTGTCCCTGGCCGCCGCGAAGGAGTTCGAACGGGCGCATCATGCGCAGGGGCTGGATGCCGTGCGCCTCGGCGATGCGGATGCCGTGCTGCGGGGGTACCGCGACCAGAGCCTCCTGATACGGATCGTACCGGCCAGTTCGCCGCGCCTTCCCGCGGTCTCGTGGCTTCTGCTGCTTGTCTGGCTCACCCCGGTCATCCGTTGGGTGCTGTTCGGTTCGGCATCGCCGGCAGCGGGAAGCGGGACTACGGCGCCCCGGCTTGCGACCCTGCTGCTTCTCGCCGTGTCGGCCGCCGGGATCCTCCCCCTCGGGCTTTCACTCCTTCTCTGGCGGGAAGTCGCCGGGCGCCGCACGCTGGCCGTCACCACCGCCCTGTGCCAGGAACTCGAACAGCGGCTGGTCCGCATCGACCGCAAGTTTCCCGCCCTGATCGAGCGGCTTGCCGCCCGCTACCGTGACTGGCGCGGCCGGCTCGAGGCGCAACTCGCGCGCGATCCGGCATTCCCCGACCTCCTGCAAACCTCCAGCCATGGCCTGGAGGTGCGGCGGTTCCCGGCGGAATCCCCGAAGGCACGCCTCATCGACGAGACCCTGGAATGGGAAGAGCGGGGAACTCTCGACACCGTGTTCGTCGTCGACCGGAACGGCCGGTTCTGGCGGCCGCACAACGACAGCATGATGCTGTTCCGCCGGATGGCGCGGTGGCCCCGCGATCGCATGATGCGCACCCTTGCCAGCCTCTACGAGCGTCAGACGAACCGCTCCTGGCAGGAGTTCGAGTGGCTCCTCCGGATGCCGCCCGAGGGCTATCCGCGGGAACGGTTCTTCGGGGACAGCCTGTTTGGCCGCGGCGTCACGTCGCGGCTCTCCTCTCAGTTGAGCCGTGCGGCAATCAATAAATATAATATATGGAAAAACATATCAGATGATGTTTCCGGGCGAGAGGATGTCGCTGCGCTTGCGGTGACCGATATGGCCGTCTCGGCAGGGGGGGAGGATGTCGTCGCGACGATGCTGCGCCGGCTCGGGACGTTCACGATCAACTCGAACGAGGCCGGTGCCGCCGCCATGTTCGTCGATGTCATCCGGGGCGCGACCGGCGCCGCGATCGGGTGTCTCACCGTTTTTCACCACTCCGGCGGGCTGGCGGCCCTGTTCTTCGACGAGCTCTACGCGACCTGGCCCGAACGAGCGGATGGGATGCGCCTGTATGCGATCTCCGAGTTCCCCTGCACCCTCCTGTATCCGGGGCTGCACGACGATCGGAAATTCTCGCGCCTGTTCCGTCGCCTCGAACCGCCCCACGTGATGCTGAGCCAGGCGGCCGTGGTCGACGGCAAGCCGGTCATCCTGGCGGCCCTCAACTGCCGCCAGATCTGGAACTACTCCCTGGTCGGCACCCTGCCCTGGACACACGTCGAGGAACGGGTCGGCGCGTTCCGGAACCGCCTGCTCGGCGGAGCCTGTGCGATGAGCCTCATCCTCGGCCTGCTGTGCCTGCGCGTCTGGCGCGGGGTTGCCCGCCCCGTCGCGGCGCTCGTCGATGGCGTGGAAGCGATGGAACACCGCCGGCTCGAGCACCGGATCGCGATCTCGACCGGGGATGAGCTCGAACGGCTTGCCGAGACGTTCAACGCTACCCTGGCGGGCATGGAGGAGCTGGAAGTCGCGCGGGTCGTGCAGCAGAAACTCCTGCCGGCCGGAGAGGTGACGTCGGGCCGCTGGCGATACCGCGGCGTCAGCGTCATGTGCAGCGAGGTCGGCGGCGATTATCACGATGCGCGGCTGTGCCCCGACGGGAGTATCGCGTTCTTCCTCGGCGACGTGTCGGGCCACGGGGTCTCGGCGGCGCTGGTCGTGGCGATGGCGAAGGCGGCGTTCGGAAACCTCGTCCGGTCGGGCTGCGCCGAACCCGGGGAGCTGCTCGGCCGCCTGAACGAGGTCATCATCGGCACGGTGCGCAAGCGGAAGATGATGACCGCCGTGGCCGGCCTGGCAAAACCCGATGGAACGCTGCTTCTGGCGAACGCCGGCCATTGTTATCCGGCTCTGCTGCGCAGCGACGGGAGCGTCGAGCTCCGGCCCTGGCAGGGAAGCCTGCCGCTCGGCGTCCGGCTCCGCGGAAGCTGGACCACCCTCGGTCTTGAATTTGGCCCCGGCGATCGCCTGCTGCTGTACACCGACGGGATTCCCGAGGCCGTCGATCGCGACGGGGTGCAGCTCGGATACTCCCGCTGGGAGGAGTTCCTTCGGGCCGAAGCCGCCGAGCCCGATGCCGCACAGCTCATCTCGCGGCTTCACGACCGGATCCGGCGGTTTACCCAGCCGGTCGGCTGGACGGATGACGTGACGATCACCGTTCTTTCGTATAATTAGTACTATAGAAGGAGACTGGCATGCGTGTGTTCGAGATCTTCTGCGAAATCGAGGGCGTGACTCCTCCCGTCTGGAGGCGGATGGAACTGGCCGAGACGCTCTCGCTGAAGGGCGTTCACGCGGCTCTACAGGCGGTGATGGGCTGGCGCGGCGAGTATCCGGCCTGCTTCTCGGCCGCCGGAACGCTCTGGCCCATCGGCGACTGGCCGGATCCCGGACGGGACGCGGCTGGCCTGACGCTGGGCGGTCTGCGCGATCTTGCGGGCGACGAGTTCTTCTACGATTACGAGCCGGACGATCCGTGGCGCGTCCGGTGCCGGTTCGAGGCAGAGAGCAGGGCCGATGCGATCCGGCCTCCCACCTGTCTTGCCGGCGGGCGCGCGGCCCCGCCCGACGGGGTCGGCGGTCGCGAGGGATACGCCGACTTCCTGCGCATGCTCGGGGATCCCGAGGCCGACCCGGACGAGGTCGAGGATATGCTGGAATGGGCCGGCGGCGCGTTCGATCCCGATGCGTTCGATCTCGCGGCGGCAAACCGCCGTCTGGAGCGTATCGGCGTGAACCGTCTCTGAGGCGGAAGGCGGTTTGCCCCCGGGCGGAATGATATACTGACGCCCCATGGCCGAACGACCCGCTTCCCCCGCCCACGACCGCCGGCTCCTCATTCCCGTCCCGCCTCCCGGCGGCATCGTCGTCGCCGTCTGGCTGTTTCTGCTCGTTCTGCCCCTGCTCTGGCTGCTCGTCTGGGTGAACCGGTGGCTCGATCTCGAGGAGCAGTGGCGGGAGCTCGCTGCCCGCCGCGCGATGATGAACGAGATGCAGGAACTCCGGCCCCGCCTGAACCCGACGAAGCGTCTGGAAGAAGCCCTGCGGGAGATCGAGGTGGGGCTCGGCTTTCCGGCGGTGCGTGGCGGCGCCTCATGGAAAGCCGCTTCGGGAACCCCCGGTCTCGATTCCGCCCGGCTGAACCGGGAGTTTTGTCTCGAGTGCCGGCGCAGGATCGGGTGTGAGCCCGTCTTCCTGCTCACGGCCGGTGCCGACGGCCGAACTCCCGAGCTTTCGATCCACCCCGGGCTGATGCCGGGGGCGCCGCCCCGGCCGGCCACCTGGCTGCCACTCTGGCTTGCCCTCGCCGGCTGGCCCGACCGCACCGACTGGATCGACGATCAGGAAACCCGCCGTCTGCGCCGTCGGTGGTCCGGTTCCATGGGACGGGAAGAGCTGGCTCGACGCTGTTCCGGGCTGCTGACGAGCCTGTTCGGCGGTGATCCCTTCACCGCGGAAGGGTGGGGGCTCGTTCAGCCCTTCATCCGCATGCGGCCGGGCGGCGGGGCATTTCTTGCCGTCGCGAATTTCGTCGCGAGCCGGCCGGGGCCGTCGGCGGCCGTTCTTGGCGGGTATGTGGCCGTGTTCCGCAGATCCGAGCTTTCGAGGCGGTTCCTTCTCGAGCCGCTCCTGAAAAGGCCGGGTGGGGGGATCGCGGAGGGGTTCACGATCGTTCCCGCCGAACGCCGGACCCCGACCCACATTGTCCTCACCTCCGGAGCTCCGGCAGAGCTTCTGCAGGAGTGGAGCCAGCGGCTCGGCCAGCGCCCCTTCCGTCTCGTGCTCCGCCGGGAACGGGCCGCGCTGCGCCACCCGTTTCGCGACTGGCAGCCCTGGCTGCGAGGCCTGTTCCTGATGGCCACCTTCGGCAGCGGCCTGTTCCTGCTGCTGAAAGACCGGGGGTCGAGTCTGCCTCTGAATATCCGCGGCCAGCTTGCCGCTGCGGTTGGCGTGGCAACGGTGTTGCCGCTCCTCGCGGGAGGGGGGGTGGTGATCTCGTATCTCGATTTCCGGCGTGAGATCGACCATGAGCTTCGGGGCAGGGGGGTCGCCGAACGGCTCGAGCTTCTGGAAAACGGGCTTGCCGGCCATCTCGAGGCATTGAAACATCGCATCGGCCGGCTCAAGGAAGGGGTTGCGGCGGGTCTCACCGCCGGGCCGTCCGAAACGAACCGTCTCGTCGGGCGGATCCGGCGGCGCGCATCAGCCCAGATGGCTCTTCTGATCACCGATGATGGGCAGGATGCGTTCGACGCCGACGCAGCGTTGCAGCCGCGGACCGGGCGGCTTGCCGACAAGCTTGCGGAGATGGCGCGCACGATCTCGATGCGCGTATTCCTCGCCGCCGGCTGTTTCGCCGAGGAGGAGCTCGATCGACCGCCGCGTTCAGGCCTCTGGACACGCCGCCGCCGGGCCGTCGCCTCGAACATCAGCATGATCGATATCGCCACCCTCCTCGAATCCGACGGCAAAGCCCTGGACCCGAAATTTTCCGGCATCACCGACAGCATCCTGTTCCAGTACATGGTGAAACACCCGCGAACGAAACGGATCCAGGCGCTGCTGTACGTGATGTATGACCGGGCCGGGCTGGTGCGCATGTATCTCGACAGCCTCGAACGCCGCAGGGAGCCGGCGAGCGAGTTCCTGTCGGGATCGGTGACGGACGTCGCCCTGTTCGGAACCCTCGATCTCACCCGCCGTCAGCTCGATCCCGCCGTCGCCTGGCCACGGGCTGCCGAAGCCGACCCGGAACTGTTCGACCTCGCCCGGCATGCGTTGACGATCCCAGCCGGAACGTTCCGGGAGCGGAGCCCGGCCGCGGATGTCGTGGCTCTCGTCCGGTCGTTTTCCGGATTCGGTGTCGTCGCGGTTGGCCGCTCCTCTCCCCTGTTTCCCGGCTGGGCGGTGTGGGAGGACCGACTTGTCATCGCGATCTGGAGCGGGTATGCGATTCTGCTCACGATGGTCGTGACCACGTATCTGACCCGGAACTTCCTCCGGCCGATCCGGACGATCGCCGATGCCGGCAACGAGGTTGCTGCGGGCCGGTATGACGTCACGCTGCATCTGCCGACCGGGGATGAGTTCGGCGGTCTTGCCGACGAGTTCAACGCGATGACGGCGGGGCTGCGCGAGCGTGAGCGACTGGCCCGGTTCGTCTCGAAGGAGGTGCTCGAGACGGTGCGGTCGGACGATACGGCAAGCCTCGATCCCGGAGGCGAGCGGCGCCGGATCGGGATCCTGTTCGCGCATATCGTCGGTTTCGACCGGATTGCGGCCGGACTTGCCGTCGATGGAGTGTTCGAGCTGCTCAACGATCTCCTTCCGCGCCTGGAACGCAATCTCCACGACCATGGAGGAAGCCTCGACAAGGTCGTGGGAGACGGGGTGATGGGCGTGTTCCACTCCGGTCCGATTCCCGCGGCTACCCGGGCATGCCGCGCCGCGATGGCGATCCGGCAGACGATCGGACAGGTCAACGCTGCGGGGCTGCGTACGGGGCTCGAACCGCTTCGCGTCTCGATCGGTCTCGCCTCGGGAAGTGCCGTCTGCGGGCGGATCGGCTCACGAACTGGGCGACTCGATTTCACGGCGATCGGCGATCCCGTGAATCTCGCCGCCCGGCTCGAGGCCGAAAGCCGCAGCCGTCCCGGCGCTCCGGTGCTTCTCGATGAAGAGACCGCGAGGGAGGCGGAGGCGGAAGTGAACTGTACACCGCTTGATATCATTCAGGTGCGCGGAAGGGTCAAGCCGGTCCGCCTCTTCACGATCGCATCCGGCGGTGAGATCCCATGAGCCTTCGACGCTTCGAGCTCGACCGCGACGCCGGAACCCGCGGCATGATGATCATCCTGGCATGGCTCGTGTTCCTGGCCCTGCCGGCGATCGGCCTGCGTTCGGCCGTGTTCCTCTGGCTCCAGAACGAGGAAGCCGGCCTCCGGTCCACGGTTCGGCGACAGATGCTCGAGGAGATGCGCCTCTTTCGGGATGACCTCCAGATCCCGCATGCTCTCGATGCTCTTTGCCGGCCGGTGCTTGCAGCCCACGGATGTTCCGAAAACGGGTCACCGGCCTCCGCGGCCGCGCTGATGCAGGCCGGACCGGAGGAGTTCGACCGGCTGTGCCGGGATCTGCGCACCAGAACTGCCTCACGGCCTTCGGTCTGCGCCCTGCTGATCCCTTCCCGCAAGGCCCTGTTCCTGCGGATTGATCCCGCCACCTTTCCGGGAAAACGGCCCGCCGAGGTCGAACGCGATCTCCGCGTCATTCTCGAGCCCCTGATGACGCTTCGCGCCTCGCTCGATCGGTACACCCCCGGGGAGCAGAAAACGCTGGATCGCTCCCGGCAGGTATCGGAGAAGCTGTTCGGCGGGGATTTCCATCTCGCTGCCAGCCTGAGAGGCGTCAGGACCGACGTTGCGCACTACTGCGGCACCGGCAACGTGTTCTGCCTCGTCGACTGGGCCGACGTGGCCGGACCCCGACCGCAGTATGTCGCCCGAGATGCGGCTCTGTTCCTTGCCCTGTTCCACGACCGCTTCGTCGATCGGGCGCATCTGCTGCCCGTGCCGCTTGCCGCCACGGTGCACTCCTCTCTCCGGCGGCGTATCGCGCTTGCCGGGACCCGGGACCTTCCGCGCTTCGTGCGGGCGGGCGAAGCGCTCGCCATCCAGGATGTGCCGCCCTTCGAGTGGCCCGATGCCCTGCTGTGGCGCTCTCTCAGAAAACGGCCGAGTTCCGGTCTCCGGCCGGTCCTTGCCGTGACAGCCGATGCCGCCGCGTTCCGCCATCCCTGGCGGGCAAAGCTGCCCCTGTTCGATCTGGTTCTCTTCCTTTCCGTAGCCGTTTCGGCGCTTATCTGTTTCCGGGCGGCCTGGTTCGGGGAATCGCCGGGTACGGGACTGCGGCATCGCATTGCCTGGGGATTCGCGTTCGGAGCCGTGATCCCCTGCATCGGGCTGGCCCTTCTCGGGGTTGCCTCGGCCAAAACCGGCGAAACCCGGCTCCCCAGGGCCGTTCTCGCACATCTGTCGCGCCAGATGCATCGGCTGGACGACGCCCTGCGCATGGCCCGCATCATCCGTGCCCGGACTCTCCAGAACCATGCCGATCGGTTGGCGCGGATCGGCAGCCGGCAACGGGATCTGGTCGAACGGGAACTGGAAACGGTGATCCGTCGCCGTCTGACACGCTCCATCCTGACGTTTTTCGCCGACGGGACGGATGCCGCCAGATCAAGTTATGGCGCTCGCGAGAGTGATGCGGGGCTGCGGCATATCATGCGCGGGATCGTCCAGGATTCTCTGCAGAAACTGGGAGGTGCCGATTCCGCCAAGGCGGCCGGAGAGGGCCGCAATATCCAGGCGAGCATCGACATCGCCCGCTCGATCACCGCCGAATATCTCGACGATGCCTACATCGACGATCTGCTGACTCATGCCCCGGGAGTGATCGGCAACCCCTTCGCGACCGAACACCAGTTCATGGGCGTCCAGGTCTCTCCCCCCCTGGGATCCGGCCGTCCGCCGGCGATGATGAACGTCATCTGGGGCGGATGGGACACCATCTCGAACGACTGTTTCCACCATCTGAAAAGCCGGAGCCGGCCCGACTTCGCCGAACGGCGCTCGCAATGGAATATAACGTATTATTTATATAATATTGAATCTGTCGATCCTCCGCGACTCGCCTGGAACGAACTGTCGGCCGATCAGGACGGGTGGAGCCGGTACCGCCGGCTGGCGGATGTCTGTCTGCGCCAGTCCCTGGGCAGGGAATACGACGGACTGCCCGACGAGCCCGAAACGCTTGCCGTGTCGAAATCCTTCGCCTATGGCAATGTCGTGGGTGTGGCCGTCGCCGTCCCGAACGGTCGTGACGCCGGGCCCGGCTGGGGTGGGGCGGCTGCGGCCATCGTCACCGCCTGGCTTGTCGTGACGATGGCAACGGCGTTTTTTCTGACCCTGCCCTTCCCCCCGTTCCTCGAGGCGACACGGCTGACGGCGCGGGGAGAGTATGGCTGGCACCTGGCGGTCCGCCGTGCCGACGAGTTCGGCCGACTGGCCGACGTGTTCAACGGTATCGCTCGCGGCCTGCGGGAGCGGGCCGGCATGGCGAGGTTTGTTTCCGAAGGGGTCCTGACGGCCGTGCGGGCGGCCGACACGGGGACTGCCGGTATGACCGGAGGCGGGGAGCGGGTTGGTGCCGCCGTCCTCTGCTCCGATATCCGCGGCTTCACCACGCTGTCCGAATCCCATGAGCCCGAACAGGTTGTCACGCTCCTGAACGGGTATTTCACCCTCATGGAAGAACCGATCTCGGCTGAGGGGGGCAGCATCGAGAGTTATCTCGGCGATGCGATCGTCGCGGTCTTTCCGGCAAGGCCTGGTTTTGAAGAGCCTGAAATTCGCGCCGTCCGGGCCGCCTTCGGCATGCGTGCGGCTCTCGAGCGGTTCAATGCCCGCCGACGCGCCGAAGAAGCATTCCCCATCGAGACGGGCATCGGTATCGCAGCCGGAACGCTGTTGTGGGGCCGGCTCGGCGGGGAAGACGGGCGGCTCCTGCCGGCCCTGATCGGGGATCCCGCCGATCGTGCCCCGCGCTACGAAGCGGCCACCAAGGGGCGGGGCGGCTCGGGGATCCTCGTGGATGCACGCGTTCGGGAACGGCTCGGGGAACGGTTCCCGGGGGGGGAGATCGATCACGAGGGCGAAACCCTGTATCTCCTCGACAGGCCCCGATGAAAACGGCGCCCCGCATCGCGGGGCGCCGAAGGGGTCAGAGGGCGTGAATCAATAATTCTCGGTCCAGACCTGGAAATGCTCCTGCGCATGATCGCAGACCGGGCACTGCTTGGGGGCGCCCTCACCCTCGTGGATGTGGCCGCAGTTGCGGCAGATCCAGGCGGTCTTGGTTTCCTTCTTGTACACCTTCTGGTTCTTCACGTTCTCGAGAAGCTTGCGATACCGGGCTTCATGATGCTTTTCGACCTTGGCGACCATGCGGAACGCCGTCGCGACATCCTTATAGCCTTCCTTCTCGGCGATCTCGGCGAAGGAGGGATACAGCTCGCCCCACTCCTCTTTCTCGCCGTTCGCAGCATACTCGAGGTTCTTGGCCGTGTCGGCGAGGGCGACCGGGTAGCCGGCCTCGTGAATCGTCACGACCTGCTCGTTCATGCCGTGGTGGAGAAGCCGCTTGAGGAAGATCTTTGCATGTTCCTTCTCGTTCTCGGCCGTCTCGAGGAAAAAGTCCGAGATCTGCAGCAGGCCTTCCTTGCGGGCGACCGAGGCGTAATAGGTGTATCGGGTTCTCGCCTGGGACTCCCCGGCGAACGCTTTCAGAAGGTTTTCACAGGTTTTCGAGTTCTTGAAATCCGACATCAGCTTGTCTCCTCGTGTGGAATATATGCCGGTTCATATAAACCGGACGGTGTCCTTGCGGAACACGCCGACACTTTACACAAACGCCCCGGATTTTACAAGCCGCTCTCACCGCGGCGCCGGCAGAACCCCCGAGCGTCGCAGGAAGTCCAGGACGACGGGTTCGAAGGGTGCCGGCGGCGGCTGGTGCCCGCGCACGTGGGGTGCGTCGGGGATGACCAGCTCCTCGGCATGGGGAACGGCGGCGCGCAGTCGGTCGTGGTCCTCCCGGGTCGCCCGCACGTCGAGGGCGTCGTGGATCAGCAGGATGGGGCGGCTTGCCACCCCCCGGATTCCTTCCACGGGCCGGTTCGAGGCGTAGTCGTACCCCGTTCGCCAGCGGGAGAATGCGAACAGGATGTCGATGAGAGGGGAGTCGGGAATCCCGCTCACCCGGAGGATGTCCCGGGCCGCGATGATCCGCAGCTCGGCGAAGCTGGACTCGAGAAGGAATGCGGTGATCCTCGGAAGGCGGCCCGAGCCGTTCGCCAGGGCCGCCGCCCCCATCGACCGCCCGTAGGCGGCGAGAGGCATTCCGGCCGGCAGCAGCCCCTGCGTTTCCGCGGCCGCGATTACCGCCGCGATGTCGTCCCCCTCGTGAAGCCCGATCGAGGTGTAGGCACCGCCGCTTTTCCCATGAGCCCGGAAATCCAGTGCTAAAATATTATATCCATTCGAATGTAAAAAATCGGCCATATCCATCAGGTGCCGGTGGTCGACGCAGTGGCCGTGGCACAGGAGAACGGCGCCGGCATCCGGATGCCCCGGGAACCACCGGCCGGCGATCCTCGTTCCGTCACGGTTCAGGCAGGTGAACGCCGTTCCTGCGAGGCTGCTCGGCTTCGAGGGAGGTCCGACCCTGCGGGGCGTCGTCAGGATGTTCGAGACGGCAACGGCGAGGAGACTTCCGCCGGCACCCAGGAGCGTGAGGGCCAGCGCAAGCCGGAACAGGGTGCCATGCTTCATCGTGTCGGCTCCTTGAAATCCTGGGAATCGGGGCCGGTGCCGTCGAGGCTCGCGGCAAGGGCTTCCAGTTCGGTCGCGAACGCCTGGGACAGGGGAACGAACGCCGCCATTGCGGTTTCGACGCCCGCGGCATCCCGTGCCCGTGCGGCGCGCTCGACGGCGCTGACCGCTTCGAACACGCGTTCGGCGGCGAATGTGCCGATGGTGCCCTTGAGGGTGTGGGCGCGGCTCGAGACGCGGTCGAGATCCTGCGCAGCGGTGGCAGCTTCGAGTTCGCCCAGCATGCCGGGATACTTGCCCAGAAAGATGGAGATCAGCTTCCGCAGCACATCGGTCTGGCCGCAGACCCGCCGGAGCAGATGATCTGTATCGATAAGAATAGAATGGTCGTCCCGGTTGCGGCAGCTGGTCAGGGTCGCGGCGATCACGGCCAGCAGACGCTGCGGGGTGTAGGGCTTCGGGAGATAGCCGTCCATGCCCGCGTCGAGACAGGACTGCCGGTCGGATGGCGAGGCGCTGGCCGTCACGGCAATGATCGGCAGATGGCCACCGGCTGCCCGTTCCCGTTCACGGATGGTGCGGGTCAGGGTCAGCCCGTCGGTGTCCGACACCTGCAGATCTGTCAGCAGCAGGTCGAAGGGCGTGGCGGCGGCCTGTCGTGCCGCTTCGGAGCCGCTCGTCACGAGGGTCACGTTCCAGCCGTGCTGGGTGAGAATCGTTTCGGCCAGTTTCCCGTTGATTTCGTCATCCTCGACGAGCAGGATGGAACCGGCAGGCCCGGTTCTGACCGGTGGCGCGTCGTCGGCGGCGATGGCGTCGACCGTTTCCTGCCGGTGGCGCCGGAGGCGAATCGTGAACCGGAACGTCGACCCCTCGCCGGGCTGCGAGATCACGTCGATCTCCCCCCCCATCAGATGCACGAGATGGCGGCAGATTGCCAGGCCCAGCCCCGCTCCTTCGCGCCCGGCCGAACCGCCGTGGTGAACCTGGGAGTAGGAACGGAACAGATGGGCCATCTGGTCCGAAGGGATGCCGATTCCCGTGTCGCGCACGGCGAAGGCGATGACGGCCGGGCCGTCCTTCTCATCCGTGGGGAGAGTCGCCGAAAGCCGGACACTGCCTCGCTCGGTGAATTTGATCGCATTGTTCAGAAGATTGAGCAGAATCTGGCGCAACCGGAACTGGTCCCCCACGACCCAGCGCGGGACAGCCGCCTCGATCGAGCTGACCAGCTCGAGATGCTTGGCGGCGGCTTTTCCGGAGAGGAGTTCCAGGGTGTTGGAAAGCAGTGCGTGGAGATCGAAGGGGGTTTCGTCCAGCTCCATCCGGCCGGCGCCGATGCGGGAAAAATCGATGATGTCGTTGAGGAGGGCGAGCAGCGATTCGCCGGCATGGCGGATGAGCTCGAGATAATGCTGCTGCCGCGGAACCCTGATCTCGGCATGGAGGACGTCGATCAGGCCCAGCAGAGCATTCATCGGTGTGCGGATTTCGTGGCTCATGTGGGCGATGAACCGGCTCTTCTCCTGGTTGGCGGCTTCGGCGACTTCCTTGGCGCTGGCGAGGGCCTGCTCCATTCCCTTGCGGTGGCGGATGTCGATGAAGCTTTCCAGAAGATGGGGGACGCCGCCGAGTTCGAGCTGCGTGACCTGCTTGAGGATGGGGATCCGGGAGTTGGCCGGCCCGATCAGAATCCGTTCGGCGTTGTCGATCTGCTGGCCCAGATCGGTGATCGGGCATTTGCCGGCTTCGGAAGGGCAGATGAACCGGTGGCAGACCCGTGCGATGACTTCTTCCCGCTTTTTCCCGAGGAGCGCGAGAGCCGCGGGGTTCGCGTCGACGATCGTGTGGTCGCCGGCCCGGATCAGCAGCATCGCGTTGGGAGCGGCGGCAAACAGTTTTCCGAACCGTTCTTCGCTTTCGTTGTGCATTTTCTCGAGCAGATGGCGGGAAGCCAGATCGTGGACGAACAGCAGATACACGTCGCGGTCACGCAGCTTGAGGCAGGAGCCGGTGACCGCGGCCGTCAGTTCCGGCTGACCGGGGCCCTGAAACCGGCGTTCGACCATGGCGAACGCGGGGCCCGAAAGGCGGGGGAAAAACTCCGTGGCATCCGCCTCCCCGTTCATGCAGATCTTTTCGTAGGTCTGCTTCTGCAATTCCTCGGTTGACGGCGCCCCGAGAGCCCGACAGATGAAGGGATTCGCCTCGAGAATGCGGTGCGTCAGCGCATCGATGATCAGAATGCCTTCCGGAGCGTTTTCGAAGATGGCACGGAACTGGCGCTCGACTTGCATGACCTGCCAGCTCCCTTCCCGGATGCGTGCCGTGCCGATGTGGAATGCCAGAACCAGCATCAGCAGCACAAGGATGAGGGCGAGGGGAAAATATCGCGCATGGAACAGGGGCGTCGCGTCGGTCATGACGAGAATGCGCCACCCGGGCGGATTGACCGGAACGGCCAGACAGAACGCAGGTTGCATCGGGAGATTGGTATATCCTGGAATATTGAAAGGGGTCGGGAAGATCGCCGAGGAGGCGATGATTCCGAACTGCCTGGACGCGGTGAGCTCGGCCATTCGCTGGGGGGGAAGGGGAAAGAGCGGCTTCAGGTCCCAGGTGGGCCGACTGCCGAAAAAAACGATGCCGTCCGGGCTGAGGAGGAGGGCGATCGCATGCCGGTGGAACAGATCGCCGAGAAACTCGATGTCGCGCTTGATGACGGCGACGCCCAGCAGGCTGCCGTCGGAGGCGATGAGGGGCTTCGATGTGTAGTGGCCGCGAACCCCGGATGTGACGCCGAGCGCGAAATACGTATCCAGCTTGCCGGAAAGGGCGCTTCCGATGTAGGGCGGGTGCACGTAGGAATGGCCGACGAAGCTCGTCGGCTCGTTCCGGTTGGAAGAGGAGATCACGGTTCCGGAGTTGTCCGAGAGGAGGCAGACCGAGTTCGGGATCGCGGCGGAGAAGCGTTCGAGGAGCTCGGCGCAGGCCTGCGTTCCCCTTCCCGAGATCGCTTCGGTGACGACGGGGTGCGTGACGAGGAGCGCGGCCAGCCGCTCGTCCTCCCGGAGCCGGTCCGAGACGGCGCTGGACAGGATCTCTGCTCTGTTGCGTGTTTCGGCTTCGAGCACGTTCTTGGCACGTGATTCCAGGTGGGCTGCGGACAGGATGCCGGCAAGAGAGAGCGCCAGGCTCACGACGACGATCCAGCGGCCTATCAGGGGGGGCGGCGAGGGGAGACCATCGAAGGTCATCCGGTTGAAATGCACATGGAGACACAGGGCGGCGAGATACGAGGAGACGACGCCGAGAAGGATCCCGGCCAGGATGGTCGGGGTGTGCATCGGCAGGGTGGTCAGGAGGGGAAGCCTGTCGACGTAGGCGAGAAAACTCGACACGCCGAGAAAGAAGAAACTTGGAAGGACGCAGACAGGAGCGCGTTTGAGCCCGGGAAGTGTCGGGGCGAGCCGATGGAGCGTGATGCCGATGCCGATCGTGCCGAGACCGAACACGAGGTGGGATGCGGGATGGAGAAAGGAGGACGGCAGCGCGATCAGAAAGGCGATGCCGATGATGATGACGACGCCGAAGGTCGCCTGGTGGTGGCTCGAGGCGAACGCCGTGTTACGATGAAACTCGGCGAGCAGCAGACCCGCCGTCAGCAGCAGAGTCGTATGGAGGGGCAGACTCGCTCCCGCATGAGGGGGGGCGGACGAGAACACCATTACCAGATAGTTGATGCCTGCAATGGCGAACGCCGGCCAGACGCAGTTCCAGGAATATTTGCGCCGCAGCGCCGAGGGCATGCTGAGAACGATAGCCGAAATCAGCAGCCAGCCGATTCCCTGGAAAAATGCCAGCGCAAAAGGCTTGGTGATGGCTTCGAGCACGAATGCCGTCAAGCGGTCGGAACCTCTCGGGTGAAGAATGAATCTCTCGTTCCCTCCATTCTACCCGTTTTCTGCGGCGAAGTCAGCCGGATATTGCAGAAGCCTGCCCCGCCAGGGAAGGGGCTCCGTACCGGTGTCGCCGTTCGCGGGACGATCGCAACGGGGTTGACGGGGCGGGAATCTGCTGGTATTCCTCATGCCAACTACATCCTGGAGAAACAGCATGCCACGAATTCCGACTCCCGCGCGCCGTGCGCCGCTCGTACCCGTCACGATCCGCGTGCATCTCGCCGCCGCCCGGCCGCGGGGGAGCACGATGTATCTCGGGGGGAACCTGCCGGCCCTCGGCGACTGGAAGCCCGATCGCATCCGGTTGGAGAGGATCTCGGCCGGCACGTTCGAACACCGGTTTGCCGCACCGGCCGGAACCGTCGCCGAGTTCAAGGTGACGCGGGGAAGCTGGCGGACCCAGGCCGTATACGGCGAGTCTGCCGACGAGGTGCCGCCGGACAATCGCGCGTTCCGCGTCGAGGGGCCCGACTGTCTGTTCGAGACCACGGTCACGGACTGGCTCGACAAGCTGCCGGTTTCGTGTGATCCGATCCAGGGGGAGCTGCGGTTCCATCCGGGGATGGCCGGCGACGGCCTGGAATACCCGCGCGATCTGATCGTCTGGCTCCCGCCCTCGTTCGGAAAGATCCGGAAACGGTATCCGGTGCTGTACATGCACGATGGGCAGAACCTGTTCGATCCGGCGACCTCGTTCTGCGGCCAGGACTGGAAGCTCGACGAGACCGCGATGCGCCTGATGAAGCGCAAGAAGATCCGCGAGTTCCTCATCGTCGGCCTTGCCAACACCCCCGACCGGATGGAGGAATACAACCTGTTCAAACCGAAAGGGGAAGCCTACGCCCGGTTTTTGATCGATGTGGCCAAGCCGTTCGTCGACGCCTCGTATCCGACCCTGCCGGGGCCCGAGCATACCGCGGTGGGGGGCTCGTCGATGGGAGGGCTCTGCTCGTTCCAGCTCGCCTGGCTGCATGCCGACGTGTTCTCGAAGGCGGCGTGCCTCTCGCCGGCCTTCTGGTTCAGCCGCGGCCGCATGTACCGGCTCGTCCGGGAAGGCCCGCCGCCCGCCCGCCCCGTGCAGCTGTATCTCGATGCCGGAGATCTCGAACCGCCGATCTGGCGCGGTTTCCACAAGATGGCCGGCCTGCTGCGCGAGCGCGGCTTCGTCGACGGGAAGGATCTGCTCGCCTATCCCGACGTCGGAGCCGTCCATTCCGAGGCCGCGTGGGCCGCCCGGCTCCACCATCCGCTCGAGTTCCTGTTCGGCCGGCCTCCTGCGGCGAGGTCCGGCCGGCAACGCGGAAAGAAGGAAAATGTATAAATATATATCGATAGTTGTATTGATGGCCGCCTGCATGTTTGCGCCCGTTCGGGCGGCCCTGGCCGGGGATCTTCTGCTGGTGCCAATGGACCGGGGTCAGGCGAACCATTGCCGGGCGTATGGGATCGTATGGCAGGCCCTCGATCGGAAAGCCCCGGATGTCTTCTGGGCGATCAATTATCGGGGCGGCAGCTTCGTCCTGCCGGATGATCCTGCCATCCGCAGCCAGGCCGGCGCCGCCGGCGTGACGTTCGAGCCGCTGCCGCGAAAGGCATTTGACGAGCTGCTGGTCACGGTCCAGAGCGAGAACATGGATGTCGTGCCTCTCGAGACGGCGCCGCGCATCGGCATCTACCTCGCATCGCCGGGAGAAGGGGGCAGCGACGTCGTTGCGCGGCTCCTGACCTGGATCGGCATTCCCTACAAGCCGGTCTACGACGGGGAAATCCTCGACGGCGGGCTGAAGGAGATCGACTGGCTGCACATCCACCACAAGGATTTCACCGGTCAGGCCCACAAACGCGGTCACGACGGCGGTGACAGCGGGCTGGCGGCTTCCCGCGGCTTCGGGAAACGCTGGCAGATGAAACAGGCGGTCGCCACCCGCATCCGCGACTTCGTGAACGACGGCGGCTTCCTGTTTGCCATGTGCTCGGCCGCCGAAACCCTGGATATCGCGCTTGCCGCCGACGGCAACGACATCGTGGCCGACCGGTTCGACGGGGATCCGACCGTGTCCGATCCGAACGGCTGTCTGAACTTCGCGCGCAGTCTCGCGTTCGGCGGCTTCACCGTGCTGCCCGACTCGACGTTCGCCTACTCGGATATCGATGTTCCCGAGGCGGGCGAGGGAACCCTGTTCACCCTGTTCGAGTTCTCGGCGCAGGTCGATGCGATCCCCTGTCTGCTGAACCAGAACCACGAAACCGAGATTCCGGGCTTCGCGGGCGAGACCACCTCGTTCCGCAAGTCCCTCGTGAAGAAGGACGTGACGATCCTGGCCGAGAACAACGACGGCGTCTCGGTGCGCTACCTCATGGGCACCCTCGGCAAAGGCATCTTCAGCTACTACGGCGGCCACACCCCGGACGGTGGCGACGCGGATTACCGTGGAGCCGCGGCCGGCTACCGGCTCATCCTGAACAATGTGCTGTTCCCCTCGGCAAAGGTGCGCCGCCGGAAAACCTGACCACCGGTTCCCGCGCCGGCGTTGCCGAACCGCCTTCCCGCCGTGTATCCTGTGACGTCAGAAAACGATACGCTCTGGAGGTCGAGAAACGATGACGGGAAGCGGACAGATGGCGGTGATCATTGGGAACGGCGTGGCCGGTGCGGCCGCGGCGGTGGCGTTGCGCGATTCCGGGTATACAGGGAAGATCCTTGCCGTCACGGCCGAGCCCTGGCCGGTGTATTTCCGGACGAGACTCCCAGAGCTGATTTCCGGTGGCGTCACGATCGAGAGGATCGTCATGACGCCGGTCGAGAAGTTTGCCGAAAAAGGGATCGAGCTGAGGCTCGGCACACGGGTCGAGTCGGCGGATCCGAAGGCCCGCACGATCCGGCTTTCGGGCGGCGAGACGCTCGGCTGGGATCAACTGCTGCTCGCGACCGGCTGTGACGCTTTCATGCCGCCCATCGAGGGCCGGGAATGCTGCACGAACCTGTTCACGCTGCGGGATGCGGCGGATGCCCAGGCGATCCATGCGGCGGCCACCGGAAAGAAGCGTGCCGTCTGTATCGGCGGCGGCGTGCTCGGTCTCGAGGCCGCTTTCCATCTGACGAAGCTCGGCCTGGCCGTCGAACTGGTCGAGGTGGCGCCGCGCCTGATGCCGCGTCAGCTCGATGCGGCGGGTGCCGCGGTGCTCCAGAAGCTGCTCGAGCGCCAGGGCTTCCGGTTCCACCTCGGGGCGAAGGTCGGCTGCCTCGGAGAAGGCCATCTGAAGCTTCAGAACGGGGAGATTCTGGACGGGGACGTGCATCTCGTCTCGGCCGGCGTCGCCCCGCGCCTCGACCTGGCGAAGCAGCTCGGCGTCCCCTGCGGCCGGGGTGTCCAGGTCGACGCGGCCTGTAGCACCGGGGTCGAAGGGGTGTTTGCCGCCGGCGATGGCATCGAGTATCAGGGGCGCACCTGGGGAACCTGGCTGGCTGCCCGTCACTGGGGCAACCGGGCCGGTCAGAGCATGGCGGGAAAGGCTTCCCCGCTCACGATGCCGCCCGAGAGTTTCCGGCTCAAGCTGACCGGGGTGGACCTGCTGAGCGTCGGCGAGATGGATCTCGAGGGCGCCCTCGCGGCCAGAGGCGAGGCCGTCGCCCACGTGATCGCCTCGAAGATCGACGAGGGGATCTACCACAAGGTGGTCGAGCGGGACGGCGTCGTCGTGGGGGCGATCCTGCTCGGGGCCTGTACGGCCGGCCGGGCGATCGAGAAGGCTGTCGCCGAGGTCCGCTCCTGGAAGGAGCTTGCGACCGAAATCGGCGTGGCCTGCTGAACCACCTTCACGGTTCCGCGATTCCTGCCGATAGGGAAACCGCCGGAGCAGACAAGGAGGTGGTTGCGCATGAGAGTGCTGGCTACCATCCTGGTTCTCGTGACCAGTGTCATCGGATTCATCTTCAGTTATCAAATGGCCTATCGCAATGTCGTTCGACTCATGAACGCGCCCGTCAGTCAGTCCCAGACGACCATGGAAGCAGCGAAATAACACGCCCCGGCACCAGTGCGGCGGCGGTTTCCCAGACGGGAGGCCGCCGCCGCCGCATTTGGGGTGCATCCGGAGGATGCTTGACGGGGAGGGGAGGGGTTGCTATAATCGCCCCGCTTCTCTAACCACATTTTTGGAGGCTCACCGTGAGCGAACGGTTCTTTTTCACATCCGAATCCGTCACCGAAGGACATCCCGACAAGGTTGCCGATCAGATTTCCGACGCCGTCCTCGATGCGATCCTGGCTCAGGATCCCCGCGGCCGCGTCGCCTGCGAAACCGCTGTCACCACCGGCCTCGCCGTCGTCATGGGCGAGATCACGACCAAATGCTACGTCGACGTCCAGTCGGTCGTCCGCAAGACGATCTGCGACATCGGCTACACCAACTCCGACTGGGGCATCGACGGCAAGAGCTGCGGCGTGATGGTCGCGCTCGACGAGCAGTCGCCCGACATCGCCCAGGGCGTCAACAAGGCCTCGGACGGCACCGACAAGGACGCCGACCTGAACATCGGCGCCGGTGACCAGGGCATGATGGTCGGCTTCGCGGTCAAAGAAACCCCCGAGCTGATGCCCGCCCCCCTGTATTATGCCCACCTGATCTGCCGCCGCACCGCCGAGATGCGCAAGAACGGCAAACTGCCGTATCTGCGCCCGGACGGCAAGGGCCAGGTCACCGTCGAATACGTCGACGGCAAGCCCGCCCGCGTCGATGCGGTCGTGCTCTCGGCCCAGCACAACCCCGACGTCAGCCATGCCCAGCTCACCGAGGATCTGGTCACCCAGGTCATCAAGCCGGTGTTCCCGGCCGAGCTGCTCGACAAGAACACCAAGTATTTCGTCAATCCGACCGGCCGGTTCGTGGTCGGCGGACCTCATGGCGACTCCGGCCTCACCGGCCGCAAGATCATCGTCGACACCTACGGCGGCATGGCTGCCCACGGCGGCGGCGCCTTCTCGGGCAAGGATCCGACCAAGGTCGACCGGTCCGGCGCCTATATGGGTCGCTATATTGCCAAAAACCTCGTCGCCGCCGGCGTTGCCGACAGCATCGAGATCCAGATCGCCTACGCCATCGGCGTCGCGAAGCCCCTCTCGGTCCACGTCCAGACGAACGGCACCGAGAAGATGGATCCGCGCAAGATCGAGAAGCTGATCTGGGACATCTTCGATCTCCGGCCGGGCGCCATCATCAAGAACCTCGACCTGCGCCGCCCGATCTTCAAGCAGACGGCCGCCTACGGCCACTTCGGCCGCTCCGACCTGAACCTGCCTTGGGAGAAACTCGACAAGGTCGAGGCGATCCGCAAGGCCGCCGGGCTCTGAACCACGCTATGACCGAGACGGGCGCTCCTCCCAAAGGGGCGCCCGTTTTGGCTTTTTTTGCCGTTCTCGTCGCTGCGGGGCTGATCGCCGTGTTCGGCGTCGCCCTCGCCCGGCCCGACGAACATCTCGCGGTGCTCGTCTACCACCACATCGAGGAGCCGGCCCGCTCGGATGTCTCATGTACTCCCGCCCAGTTCGCGGACCAGATGGCGACGCTGCTGGCCGAGGGGTTCACCCCCCTGCGTCTCGACGAGGTCGACCGCTACCTCGCCGGACGGCTGCCCGACGTGAAGCGGCCCGTGCTGATCACGTTCGATGACGGGTACGAGAGTCTGCATGCCCATGCGCTGCCCGTCGCGAAACGCCTCCGGATCCCGATGACGGTGTTCGTCGTGACCTCGCGCATCGGCCGCCGCCCCCAGTTCGCCGCCTATCTTTCCGAGGGGCAGATCCGGGAAATGGCCGGCTCGGGGTTTTTCGAGTTCGGCTCCCACACCGACGATCTGCATACCGACCTGATGCGCATCTGGAACGCGTTCGACCCGGCTTCCCCGCCGCCTCTCGCCTCGGCCGTGGCCGCGGACCTCGCCCGTTCGCGGGATCGTCTCGCGCCGCTGATCGGCACGGATCCCGTCGCCATCGCCTGGCCCTACGGGAAGTTCAACGCGGAAACGCGCGACATTGCGGCGGCGACCGGCTTCGATCTGCATTTCACCAGCCGCTCGGGATACAATCAGCCCGGGGACGACCGGTTCTGCCTCCGGCGGGTCCCCGTCACCTGCCGCGACACCCCGCAAAGCGTCATCCACAAGGCCGTCGGGGGCTGGTTGTGAACGAGAGGACGAGCCGGCCGGAGGGCATGGAAAATATATCTTGTGATATTGCTATCATCGGTTCGGGCCTTGCCGGGCTGTTCGCGGCTCTGACCGCCGCCGAAACCGCCTCGGTGCTGGTGCTGACGCGGCAGGATATCAAGGCCTCCAACTCCTGGTTCGCCCAGGGCGGCATCGCCGCCGTCTGGGACCACGCCGACTCGGCCGCCGAACACGCTGCCGATACGCTCGGTGCCGGTGCCGGGCTGTGCGATCCCGAGGCCGTGCGCGTGCTGGTCACCGAAGGTCCGGACCGGGTTCGCGACCTGATCGGCTTCGGCGCCCGATTCGATGCCTCGGCGGGGGGCGATCTGCTGCTGACCCGCGAGGGCGCGCACGGCCGGCGCCGCATCCTGCATGCCCACGGGGATGCGACGGGCCGCGAACTGGAGAGCACCCTCATCGACCGCGTCCGGAGCCATCCGCGCATCCGGTGTCGCGAGAACTTCCAGGCCGCCGATCTGCTCAAACGCCGTTCCGATGGGCGCGTCATCGGCGTGCGCGGCTTCGACGGCCCCGACCGCCGACCCGTCGAGATCCGCGCGGGGGGGGTGATCCTCGCCTGCGGCGGACTGGGGCGGCTGTTTCCCGAAACCACGAATGCCGAACAGGCGACGGGGGACGGGGTCGCGATCGCGTGGGCGGCCGGCGCGCGCCTGGCCGATCTCGAGTTCGTCCAGTTCCATCCGACCGTGTTCGTCGCCCCGGGCCGGCCCCGGTTCCTCGTCTCGGAAGCCGTCCGGGGGGAAGGGGCGTATCTGCGAAACGCGGCCGGCGAACGGTTCATGCCCCGCCACCACCCGATGGCCGAGCTGGCGCCCCGGGATATCGTTGCCCGTGCCGTTCTGGATGAAATGAGCCTTGCGGGAACCGATCACGTGCTGCTCGATGCCCGGCATCTCGGTGCCGAGCTGCTGACGGTGCGGTTCCCCGGTATCGAGGCGGAGCTGAACAAAGCGGGCCTTTCCCTCGTGCGAGATTTGATTCCGATCGCCCCGGCGGCGCATTACACCATGGGCGGCGTCTGGACCGGCCACGACGGCCGGACCAGCCTGGCCGGCCTGTATGCCGCCGGCGAGGTGGCCTCGACCGGTGTCCACGGGGCCAACCGGCTTGCCTCGAACAGCCTGCTCGAGTGTCTCGTGTTCGGAAAACGCGCCGGTGAAGCCTGCCTGGCGGATATTGCCGGGGTGCCCTCCGCCGACGAAGCAGGGGAGGAGGGGGTGGACCCCGGCTGGGATCTCGAGGGCGCACCCGGCTTCGGGGAGGTCCAGGCCTGCCTCGGCCGGCATCTCGGCGTCCGTCGAAGCCGGGAGGGGCTCGATGCGGCCGTCGGCTTCCTGAGCGGCTGTCTCGGCCGGCGCATCGCTCCCGACTGGCATCGGATTTCCCCCGACCGCCTTGCCGCCAGGAACGCGACGGCCGTCGGCGGGGTGATGGCCCTGATGGCAGCATCCCGCCTGGAGAGCCGGGGGGCGCACTTCCGCACCGATCTGCCCCGGCCTGACCCTGCCTGGTGCTTCCGACAGTATCTCACGGGCCTCACTCCCGGGCGATCGGAAATATATTTGCAAAAATAATACCGGCGGTCGTGCGACCGCCGGTGTCATTCATGGGAATGGTCTGTGGATCAGACTTTGGCTTCCTTTTCCGTCTCTTCGGCCGCCGTCGGGGCAGCCACCATCTCGCGTTCGAGGATGAAGCCCTTGCAGGTCGTCTCGATCAACGCGGCCGCTTCCAGAACCTCAGCATCGATCTTGCCGCCAGATTTCATGCGGTTCAGGCCGGTCTGCAGCTTCTGGACGGCGTCGCGGATGCTCGTGACGCGGGTGCGAAGCCCCATCGTCATCTCGTTCATCGCATCGGCCAGATCCTTCAGCTCGTCTTTCGGCCGGAGCTTGATGAAATTGGTCAGATCACCTTCGCCGATGCTGTGGGAAACCCGTTCCATACGGTAGACGGGCCCGGCGATCGTGTGTGTGACGAAAATACAGATGAATGCCGTGACGAGAATGCTCACCAGTTCCGCGATGACGACCCCAGGAAGCAGGGCCTGGCCGAGCTGGGACGTATCGATGGGCAGCTTCGACTCGACGACGAGTTTGTTCTCGAGTTTCTCGATCGAGAAGCCATATACCAGCGCTCCGACGATGTTCGCGACGATGATGACGATCAGGATGAAGATCGCCGTCAACCGGCTCTGGAATCCTGGCTTGATGAAATACCGCTTGCGGCGGCGGATCTGGTTCATGTCAGGCACACCCTCCCCTTCGATTTTCTGCATCACGGCCGCGGACGGCCGATGGTCTACTCACTTGCCCCACCCGGATTCTGCCGGGCCGCGGGATCATCCACCAGGTCGAGGTAATCCGCGTCGGGGACGCCGGAATCCTGGTCCGGGGCCGCTTCGTCGGGATCACTCCAGCTCAGCGGCTCTTCCGCCGCCGGGGTGTCCCACTCTTCGAGCATCCGGTTGAACGGCTCGGTTCCGGTGGCCACGGGGGAACCCCGCGACCCGTCGACCGATTCCGCCGCCGGAGTCTTGGCTCCGCCCACCAGCATCTCGATCGCGCTCCCGTCCAGAAACTCACCCGAGCCCTGAGCGGCAGCCCCGTCGACACGGTAATCACTGGTCGGTACCCCGAGGGCGGGTGTGTGATTCCCGCTCCAGGCCAGCCACATGCCGGTTGCGACGGCAAGGAACCGCCCGTATCGACCGAAGTCCATTCTAATGGAACGCCAGAGGGGTGTCAAGAATGTTAGGCCCATGGCCGGCTCTCCTGTTGCGCCCGTCGGGGGGGATGACATATACTTCACCATCGGCCTGTTCACGCGTTTCATGAAGAAATTCCGCCTCGGCCGAACGAAAGAATCGAACCCATGAACCGACGTTTCCCCCGCACCGCTCACGAAGCCGGACGAGCGCCCCTCGGCCGGATCGTGGTTTCCCTCTTCGCCCTGCTGGTTTTCTGCTGCATTGGAGGTCCCGCCATGTCCCAGGATGACACCACCCGGACGTTCCGTTACGACTGGACGAAAGGCCAGAAGCTGTTCTACCTCGTCACCGTGCGCGGTGGCGTCGAGGTCGAGACCCCGATGGGGGTTCAGAGCAACCCGGTGCATATCGAGATGCAGATCCGGCAGAGCGTCGAGGAGGCGAGCAAGGACCTGGCGACGATGTCAATGCTGATCCTGGTGGCCCGTATGATCCAGGACGGCGACTCCGCGCCGCTTCCCGAGGAGGGCCAGACCAGCGTGCTGTGGCTCGACCGGCGCGGCAAGGTCGAGATCGTCTCGGGCACCGGGGCCTGGCAGGGCTCGGAAGTCGCGCAGATGCACTTCCCGGAGCAGCCCCTGAAGCCGGGCGACTCGTGGGTCCAGAAAAACCGCACCCAGGGCCAGGTCGTCACCGAGACCGCGACGCGCTACACCTACACCGGCATGACCGCACGCGACGGGAAGCGACTCGCCGAGTTCGAGTCGGAGATGCTGCTCGAGCCCGGCCAGAAGCAGGTGGGCGACCCCAGCGCCATCAGCCGGGGCCGAACCTGGTTCGATCCCGAGCTGGGCCAGGTCGTCGAGACGATCGCCGATTCCCGATTTACCTTTTTCGTGCCCGTGCCCGACCAGCCCAACATGCTGGCCCGCTCCTCGACGACGCTTCACACCGAGATGAAGCTGACGAAACGGGAGCCGTGAAGCCGATGAAACGCACCCGACACGCCTCTCCGGCGCCGCAGGATGTGGCGGCCGCGCTCCTGGTCCTTTTCCTTCTGGCAGGCTTCGTTCCTGTTTCTGCCCTGGAACGCGTCTCGGCGCGGCTGGCAGCCTCCTACCCGCACTGGGGGAGCGGCCGGATCGCCGAACTGGTGCTCATCGACCGGTTCATCGAGCGTCATGCGGGGCGGGGGGCGGTGGCCGTGTTCGATTTCGACGGCACGATCATCAGCGAAGAATGGCCCGAAGCCGGCGGAACGCGCCGGAGCGGCCAGTCGGCCTGGCGGATCTGGTGCGCCCGGCACCTGAACGAGGTGCCGTTCGTGTTCCCCCGGCTCGATCTGGGCTTCGGGAGCGAGAACCATCGCGACACCATCCTGCGGCTCGACGCCATTCTCGAGGGACAGACGCGGGTCGAGGCGGCGGGCTGGCTCAAGTTCACCGGCCTGACCTCGTTCGAGGCCGGAATGACGCCGGATGACGTCCGCCGCGCCGTGGAGGCCTTCCTCTCGGAGCAGCCGCCTGCCGGCAAGGTGTTTTTCCCGATGCTCGACATCATGCAGCGCATGATCGACCGCGGCTGGCATGTCTGGATCGTCTCGGGCAGCAGCCCGCACTTCATCACGGCCGTGCTGGAGCATGTCGCGCGGACCTGCGAATACACGCCCGGCCGCCGGTACGATTTCCGGGGGATCCTGGCCGGAGCGTGGAACCCGTGCACGGCCGGTACCCCCGCAGGCGCCCGTCTCCTGGGCAACACCTCGAAGCTCGATGCGACGGGGCGGTTCTCCCTGGTTTACGACGATGCCTTCACCCAAAACCCCGCCAACGAGCCTTTCGTTCTCGAAAAAGAAGGGAAGCGCATCGCCCTCGAGTCCTGGATCGAGCCCGCCGAGCGGAAGCGCGCCATGTTCTGTGCCGGAAACAGCGATGGGGACGCCGTTCTCATGGAATTCATCACCGGCCGGGCGTCGGACACCCTCGGCCTGTTCGTCAATCCGCGCGGGAAGGCGTTCCAGGCTCTTCTGGGAAAACGGCAGTCCGTCCAGCTCGAGATGCACCCTGCCGTCGACCGGTGATCCGCAGGGGCTAGCGCAGCAGGCCTTTCGCCACCATCCGCTCCGGGTTCTGGAACCGGCCCATCGCCGTCGGCATCGGCTGGAATCCGAGACCGGCATAGAACCCTTCCTTGCCGGGATTCGCGTAGAGAATGACGTTGCAGCCGGCCAGCCGGTCGAGCAGGCGCGTCATCAGCAGCTTTCCGAGGCCTTTTCCCTGATACGCGGGCAGCACCACGATGTCATAGATCGCCGCCTGCGTGGTGCCGTCCGAGATCGCGCGGCCGAAGCCGGCCAGACGGGCCTCGTCGAACAGGAAGACGCGGCAGAAGCTTCCCTCGAATGCCCGACGGTGTTCCTCCGGCTCCCGGAAGGCCATCCCGACGAGGCGCAGCGAGTTGCGGACCTCTTCCCAGTCGATGTTTTCACAGGTTTCCCGGATCGTGATCGGCATGAATTTCATCCCTTCATGAGGTGTTGCAATTTTTGGTAAGGTGTGGTATCGTAATCAACAAGCAACCGGTTCGCAAGGCCGGTCACCCGCCCGGGTGGTGAAATTGGCAAACACGTAAGATTCAGGATCTTATGCCTATTACTGGCTTGCGGGTTCAAGTCCCGCCCTGGGCACCGTTGGACAATATGATATTGTCCGAATTCATCCGAGAACCCGCCTAAACAGCGGGTTTTTTTGTTCTCATCACCCTATATCGTCCGGTTTCGTCCTTTGAAATATGGGGGTAAGTGGGGGTAACTTTGGGGGTAGCTGACCAACGAGCGAGAGGAGTTACCCCCAGATGGCGCTAAGTGATGTCCTGATCCGCACGGCGAAGGCGACCGACAAGGTTTTGAAATTGTTCGACGGCGGCGGGCTGTTCCTTCAAGTTACCCCCGCCGGCGGAAAATGGTGGCGACTGAAATACCGTTTCGCCGGCAAGGAAAAGCTTCTCGCGATCGGGACTTACCCCGACATCAGCCTGAAGGAAGCACGGCACCGCCAAGGCAAGGCAAAGGAACTTCTTGACGCCGGCATTGATCCGAGCGACGAGCGGAAGGCAGTCAAAGCATCGGCGGCGGAGCGGGCGGCGAACAGTTTCGAGGTGATCGCCCGCGAGTGGTTCGCAAAATACGGGGCGGAGTTCTCCCCGGGCCACGCCGAACGGGTAGAGGTCCAGTTGACGAAGGATGTATACCCTTGGCTGGGTGGCCGGCCGGTGTCCGAGATCTCACCGCCGGAGCTGCTGCGGGTGGCGCGTCGGGTTGAAGACCGTGGCGCGATCGAGACGGCACACAGAATACTCGGGATCTGCGGCCGGATATTCCGCTATGCCGTGGGATCGGGCCGGGCCGATCGTGACCCAACGGCCGACTTGCGCGGCATTCTGAAGCCGAAGCCGAAGGCGCAGCACCGTGCCGCCGTCACGGAACCCGATCGGGTGGGGGATCTCTTGCGGGCCATCGAGGGATACCACGGCAACATCACCGTGAAAATGGCGCTCGTGCTTGCGCCTCTCGTCTTCGTCCGTCCTGGGGAACTGCGAAAGGCGGAATGGAAGGATATCGATCTCAACGCGGCGGAATGGAAATTCATCGTCACGAAGACGAAAACACAGCTCGTCGTGCCGCTGTCACGTCAGGCCGTGGCGATCCTCGAGGAACTTCATCCCCTGACCGGCGGCGGGCGGTATGTCTTCCCGAGTGCTCGAACGACGGAACGGCCGATGAGCGACAACGCCATTCTTTCGGCGATGCGCAGGATGGGCATACCGAAAGATGAAATGTGTGGTCACGGCTTTCGTGCCATGGCTCGAACGCTGCTTGACGAGGTTCTACACTTCCCCGCCGATATCATCGAGCATCAGCTTGCCCACGCCGTTCGTGATCCGCTGGGCCGGGCGTATAACAGAACCACCAAGATCGACGAGCGCAGGAAGATGATGCAGGAATGGGCGGACTACCTGGACGGCCTGAAAAACCAGAACATCCGACCGGGCCGGGTGGCGTGACCTGTAAGGTGCTCAAGGTGCTCAAGATGCTCACGTTTTTGGTGTGAGCAAGTTACCCCCGTCGGTGATGAGCAAGTTACCCCCAAAATTCAACCGGGAGGAAAACCATGGAACATCAATACCCTGTCCTTCTTCATCCTGCCGAACGCGCGGCCGGCTGGTTCGCGATACAGGCACCGGATAACACCCTGGAACCGGCGATAAAGGCCGGGGATATCTGCTACTTCGATCCGACAGCCGCACCGGAAGCGGGTGATATTGTCGCCATAGGTGACGCGGCCGGCGGCGTGTCGATCCGCCACGCGGTCAACCAGGGCGGGCCGGTGCTGGGTGTTCTGGACCGACGGGTAAGATACCACAAGCGGGGCGATGTAACCCGAACGACCGAGGCGAAGGAAACGCCGTGATCAGGGGGCGGCCACGAAAAGAGCCACCGCCGGCGGCATGGTTCGACTTGAAAAAGTATGCCGGGGCTGGGGATCTCAGTATCGAGGAGTGGCGCATTCAGTTTTGCGCGCGGGCGCTCATCGGCAGCGTCCAGGCCGGCGACTCTTCCGCCGTTGACGAGCTTCGCGAGCGAGTTCGGGAGCGGGGCATCCTTGGCGCCTCGGACATTCCGAAAGGCTACTTCAATTCTCCGGCGCCCTGCGGCATCGAGGAACTGACCTTCGAAGAGATGAGGGAACGATCAGGGAACAAAGCATTCGAGCGCGAACGGGCGGCCATCGGGGACGGCTATATCGTGGTGAACTTGCGTCTGCCGCTGCGAGAACTCCAAAAGCAGTTCGGCGCCACGGTGAAGCGCATGCAGCGCTCATACACTGCTGATCTGAAAAAGCAGATAACGCCCGAAGAATGGGCCGGGTTGAAGGTCTTGCCGTATATCGACCTGCAACAATGGGCGATGGAGGCGCACGGGAAGCGGCTACCGCCTTCGGTAATGACCAGACTGCTGTTCCCGTATAAAGGCGATCGGGCAGGCGGAGAGAACGAAGACGCCGTGCGCCACCTTGCGGAGTTGACGCCGAAGCTGCTGGACAGCCGTTTCCTTTTGTCGATGCGGGTTATAAAACCGGACGAAAAATAAATATTTTCGTTCCGGGTAATTCGATGCCTCGGTGAATACCTTCGTGTGTAGTCCAATATAAAACACGGAGGTATTTTTATGTCTGATCTTCCCACGACCGGCTTCCTGCGACTTCCGCAAGTTCTTCAATTCATCCCGGTATCGCGGTCCACGTGGTGGGCGGGGTGCGCGTCGGGCCGTTATCCGAAGCCCTGCAAGCTGGGACCGCGCACGACCGCATGGAGGGCCGAAGACATTCGCGCACTGATCGAGACGGCGGGGGCGGCAAAATGAGCAAAAAAAGAAGCCGCACGCCGAAGCGCACGACTCATCATATCAAGAGATATCGTATCAGGTTTCAGCCCATGTTTCAACCCTGGTTTCAAGAGTTCACGCGCGGGCTGGGGGTGGGGCGATGAACGTTGCCGAACGGCAGGTATCTTGCTTCCAGAACTCGTTCAATGACATACCCATCAAAACGTAAGCGGATAATAAACACCACCTTTTCAGGTGATGTTCAGGCGGGAACGATCG
>ENA-UOWO01001609-UOWO01001609.1-activated-sludge-metagenome-genome-assembly--contig:-NODE-1609-length-29618-cov-11.689477_pt1 | contig 29618 bp, 25 predicted proteins | sample MGYA00238148_ERZ761564 | MGnify/ENA primary metagenome ERZ761564 (study PRJEB28885, sample SAMN05720194) | activated sludge metagenome | isolation source: Anaerobic digester | place: USA...
CCCCTCCCCGGAGGGGGGCGTTCTTTTTAGGCCGACCGCCACAAGCTTCGAGGAACCATGGCTTGTCGGCGCTCGCTCGGAGGTGTATACTGATGGGCGTTCATTCTGATATATCAGCTCGTATACAATACAAGGTACTACACTGTACCAGGCACGATAAGCGACTTAAAAAGGAGGTCAACTACCGTGATCAAATACCTCAAGATGGACGCGTCCAAGTGCGTCGGCTGCATGAGCTGCGTCTCGGCCTGCTCACAGGCCTACGCCAAGGAGGACAACCCCGCCAAGGCAAGGATCCAGGTGCTCGGGCTCGGATCGGGCCGCTTTCAGCTGGTCGCCTGCGACCAGGAATGCCGCAGGTGCGTGGCGGAGTGCCCCGTGCAGGCCATCAGCGTCAACAAGCAGGGCGTCGTGACGATAGACAAGAGGCTGTGCGTCGGCTGCCTGGCCTGCGTGGCGGTCTGCCCGACCGGCGCCATGCGCTACTACCCGGCCGAGCCGACGCCGTTCAAGTGCGTCGCCTGCGGCGTCTGCGTCAAGGCCTGCCCGACCGGCGCCCTCGAGATAGCGGAGAAAGAGGACAGCGACGCCTCGCGTTTCCCGTTCGAGGCCATAGAGGCCGTGCGCGGCCGCGACGACACAGGAGGCCAGTCATGAGCCGCGCGTTCGACATGAAGGACTTCAGGCTGCTCTCCGAGACTAGGTTCGAGAAGAAGCCGATCCATCGCGGCTACGCGATGCGGACGATGCACCTCGACGTCGGTGCCCGTACGATGCGCGAGAAGCCGGTTTCCGAGGAGATGAAGGCCAGGTTCACCGGCGGCAAGGGCTTCGGCCTCCGCCTGCTCTGGGACGGCACCAAACCAGAGACCAGGTGGGACGACCCCGAGAACGAGATCGTCGTCGCCATGGGCCCGGTCTGCGGCAACACCAACTATCCCGGCTCGGGCAAGAGCCTCGTCGTCAGCCTGTCGCCGATGACAGGCGTGCCCATCGACTCGAACGTCGGCGGCTACTTCGGCCCCTACCTCAAGTTCGGCGGCTGGGACGCCCTCGAGCTGCAGGGCAAGGCCGACGTCGAGACGATCGTGTTCATCGACAACGTCGAGGGCTTCGTGCGCTTCTACGAGTCCCCGGCGGGCCTCCAGGAGGACACGCACCTCCTGGCCGACGAGCTGACCCGCGCCTTCGCCGGAAGCGGCGCGTCGGACGACCCGACCGAGCTGCAGGCGATATCGGTGATATCCGCGGGCCGCGGCGCCGACCACTCGCCGATGGGCGTACTGAACTTCAGCCTGTACGACCGTCGCCGCGACGGCATCCGCGTCAAGCAGGCCGGCCGCGGCGGCATCGGCACCGTGCTCCGGAACAAGAAGATCCGCGCCGTCGTGGTCCGCTACAAGGGCGTCGGCCAGAACTCCAACGACGCGGCCGACCCCGCCGCCGTCCAGCGCCTCGGCCTCAAGCTGCACCGCGAGATCGTCCAGAACGACGACAAGCAGTGCAAGATGCGCCGCCAGGGCACGGCCCACCTGATGGAGGTCATGAACGACTACGACCTCCTGCCGACCAAGAATCACAAGTACGGCCAGGATCCGCGCGGCCCCGAGCTGGCCAGCTGGGTGTGGGAAAAGCTGTTCAGCCAGCACCTGCCCGACGGTTGCTGGTTCGGCTGCACGATGGCCTGCGCCCACGCGGTCGACGGCTTCGAGCTCCAGACCGGCCCGTACAAGGGCCAGAAAGTCTGCGTCGACGGCCCCGAGTACGAGACCGCTGCCGGCGTCGGCTCGAACCTGTACGTCTACGAGCCCGAAGGCATCCTCGAGCTGAACTTCTACTGCGACACCTACGGTATCGACACGATCAGTTTCGGCACGATGACCGGCTTCCTCATGGAGTGCTGGGAGCTCGGCGTCCTTACGCCCGAGCGTACCGACGGCATCGACCTGAGCTGGGGCAACTGGAAGGGCGCCGCCCAGATACTGCACGACCTGGCCGACGGCAAGCGCTTCGGCGTCCTCGCGGGCAAGGGCGTCAAGTTCCTCTCCGAGTACTTCGCCTCGGAGTACGGAGCCGACGCCCGGCTCATGAAGGACATCGCCCTGCACGGCAAGGGCCTCGAGCAGAGCGAGTACATTTCAAAGGAATCCCTGGCCCAGCAGGGCGGCTACTACCTGACCAACAAGGGTCCGCAGCATGACGAGGCCTGGCTGATCTTCATGGACATGGTCAACAACAAGCTGCCGACCTTCGAGGCCAAGGCCGAGGCCCTGCACTACTTCCCGATGTTCCGCACCTGGTTCGGGCTCCAGGGTCTGTGCAAGCTACCCTGGAACGACGTCGAGCCGGCGGACAACGCCAAGTGGCCCGAGTCCAACAAGGTACCCGAGCACGTGCACAACTACATCGCCCTCTACAAGGCCATCACCGGCAACGACCTGGACTGGGACGGCCTGATCCGCCAGTCGGAGCGCGTCTACAACTTCCAGCGCGCCTTCAACGTCCGCCAGGGCCACGGCCGCCGCGAGGAGGACTACCCGCCGTACCGCGCGATGGGTCCCGTGCTCGAGGACGAGTACCTGGCCCGCGAGGAACGCTACGACAAGCAGATGCTCGAAAAGATCGGTGTCGATCCCGCCGGCAAGAGCGTCGCCGAGAGAATACGCATCACGCGAGAGTACCGTCAGAAGCAGTACGACTCGCTGATCGACGCCGTCTTCAAGCGCCGCGGCTGGACGCCCCAGGGCACCCCGACGCCCGAGCACCTCAAGGAGATCGGCATGGATCTGCCCGAGGTCCTCGAGGTGGTCAGGAAGCGCCTGTAACCATCGATCCGGGCGTCTCCCCCTCCTCCGGTTACGGAGGAGGGGGCCGCGCTCTCCGCTGCAAGCCCACAGCCGAGCGCTTCCAGCGCTCTGCTGTGGGCTTTCCGCTACGATCGCTGACGCTAGTCCGCGGCCGCTGTACGCGAACGTCGGGGCGAGCCGTCCGGCGTCGGCCGCCAGGCTTGCCGCCGGCCCGGGTCGGCGGCTATGATGGCCGGATCGGAGGCCATCTGTGAACCTGCTCGCGCACGTACTGCTCGCCTGGGCTACCCTCCCCGACACCGAGGGGCAGGAATGTACTGGCGCGCTGATGGCCGACTACTTCCCCGGGCAGGATCTGGCCGTCTTTCCGCCGGGCATACGTCGCGGCATACTCCAGCACCGCGCCGTCGACGCGTTCACCGACGCCCACCCTGCCTTCGTCGAGCTGCGCCGCTCCATCGCCGCGGCCGGCGCGCCGCGCTTCACCGCCGGTATACTCCTCGACGTGTTCTGGGACCACGCGCTCGCCTCCGAGTGGGAACGCTGGGGCCGTCAGCTCTGCGGCATGGATCTCGAGCCGTTCTGCGGCGAGGCCTACGCCAGGGTCGGCCGGGCGGCCGAGTACCATAATCCGGGCTTCGCCTCCATCTTTCGCTTCCTGGAGTCGGGGGCGTGGCTGTCAGCCTACGCCAGGCTCGACGGCATCGGCGAGACCCTGGCCATGCTGTCCGAGAAGATGAGCGGCCGCCCCGACCTGGGCAGCTGCGTGCGGCTACTCGTCGAGCTGGACCGTCCCGTTCGCTCAGGCTTCGCCGCGTTCTGGCCGGAGCTGCTCGCCTTCGCTCGGGCCTGGAACGATGACGCCCCGGTCGAGGCCCTCCGGTCCTAGCGCAGGGCCAGTACGCAACGCACCCTGCGCCCGCCGCCCAGGTCGGCCAGCCCGGGCACCGACTCGCGGCAGCGCGGCTCGGCGTAGGGGCAGCGCGGATGGAAGCGGCATCCGGGCGGCGGGTCTATCAGCGACGGTATCTCGCCCCCTGCGTCGAGCGGGGTCCGGACCAGGCCGGCCTCCGGAGAGGGCGAGGCTGACTTGAGCAACCGTACGTAGGGGTGCACGGCGTCCCGGATGACCTCGTCGGTGGGCCCCATCTCCATGATCATGCCCGCGTACATCACCGCGATGGAGCCGCACATATAGCGCGCGCCGGCCAGGTCGTGGGTTATGTACAGGTATGAGACGCCCTTGCGCTCCTTAAGGTCGAGCATCATGTTCATAACGCCCATGCGTATGGACACGTCGAGCATGCTCGTCGGCTCGTCGGCCAGCACGATGGACGGCTCGACGGCGAAGGTGCGCGCGATGTTCACCCGCTGCCGCTGCCCGCCCGACAGCTCGTGCGGGAAGCGCCGCAGGTACTCCGAGGCGGGCGACAGGCCCACCTGCTCCAGCGCGTCGGAGAGGCGCGCCTCCAGGTCGGCCTTGCCGTCGGCCAAGCCGTGGATCAGGAAGGGCCGCTCCAGGATGCTCCGTATCGTATGGGTCGGGTTGAGGCTGCCGAACGGATCCTGGAAGATCAACTGGACTCGCTTCTTGTAGGCGAGCGACTCGGCGCGGCCGCGGAAGGGCCGGGCCGGCAGGCCGGCCACGATCAGCTCGCCGGAGTCGCGCTCGTACAGCCTGGCTATGACGCTGGCCGTCGTGGTCTTGCCCGAGCCGGACTCGCCGACGAGGGCGAGCGAGCCGCCGGCCTCGAGGGTCAGGCTGACGTCGTCCATCGCGTGCACGGCCTTGCCGTAGGCGGCTAGGGAGCGTAGCGGGAAATGCTTGACGACCGAGCGCAACTCGAGCGCCGGCGCGCGCTCCGGCGCCGCGTTCGTCGCGGGGATCAGTCCGGCGCTCATAACGAGCCCCCTTCTGGAGCGGCTGGAGCGGCTGGAGCGCAGCCATACGCCTCGCCGCGCCTCGGATACGGGCAGGCGCTCAGCCGGCCGCCGCCGAGCGGCTCCAGCCTCGGGGGGTCCCCGGCCGAACAGGTCGGCCTGGCGTAGCGGCAACGGGGAGCGAAGCGGCAGCCCGGCGGCGGGGACAGCAGGTCGGGCGTCCGGCCCTCGATACCGTCCATCCGGCGTAGCGGGCCGGTCAGCGACGGGAAGGAGTTCATCAGGCCCTCCGTGTACGGGTGGCGCGGATCGTTGAAGAGCTCGGCGGCCGGTCCGTACTCGACCATGCGGCCGGCGTACATGATGCCCAGGGAGTCCGATATCTCCACGAGCAGCGAGAGGTCGTGGGTGATGAAGATGACGGAGAAGCCCAGTCGCCGCCTGAGTTCCTCGATCTTCTCGATGATGGAGCGCTGGACGACCACGTCCAGCGCGGTGGTCGGCTCGTCCATGATGAGCAGCTCCGGCTTGAGGATGAGCGCCATCGCTATCATCACGCGCTGCCGCATGCCGCCGGACAGCTGGTGCGGGTAGCTCTTGAGCCGGTCGGCGTGGATGTCCACCAGCGCGAGCATCTCCGCCGCCAGGGCCTCCGCCTCCGCCCTGGACACGGAGCGGTGCGCGTGCACCGCGTCGGTCAGCTGCTCGCCCACCGACAGCACCGGGTTGAGCGCGCTCATCGCCGACTGGAACACCATGGCCATGTCCGTCCAGCGGTGAGCGTTCACCTCGGCCGCCGTCATGGCCGCCAGGTCGCGGCCCTTGAACAGCGCGGAACCCGACTCTATGCGAGCGTTGTCGCGCAGGAGGCGCATGATCGCGTAAGCCAGCGTAGACTTGCCGCAACCCGACTCGCCTGCCACCCCGAGGAATTCGCCCCGCCCGAGCGAGAAGGACACGTCGTCCACGGCGCGCACGAAGCCCTTGGCCGTCGCGTAGCCCGCGCTCAGGTTCCGTATCTCCAGCATCGTATCGCCCATCGACCTACCTCTTCCGTAATCGCGGGTTCGAGATCTCGTCGATCGCGAAGTTGATCAGGACGAACGACGTCCCGACGAGCGCGATGCAGATCCCGGGCGGCAGGAACCACCACCAGGCCCCGGACAGCAGGGCGCCGTTGGCCTGGGCCCAGAACAGGATCGTGCCCCAGCTGACCACGGTCACGTTGCCTAGGCCAATGAACTCCAGCGTGGCCTCGCCGAGTATGGCGGCCATGCTGGTCGCGAAGAACTCGGCCATCGCTATGGAGATCATGTTGGGCAGGATCTCCCTGAACACCACGAACGAGGTGCGCTCGCCGAGCGACTTGGATACCCTCACGAAGTCGCGGTTCTTCAGGGTCAGCACCTGGGAACGCAGCAAGCGGGTAGGATACGGCCAGCCGGTCAGCCCCAGGATCAGCACGATCGGCAGCGTGCCCTTCATGGTCACGTAGGCGGCCACCACGATCATCAGCGGCAGGCCGGGTATGACGAGCATCACGTTCGTGACGAAGGTGATGACGTCGTCCGCGACGCCGCCCAGGTAGCCCGAGAGGAGGGCCAGCGTCAGGGACAGCACGGTGACGAACAGGCCGGTCAGGAGGCCTATCGTCAGCGACACGCGCGTGCCCCAGACCAGCTGGCTGAAGAGGTCGTTGCCGGCGTGGTTCGTGCCGAGCGGATGGGCCGCGCTCGGCTTGGCGCGGAGCGGGAAGTAGTCGACGGTCTTCTCGTACTCGCGCGTCAGGGTGGAGCGGTAGACGATGACGTCCCGGGCGTCGCTCGGATAGTCCTCGGAGAGTATCTCCTCCTCCAGGGACGGCTCGCCGAGCTCCACGACCGTCTCGAGTCGGTCGAGCTTCGGCGGATACGGCGCGATGACGGGCGCGAGGATCGCCACCAGTACGAAGAAGCCGAGCAGGCACAGCCCGACCAGGCTCTTCGTGTTCGAAACGAGGGTCTTGAAGAAATCCTTGATCATTTGGCCCCGTCCCTCACCCTCGGGTCGAGGATCATGACCGCAATGTCGGCGGCGAAGTTGGCTATGAGCACGGCCACCGCGATGAACAGGAAGATGGCCTGCATCAGCGGGTAATCCTTGGCGTTGACCGCCTGGTACAGCATGTAGCCTATACCCGGATAGGCGAAAACCATCTCGGTGACGAGCCCGCCGCCGATGACGAAGCCGAGCGACATGGCGAAGCCGGTGACCGAGGGCAGGATGGCGTTCTTGGCGGCGTACATGGACTTGATCCGCTGGAGCGGCAGGCCCTTGGCCATGGCCACGGTGATGTAGTCCTCGGCCAGCACGTTGATCATATTATTGCGCATGGTCAGGATCCAGGCGCCGAGCGAACTGACGACGATGGTCATGGCCGGTAGGGCGCCGTGGCGCAGCACCGACAACCACCAGGAGGCGGAGCCGCGCGCGGCCTCGACGTCGTAGGCGCTACCGATCGGGAAGATCCTCGCCTTGAACGCGAAGAAGTAGATGAACACGAGGCCGAGCCAGAAATACGGGAAGCTCCTGACGAACGAGAAGAAGCCGACCGTGATCGAGGCCAGCTTGGTCTCCCGGCGCCACGCGGCGCCGATGCCGACGATCGTGCCGACGGAGAAGCTGATCACGGTGCAGATGCCCATCAGCCCTATCGACCAGGGCAGCGCGACGCGCATCACCTCCGACACCGGGGTCGGGAAGCGCGAGAACGAGGTGCCGAGGTCGCCGCGCAGGGTGTTGCGCAGGTAGCGGCCGTACTGGACTATCAGCGGGTCGTCGGTGTCCAGCCCGAACGCCGCCCGTATCGTGTCCAATTGCTCCGGCTGCAGGTTCTCCATCTTGTCCAGCAAGGCGCGGGCGGGATCGCCAGGCATCATCCTGGGCAGGAAAAAGTTGAGCGACACCGAGACGAACAGGGTAAAGGCGAGCAGACCCAGTTTCCTTAGGAAGTATTTCAACGCGGTCGGTCTCCAATGCCGCCCTCTGCCGGAGGTAGGTTTCCGGAAAGGGCGGCGAACGGTCAGTCGTTAGCGGGAGCTCAGCGCTTCTGCAGGCGGAGCAGGATCGGGGTCTTCTGCATACCGTTGACGATGGGCCACGCGTACGGATCCTCGGGGCTCGGGAACCCGGTGAAGTTGCGAGTGCTGTAGATGAACCAGGTCGGATTGAAGAACAGGGGCACGCAGGGCGTGTCCTTCATGAACTGCTCGACGACGGTGGCCATGTACTGCTTCTGCTTCACGGGACTCGGCTCGGAGCGGTACGCATCCAGGGCCTTGTCCACGGCCTCGTTCTTGTAGCGCATGTTGCTGAAGGTCATGGCCTTCTCGCCTATCGGCGCGAAGCGGCTGGAGTGGAGCCAGCGCGTGAACTGCGTGTGCGGGGTGGAGCCCACCGAGATGAAGCTGATGGCGAAGTCCCAATCGCCTTTCTCGAGCGCGAACTGGTACGGGTCCGGCCACGCGGCCTGGGTGATCACGGCCTCCACGCCTATGTCCTTGAGTTGGCCGGCCACGGTCTCAGCGGCGCCGATCCAGTCGGTCCAGCCGGTGGGCACGTACAGCTTGAACGAGAGGGCCTGGCCGCCCTTCTCGTAGACGCCCTTGGCGTTGAGCCTATAGCCCTCCGCCTCGAGGGCCTTCTTAGCCTTGGCCACGTCGCGCCGGATGTCGTACTTGGACATCGCGCCCTTGGCTATCTCGGAGAAGGTGGACTTCACGGCGCTCATCGTCGCGGGGGCCGGGCTGGGCGACATCTTGCGCGTTATGTCGCGCTGCGAGATGGCCGCGGCTATGGCCTTGCGGACATTGACGTTGTCGAACGGGGCCTTCAGGTTGTTCATGTACAGGAATACGAGGTTGCCCTCGGGGAACCAGTACTTATTATGCTCGGGATCGGCCTTCACGTAGTCGTCGATGTTCGGTAGCGAGTAGCCGGCCCAGTCGTACTCGCCGGCGAGTAGCTTGAAGCCCACCTGCTCGTTGGTGGTGGTCACATACTGGATACCGTCTATGTACGGCAGGGGCTTCTTGTCCTTGCCCAGCTGCCAGTAGTGAGGGTTCCGTACCAACCGGTACGACTGCTCGTTGAAGGAGCCCGGTTCGAGCATGAAGGGGCCGGTGGAGACGGGGTTCAGGTTGCCGGTCCAGGTCAGGGGGTCGACCTTCGACCATACGGACTTGGGCACGACGACGAGCGAGCCGAATTTCTCGAGCGTCGTCACGTTGACCTCGGCGAAGGTGAAGCTGACCTCGTTGCCCTTGGCGACGACCGTCTGCAGCCCCTCGGCCCAGAGCCCGGACAGGTCGAGGGCCTTGTTGTCCTTGCCCAGCAGCGCGGAGTACAGCACGTCGTCCACGGTCATGGCGCTACCGTCGTTATACTTGACGCCTGAGCGGATCGTGAAGGTTATGGTCTTCAGATCCTTGGACCAACTCCACTTCTCGGCGAGCCAGGGATTGGCCGAGCCGTCCACCATGTTGAAGTAGATCAGCGTCTCGTAGAAGCAGCCTACCGTTGATTCGAGGGCGGCCGGGCTGAAGGGATTGAAGTTCTGCACCAGCACGCCCTGCTTCGCGGGCGTCATCCTGAGGAAGCCGCCTCGCTTCGGCGCCTGGCCGAACGTGAGCGAGAGCGCCATGGCGCAGAGCGCCGCGGCGATAAGAACGCGTTTCTTCATTCCATCCTCCTATAAAATAGAGCTTGGCAGCTTGTACATGAGGATCTCATCCACGAAGCCGCCCTCAAGGAGGAAAGCGGCTTTCCTGCGGCCCTCCTCGCGAAATCCCATCTTTTCGTAGAGCGCCCTGGCCCGGACGTTGCCGTCCATCAGGCCCAGCCCGAGCCTGGTCACACCGGCCCCGCGGGCCCACTCGTCGAGCGCCCCGAACAATCGGGCCCCTATGCCCTTGCCGGTATACGCGTCCAGTATGGCCACGACTATCTCCGCCGCGTGCCTATTGCGTTCGGCGCCGCCGCCCTTGGCGATCAGGTAGCCGACGAGGCTTCCGGCGCCGTCGCGGCCCTCGGCCTCGGCGACCAGGATGGTCGAGTTCCCCGAGCCGAGCAGCTCCGCGATAGCCCTAGCCTGCTCCTCGACCGTGGTCCTGCGCTCTCCGGCTCCGTAGAGCAGGTAGCGGCTCTGGGCGTCGGCGGCCTTGCGCAGCGCCAGGAAGGGCTCGGCCTCGTCCGCCCTCAGGGCCCGTATCGCGACATCGCCGGTCATACCGCCTCCAGCGTCGCGACGAGGGCCTGGCGCCAGGCGCCTATGCCGTCCTTGACGGACGGATACACGCGGTTGGTCAGCGCGACGAGCGCGCGGCCGTCGCCCGGCCGATAGCGTAGCATGGTACCGGTAAAGCCCGTATGCGTGGCCGCCGGCCCGTCGAGTATCCAGCCGAGCCCTCGCGGGGAGGCGCCGTCTGGCGTCTGGCGACGGAAGGCCTCCGCCCTCAGGGCCGGGCCGAGCGGACCTGAGGGGCCCCAGAAGGCCATGAAGCGGACCAGGTCCTCCGCCGTGGAGAACAGGCCGGCGTGCCCGCTGACGCCGCCCAGGCCGTAATGGCAGTTGCCGTCGTGAACCTCGCCGAGGATGACGCCGCGCCGCCAGGGCACGCCGTCCAGCTCGGCGACGCCGATTCGATACCTACCGGCCGGGCCGCCGACCACCGGGCGGCCCTCGGCGTAGGCCAGGGTCATCGACCGCTCGTACTCGTTGCCGGCCTCCGTGGGGACGAACGCCGCGTCTGCGAAGCGCAGCCGCGCTGCCGCAGGATAGCCTGTCAGGCCCATGCCGAGCGGGCTCAGCACGAGCCGATCGACCAGGGCGGGCAGCTCCTCGTCCCATACGCGCTCGAGTATCCAAGCCAGCAGCATGAAGCCGAGGTCGCTGTACTCGACCGTCGTTCCGGGCGCGTAGGACGCCGCCTCGTCCGCGATGGCCGAGAGGTACGCCGCCCGGTCCCGGCAGCGCACGAAATACGGCCTCCACGCCGGAAGGCCTGAAAAATGCCCGAGCAGCGAGCGTATGGTGATAGCGCCGTTCCATGAGCCGCCGGCGCCAGCGGCCAGCTCAGGCAACCAGCGCGAGGCCGGGTCGTCCAGGGCCATCCGGCCCGACTGGATCGTCAGCAGGCTGACGGGCAGGGTCGCGACGATCTTGGTAAGGGACGCCAGGTCGAAGACGGAGCGATTGTCCGCCGCGACGGCGTCCCAGGATTCCGACGGATCGAGGATGCGCCTGGCCTGACCGCAGGCGGCCATGACGGTCTCGCCGCCGTCCGTCAGCGTGACGACGCCACAGCGGAACACGCCTTCCGCGACGCCGCGATCGAGCTCGCCAGCGAGTAAGTTAGCGATGGTAAGCCTAGGGAGAGCGTTGACGTTCATGGTCCCGCTGAGTATACGACACAATATTTCATCGAGCAACAATTTTTATTAAAAGGAATTTTCGCCGAGCAATAGGATCGTTGATTTCCGTAGCCTTCGCGGTATAGTACATCATATGCGCTCCGTACGGAGGCATAACCGACACTCGCCATAGTGGGGAGAACCATGAAACGTATCTTTGTAGCCGCGGCGGCCTTGTGCGCCCTATGCGGCCTCGCGTCCGCCCAGGATGCGGATTCAGCCGATGACTACGTCCTCCAGAAAGCCCGCGAAGAGTATGCGGCCTCGTCTGGCTCAGGCGACCAGGCGGCTACCGACCAGGACGCCGTCATGGAGCAGTCCACGGTGATCGCGGTGCCTCAGGCCCCGGCAACCAAAACCGTCACTACGGACGGCGACGGCCAGTCGACCGTCATAACCATCCATATCGCCGAGGACAAGCCCTCAGCTGAAACGGACGACGACGAGCGCCGGCGCCGCTATACGCCCGCCGTGATAGGCTTCGTACCGGGCCTATCGCTACCCTTCGGCGTCTACGACACCTCGCTGTCGCTGGCCTCCGTCGGCGCCCTGACCGGCGATGTATATGGCTTCCAGGGCTCCGGCGTGTTCAACATCGCCGACGACGTCGGCATCGTCCAGGCCGCCGGCGTCTTCAACATCGCCGACAGCGTAGCCGGCTTCCAGGGCGCCGGCGTCTTCAACATCGCCGACAGCATAGCCGGCTTCCAGAGCGCCGGCATGTTCAACATCGCCGACAGCGCGAACGGCGTCCAGGCCGCGGGCTTGTTCAATATAGCCGACGAGATACGCGGCGTGCAGGTGGCCGGCGTCGTCAACGTCGCCGACCGCGCGTCGGGGCTCATGATAGGACTCGTCAACATCGCCGACGAGCTCGACGGCGTGGCCATAGGACTCGTCAATATCATCGGCAACGGCATCCACGACCTGTCGGTCGACTATCAGTTCAGCACCGGCATGGCCTATGCCACCTACCGCTCGGGCACGCCCTTCATCTACGCGGCGTTCTCGGCTGGCCAGCCGGCCACGGAGTTCATGCGCACGCCGATCGGCCTGAGCACGGGAGTCGCGCTGGGGCACCGCTTCAGGATACTGTTCCTGACGGCCGACGTGGAGCTCGGCGTCGAGACGCCCATCGAGACGGCGGACCTCGCCCTGGCCATGCGCGCCCTGTCGAACGCCGACCCCTCGCGCCCGGAGACTCTGCTACCGCTCGCCTCGGCCTTCTCGCCGTTCGGCTCCCTGCGCGCCTCGTTCGGCTTTGGCAACCGCAAGGGCTTCGGCCCCTATGCCGGCATCAAAGCGGACTTTGCCCCGTCGGCCTCCGGCGCCGTGCCGACCGCGCTCCGTTCCGCCTTCGGCTCCGCCGAGCCGTATATCGTGCCGGCCTTCGGGGTCGACCTCCTCGTCTGGCCCAAGTGGTTCATCGGGATCAAGTTCTAGGGCGCGGCCAGCGCTCGAAAAGGCCGCGCTCCCGCGTTATACTCTACTCGTCGCCTGCGGGCGCCAGCCCGCCGCGCGAGTCGCGTTATCCAAGGAGCGTCCATATGAAGAGAATCGCCATAATCGCGCTGGCCCTACTGGCCGTTTCCCAGACCTTCGCCCAGAAGGCGGCGCCCTTCGGGTCCATCGACTACGTCGAGGGTAGCGCTATAGTGGTCCGCTCCGGCAAGTCGCTCGGCGAGGCCAACATCGGCGACGACGTGCTGCCCGACGATATGATCAAGACCGCCGCCGACGGCCTCGTTGTCATTGCGCTCGACCGTAGCACGGGCATGCGCGGCACGCTGACGATCAAGTCCAAGTCGGTCGCTTACATCCGCCTGACCCCCGACGCAGCTGGCGCCAAGAGCACGATAGAGATGGTGGCGGGTCAGCTGAGTTCCAAGCTGGCCAAGCTGTCCGGCAACCCGACCCTGCAGGTTCAGACCGACTCGGTGGTGATGGGTGTGCGCGGCACCCAGTTCTCGATAGCCGGCTCGGTCAACGGCTCGGTGCTCGTCGTCTGTACCGACGGCGCGGTCGCCTGTACCGACGGCGGCGAGCCGGTCTCCGTGCCCGCCGGCAAGGCCGTCGAGAAGAAGGCCGGCGAGCGCCTCAAGCTGGTACCGGTCGCGATCTCGTCGGCGGAGCAGTTCGAGAAGCGCTGGATAGCCGACGAGATCGAGGCCTTCAAGGGCAACGCCGTCAGGGCCCTGGCCGACTACGAGAAGCGCTATACCGATTACATGGCCCGTTTCAATGAGGCCTTCGCGCCGCTCCAGCGCAGCGAGGTACTGTCCAAGTGGATACGCGAGGACGCCGCGGGCGTGGTCCCCTCGGCAGGCGACGCGACGACGCTACGCGAGAAGAAGGCCATAGCCGGCGACATCCTGGCCACGCGCAAGGTCCTCTTCATCTTCGAGCGGCTATACTATAGGATTGTGGAACTGGATCAATACGTGATGGGCACGACGCTCGAGAAGGCGGAGCTCAGGGCCGGACTCACGGTCGGGGACTTCGTCCGCCGGGTGCGTTCCGACGCTCCGGCCCTCGAGAAGCGCGTATTCCTGTTCCGCTACGCCGAGAAGCTGTACGAGCAGCGCAACTCCGGCGGAGCCGGACTACCGGGCATGAGCGCGCCAGGCGCGGGCTCGGAAGACGATTTCTTCGGCTCGTCCGACGACTGGGACTTCTAGGCGGCCCTTCCCCGCCGGCCCGGTTGCCCGAGCCGGCGGAGGCGATATGACTGACTATGGCACACCCTTCAACTACTACGGCCCAACCAGGCTGGTCTTCGGGCGCGGCGTCACCGCCGGCGCCGGCGCCCTCGTAGCCGGGCTAGGCGTACGCTCGGTCCTGCTCGTCTGCGGCTCGGGCGCCACGCGCCGGTCCGCAGGCTTCGCGGCTCTGGCGGCCTCGCTCGAGGCGGCCGGCGTCCGCGCGACCGTGTTCGACAAGGTGACACCGGACCCCCACGCGGCTCTGGTCGCCGAGGCGGCCGACGCCGCGCGCTCGGGCTCGCTCGAGGCTGTCGTCGCCTACGGCGGCGGTAGCCCGATAGACTGCGCCAAGAGCGCGGCCCTGGCGGCGGCCAACGGCGGCCCGATACTCGACTACGTGCGCGGCAAGGCGACGCCATCCAGGCCCGCCCTGCCCATCGTCGCGGTGACGACCACCGCCGGCACCGGCAGCGAAATGAGCTCGGCGGCCGTCACCACGGACCTGGCGAGCGGCCAGAAACTCGGCTACACCAACGAATCCTTCTTCCCGCGCATCGCCATCGTCGACCCGGAGAACCACACGTCGATGCCGACCGGTGTCACCGCGGCGACCGGCATGGACGCCCTGACCCACGCGGTCGAGAGCTACCTGTCGCTGGCGGCCAACCCGCTCAGCGACGCCGTAAACCTGCGGGTCGTGGCGATGATAGCCCGGTCGCTGACGAGGGCCTATCGCGACGGGGCCGACCTGGAGGCTCGATCCGGCATGGCGATAGCGAGCGCCATGGCCGGCGTCGCGTTCTCCCAGACGGGCCTGGGCATGGTCCATGGCTTCGCGCACCCGGTGGGCGCCAGGCACGGAATAGCCCACGGCCAGGCCAACGCCGTTATCCTGCCCTACGTGATGGCCGCGCTCGCGCGGGACGCGGCGCCCCGGATGCGCGACCTGGCCGCCGCGATGGGCGCCTGCCCGTCCGACGCCGACCCGCGCTCGGGCGCCGCGTCGCTCGTACAGGCCATCGTCGACTTAAAAAAGGGACTAGGCGTGCCCGAAGGCCTGTCGGGAGTCGGGATAAGCGCTTCCGACGGCCCAACCCTGCTAACCGACGCGATCGGCTACCGGAGCCGCCCCAGGAGCCCGAGGGCCTTCAGCGACGCGGAGCTGGGGCGCCTGCTCGATTCAGCGATAGCCGGCGACCTCGAAGCGGCCGCGGCTCTCTGAGCCCGCCCCGGCTCAGGAGACGACGCGCAGGCTCGAGCCGGCGTTCGTCTTGATCACCTCGACGCGGGCGGGCACCCTGGAACGCAGCTCGGCCACATGAGAGACGATACCTATCACCCGCTCGCCGCGCACGCGGTCCAGCGCCTCCATAGCGCGGTCGAGCGTCTCGTCGTCTAGGGAACCGAAGCCCTCGTCGATGAAGATCGAGTCGAGAGCCACGCCGCCGGCCCGCTCGACAATCACGTCGGACAGGCCGAGCGCCAGCGATATCGACGCCAGGAACTTCTCGCCGCCCGACAGGCTCGACGCGGGCCGCGCCACGCCGGTGAAGGAGTCGAGCACCGAGAGGTCCAGCCCGACGAAGCCGCGGCCTGCGGAGCGGTCGTCGTCCACCCGCATGTCGTAACGGCCGTCGGACATCTCGCGCAGCCGCGCCGACGCCCGCTCGACGACCAGCGCGAAGTACGAAGCCAGCGTGAAGATCTTGAACGATACGTGGCGCCCGACCGCGTTGCCGTTGAGCAGGGCCGACAGGGCGACGAGGCGGTCGCCGCGCTCCCTGAACGCCTGCCGCTCCGCTCGGACCGCCGACAGCGCGTCAAGTCCGGCGGCCAGCTCGCGCTCGGCGGCGGCGGCGGCGTCCAACCTGGCCCTGGCGGCCGCGTAGGCCTCGTCGGCGGCCGACCGCCCGGCCTCCGCAGCGGCCAGGTCCGGCCGGCATGCGCCCGAGACCGAACGCTCCGCCGCCTTGAACCGGGCCTCGGACGAGGACGCGGCCGCCGCCCTCGCCCGTACCCGCTCCCGCGCGTCGGCGAGTTCGGGCGGCGGCAGACAAGCCGCGGCCCAGGCCTCCTCGGTCTCGAAGCCCGCCTCGGCGAGCGCGATCGCGACGGCCGCTTCGGTATCGGCGAGCGCCTCGACCGCGCGCTCGAGCCTCGCGGCGGCTTCCGACGCCCGCGCCACGGCCTCGCCGCGGCGCCGCCGCCACAGCTCGATGTCGGACTCAAGCTTCGCTCGCTCCGAGGCCGCGGCCTCTCGCCTGAGTCGCAAGGACGAGAGGAGCGGCCCCGGGTCGTCGCCGCCGGAGCCGCTCGAGGCCTCGGCCGCGGCGGCCGCGGCCGCCGATCGCTCGGATTCGGCCGCCGATACCGAGGCCGCCGCCACGTCCAGGATCTTTCTGAGCCGTTCGTACTCGACCCGCGCGGCTGAAGCGGCGCGCCCACGCGCCGCCTCGGCGGCCTGAGCCCGGTCGGCCGCCACGAGCCGCGCCCGGGCTGCTCGCAGGCCCTCCTCGGCCGCCTCCGGCCCGAGGGCACCGGCGTAGCGGGCCGCGCCCTCCGCTCTCGCGACTATGGCCTCGTTCAGGGTGGACAGCGCGGCCTTGGCGTCTGCCGCCTCGGCCCTGGCCGCCTCAAGCGCGGCGCGGGCCGCCTCGAGCCGCAGCGCGTTTGCCTCGCCGGAACCGTCGTCGGTCGACGACCCTCCTCTTCCACCGCCCGCCATCGTACCAGGCCTCGCTGGCGCCGGATGTTCGACCGAGCCGCATACCGGACAAGGCGATCCAGGTCCGAGGCGGGAGGCCAGCCTGAAGGCGGCCTGCGCGTCGCGTAGCGCCTCGACGGCGGCCTCGGCCTCGGCCAGCGTATCGACCGCGGAGGCCAGGACGGTCTCGGCCGAGGCGGAACGCTCGGCCGCAGCCCGAGTCCGCGCCTCGAGCGCGCGGGTCTCCGCCTCGAAGCCCGCGGCCTCGGCCGCCAGCCGCTCGGCCTCGCGGGCCGACTCGAGCGCTATGGCGGCGGCGCTACGCTCGGCTACCAGGGCCTCGGCGTCGGCCGCCCCGGACTCGATCGCGGCCAGCGTGGCTGACGCGGCGGCGGCGGCAGTCTCGGCGGTCGACTTGGCGGCCATGGCGGCGCCCAGGGCGGCCGTGGCCGACTCGAGCCGTGCCCTGGCGGCCGATAACCGCTGCCAGGCGGCCGCGCGGGCCGACAGGAGTCCAGCCTCGCGGTCCATCGCCTCGAGCGCCTCGGCCAGCTCGGCCACGAGCAGGCCAGCCTTCTCGGCGCCCTCAGTCTCGGCGTCGGCCTCGGCCAGGGTAGCCTCGGCTCCAGCGAGAGACGACTCGGCGGCCGCCTTCTCGGCCCGGGCGCGCCCGGCCGCCTTCACGGCCGCCTCGGCGCCGAGCCCGGCTTCGGCCCGCGACAACCTCGCCATCAGCGACGCGGCCTCGGCTTCAGTGGCCTCGAGGGCGGCCCGCTCGGCGAGCGCGGCGTCGTATTCGTCCCAGGCCCTGGCCGCGACGGCGGCCAGCTGGGACGCGGCGTTGGCGGCGTCGCGGGCGGCCAGGGCCGCGCCGTCCGCCGCCCTGGCTTCGGCGAGCGCCGAGCGCGCCTCCGCCAACGAGGCCCCAGGATCGTCGCCGAGAGCGGCCTCCATCGTAGCGGCCCGGTCGTCGAGCACTCTGGCCTTGGCCTCGGCGTCCTTGGCCTTGAGCTTGGCCAGCTCGCTGACGGCGTCGTGCAGATCGACGGGGAACAGCTTCTCGAGTATCTCGGTCCGCTCGCCGGTTCTCATCTCGAGGAAGCGCTGGAACTCCCCCTGAGGCAACAGCACGATCTTGGTGAATTCCTTGGACGACAGCCCGATCACGCGAGCGAGCGTAGCGTCGATATCGTCGATGCGGTCGGAGCGCGGCTCCCAACCGGACGGTCCCCGGCGCCATAGGACGGCCTCGGCCGGCCGATCGGTCAGCCCCGAACCCCGCTTCTTAGGCACCGTCCTGGCGGGCTTGCGTCGCACGCGCCATCGCTCCGGGCCCACGGAGAACTCCAGCTCGACGAAGGCTTCGTCCTCGGGCTCGGCGTAATGCGATACGAGCTCGCGCCGGACGGCGGCCTGGCCGTATAGAGCGTACGAGACGGCCTCGAAGATGGTGCTCTTGCCCGAGCCGGTCTTGCCGCAGATCAGGAACACGTCGCCGAGGGCTGTCGCGTCCAGCTCGGCCAGGCCGGCGTAGGGGCCGATATTGGCTATCGTCAGCTTACGGAGCCTCACGGCTAGCCTCCTCGTATAGCTCGGCGAAGAGCGCCGCCGTCGCGGCGTCCGGCTCGCTCCCGGTCATCTCGCGGTGGAACACGGCGAAGTCGTCGGCCAGCGAAGCGGCAGGCCGGCCCGGCCTTCGCTCGTCCGCTTCGACGGCGCCCCGTTCGAAGGCGGCTTGCCGGAGCGACATGATGAACGGGAAGCGCCGGCGCAGGGCGTCCATCGGGTTGAGTACCGCCGTCGCGTCCGACAGGGTAGCCTCGACGTAGTCGCCCGCGTAGCGGTCGTAGCGCGGGTCAGTCAGGACCTCGTCGAAACCGCCGGAGACGCAAGCCATGCGCCTGAGCGGCCGCACGGCCCTGAACTCTGCCGAGAAGCCGCCCGGCGAGACGTCGACCGACAGGAAGCCGCGTTCCGACCCGGCCTCCGAGAAACTATAGGCAAGCAGCGATCCCGGATAGCGGCCGTTCGCCCCGGCCGCCTGGGGGCGGTGCAGGTGGCCGAGCGCCACGTAGTCGAAGGCGGAGAAGCCCGACGCGTCGACCAGCTCGGCGTTGCCGAGGAAGACGCGCTCCGACTCGCTCGCCTCGCCTCCCGAGGCGAAGGCGTGGCAGACGAGGACGTCGGCCGACCGGGCGCCGCCGTCGGCGGCCCTCGCCACGGCCATCGCGGCGCCCGTCCGGCGCATCGCCTCGGCGAAGAGGTCGGCCTGGGAACGCAGGGTCGGTTCGGCCATCGGCTCGGCCGCCGGCGCTACGTCCGCGGCGTCGCCCCGGACGGCGTCCGGCTCAGTCGCGCTATCGTCGGCGAACAGCTCGCCCTGGCAATTTGTCGGCGCGGTCGACGCGGTCGGCGCGGGCGACGCCGCCTCGGCCGGTGAACCGAAGGCGCCAGGCGTCAGGAAGGGCAGGAGCCAGAGCCGCAGCCGCTCGACGCCGCGCTCGACGACGACCGGGCGGACGCAGTCGCCAGGGTCGGCGGCTATATGGACGCCGGCCATGGCGAGCACCGGCGACAGGTAAGCGAGCCTGGCGGCCGAGTCGTGATTGCCGGGTATCATCGCGACGACCAGGTTGGGGTCGGCGGCCTTCAATGACGCTGCGAATTCGCCGAGCAGGGTTACCGCCTCGGCCGACGGTACGGCCCGGTCGAACACGTCGCCGGCCAGGACCACGCAGGCCGGACGCTCGGCCCTAGCCGTTTCGAGCACGGCCGACAGCGCGTGGCGCTGATCCTCGAGCAGGTCGCGTTCGTACAGAGTCTTGCCCAGGTGAAGGTCGGCCAGGTGGAAGATTCTCATATGGGTCGATCCTAGGCGGGCCGTGACAGATGGTCAAGCTCGGTATAGGATGGGACCATGACGAACGAACGAACGCCGCGCCGCGCCATCGTCGTCGGCGATGGCTTCCTGGGACTGGCCGAGCCGGCGGCGGGCGACGAGCCCGACGGCCTCCTCGAACTGACCGCCTGGCGCGCCGCGCCCGACGGCCGGACCCGCGCCGTCGCCAAGCGGGCGCTCCAGCCCGCCGAGATCGTCCCGTTGGGCGACGTCCCGGACGCCGCGCTCGCGGCCTTCATCCCCGCCCTTGGGCCTTTCTCGTTCGCCGACGTCGATTACGACCCTTTCCGCTCGATAGCCTCGTCGCTCGACCGCGCCCTGATCCGTCCCGCCGTCCCGCAGCTGGCGCTCTGGGCCGCGATCGAGGGAGACCTGTTCCGGTTCGCGTACGACGCCGGCTTTACCGCGGCTCTCGAGACGAAACGCGGCACGGCCGAATGGGCCCGCTTCGCCGCTCTCAACGAGCTGTACCGCGACCTGGTGAGGGCCATCCTGCCGTTCGGCGCGGCTCCCCCCGGTTGGCGGCCCTGGCTGACCGGCGACGGACGTAACGGAGCGGCCGCCCGCGCATCGCCGGCCGGAACCGCAAGCGGCGCCGCGGCGCGGGCCCTGGCCCGCGCCCTCGGTAGGGGCCTATCGTCGATCCGTCCCGCCCTGATGAAACGGGCAGGAACCGCGAACTGCTTCACGCTCGCCACGATAGGCGGTTGAACGGAAGGCCCGGCGGGCCGATACTCGAAGCGAGGTAGCATGGCGATCATATCGGCGCTCGGGCGCGCGGCCCGTACCAAGGCCTCGGGCCTCCTGTACGGGCTCGGCTTCTTCTATAACGTCCTCAAGGAGACCGGTCGCTTCTTCCGGCGCGCGCAGGTGGGCTATAAGGTCCTGATCATGCAGATCCTGTTCACCGGCTACGAGGCCCTCGCGATCAACGCGATCATGGCCATAGCGATAGGCGCCGCGATCAACGTGATAGGCTCGAGCCTCCTGCCGCAGTTCGGCCAGAGCCAGCTCATGTACTCGATCCTGATCATCGTGATCACCCGCGAGCTCGGGCCGCTCCTGACCGCCTTCGTGATCACTGCGCGCTCGGGCACCGCCATTGCCACCCAGCTCGGCACGATGGTCGTCAACCACGAGATCGAGGCCTACATGGCCGTCGGGCTCAACCCGATATCCTACCTCGTGGTACCGCGCTTCATCGGCGTGGTCGTCTCGATGCTCGTGCTGACCGTCTACTTCAACATCTTCGGGCTCCTCGGCTCGTTCATCGTGGTGCAGGTGGTCAACCCGACGCCGATAGGCGAGTACCTCGGCGCCCTCATGTCGACGCTGACGGTGGCCGACGTCCTGTCCGGCCTGACCAAGGCCCTGGTCTTCGGCGTGATCGTCTCGGTCGTGTCAACCTACCAGGGCTTCGCGGTCAACCGGGCCAGCACCGAAATTCCGGTCGCCGGCATCAAGGCGGTCGGCTCGAGCTTCATCCTGATCATCCTGGCCGATGTGATCGTCACCCTGGTGCAGTATGCCTGAGGTCCGACCCGACGCCGCGCCCCCGAACGACGCCCCCCGGTCACCGGCCGACGCCGCGCCCCCGGCCGCCGGTACTCCGGCCGCCGGTACTCCGGCGATCATCGAGCTACGCGACGTGCGCGCCTCGTCCGGCGGCTTCGAGATACTCGACGGCGCCTGCGTCGCCTTCCCCGAGGGCCTATGCTCCGTGGTGATGGGGCCGGCCGGCTCGGGCAAGAGCACCCTGCTCAAGGTGGCCGCCGGCCTCGTCGTGCCCGACTCGGGTTCGGTGCTCTACCGCGGCGCCGACCTGGCGCGCTTCGGCCGCAAGGACGAGGCCGCGTTCCGCGCCGCCACTGGCTTCGTGTTCCAGGACGCCGCGCTCTGGGCCGACCAGAACATCCTGATGAACGTGACGATGCCGCTGCGCGTGCACAAGGCCTGGCTCGGCCCGAGCGCGATGGCCGAGCTGGCGCGCGAGACGCTCGGCAGGCTCGGCTACGACGAGGGCATGGCCTACCGGCCGGCGGAGCTGTCGGCCGGCGAGCAGAAGCTCGTCTCCATCGCGCGCGCCGTGATCCACGAGCCGCAGATCGTGCTCATGGACGACCCGACGGCCAGCCTGGACGAGGACGCGGCCGAGCGGGTCTACGCCCTGATAGCCAAACTGCGCGAACGGCGGCGCACGGTCGTGATCGTGGCCAACAGCTCCGAACTGGCCTACCGCTTCGCCGACCGGCTCGGTATCATCAAGGGCGGCAGGCTGGTAGCCTTCGGCGCCTACGAGGAGACGGTCGGCGCCGCGGAGGCGGCGCTATCGGGCTCGATAGCCAGGCTCAAGGCGCGAGGCGAGCGCGTGGCGGAGCCGGGACGGGAACGCGGGCCGGCGCCGGGCCTGGACGCCGGATCGGAGAATTCTCAAGCGGGGGACGTGTAAACGATGAAATTCAAGATCAAGTTCGCCGACCAGATCGTAGGCCTGTTCATCATCGTCGCGCTGGCCTTCTTCGCGGTCATCGTCGTACTGATCGGCGCCAACCAGCGCTGGTTCGCCAAAGACTACCGCTTCGTGACCTCCTTCCCGTCAGCCGCCGGCGTGGCTCCGGGCACGTCGATACTCATGAAGGGCTTCACGATAGGCAAGATCGACAAGCTGAGGCTGAACGCCGACAACGCGGTGGACGCCGACTTCCATATCTACGACACCTACTACGACAAGGTACGCGAGTATTCGATACTCGAGCTGACGGTGTCCCCGATCGGCCTCGGCTCCCAGCTCCTGTTCCACCCAGGCACGGGCGAGGCCCGGCTCGAGGAGGGCGCCTTCGTGCCGACGGCCGACTCGATCCAGGGCCAGTCGCTGATCGACCAGGAGTTGGTCGTCATACCGCCCAAGGACGACACGATCACCAGGCTCCTGGCCAACGTGAACCCGCTCCTCGAGAACACCAACAAGACCATCGTCACCGTCAACCGCACCCTGACCGAGGTCAACCGGGCCCTCGCCGGGCAGAGCTCCGGCCCGCTCGGCGACATCGTCGGCGACGTCAGCGTCGCCGCGGCCGCCCTGCCCGGCGCGATGGCCGGCGTCGGCGGCATCGTCGGCGACGTCGAGTCCCGGGTCGCGATACTCCTGGACCAGGCCGGCTCCCTGCTCGCCGAGCTCGAGACCATAGCCGGCAACCTCGCGGCCACCACGGAGGCGGTCCGCGACCCGACCGGCCTCGTGACCACCCTGCTCGACCCCTCCGGCTCCATCAAGACCTTCCTGGACGACGATGACGCGCTCTACAAGAAGGTGATGAGCATCGTCGGCGAGGCCGACAAGGCGGTGCGTAGCCTCCAGGGCATCATCACCGGGCTGAACGGCGAGATGCCCAAGATCGCCGGCCTCCTCAACGAGACCAAGGCCGCGATCAAGCAGGCCCAGGACGTGCTCGAGGGCGTCAAGAACAACCCGCTGATCCGCGGCGGGGTCACCGAGCGGGTCGAGCAGGAATCGCTGTACAGCGCGATGCGCGAGGGGAGCTTCGAATGACGACGAAGGGCGTATCGGGCGCGACGAGACGGGCGCTTCAGGCGACGATATACCATCTTCCAGGCGCGCCCTACGGCGCGCCGCGCCCGGTGGCGCGCCGGTACTTCGGGCGACGGTCGCGGGCCCTGGCGCTCGTAGCCGCCGCGACCCTGGCCTCAGGCTGGCTTGGCTCCTGCTCGAGCGCGCCCAAGCGGCAGACGGCCGTCGTCGAGCGCAAGAACGAGGCGGCCGAGTACGCCGCCCTGGCCGACGGCTTCCTGGCCTCGGGCCAGTACTCGTCGGCGCTGCAGTACTACGGAGAGGCGCTCGACGCCAGCCTGTCGGTCGACGATGTCGCGGGAGCGGTCAAGTCCCGCGGGTCGCTCGGCCGCGCCTACCTGGCCATCGGTGGCCTCGACGACGCGGCCCGCGAGTTCGGCGACGCGCTCGAGGACGCGCGCGCCCTCGGAGAGCCGGCCCTCGTCGCGCTGTGCCTGTCGAACCTCGGGGAGCTGCGCTACGCGAGCGGCGACCGGGACGCGGCCGACGCGCTCTTCGCCGAGGCCGAGGCGCTGGCCGCCGGAGACGAGGCGATAGCGGCCGTGGTCGCGCACAACCGCGGCGTCGTCGCGATGGCCCGCGCCGACTATGCGGCAGCCGAGGCCTACGTGTTGCGCTCGGCCGCCGCCAACGAGAAGGCGCGGCGCTGGTCGGAGCTCGGCTCGAACCGCTACGCGCTCGCCTCGATAGCCAACGCTCGCGGCGACCTGCCGGGCGCGCTCGCCTGGGCCGCCAAGGCCCTCGAGGCGGACAAGAGGGCGGAGAACTCGCCGGGCATCGGGGCCGACCTGGAGGCGCTCGCCAGGCTCCAGCTCAAGTCGGGGAACGGCGCGGCGGCCTTCGATTACTACCGTCGGGCCTTCGGACTCTGGCTGTCGCTCGGCCGCGCCGACGACGCGGAGCGCTGCCTGGCCGCATTGAGCGGCCTCGCCTCGTCGCTCGGCAAGGACGGCTACGCCGCCCGCTACGAGGCCCTGCTGGCCCGGCTCCGCGAGCGCTAGCCGCCCGACGTCAGGCGCCTATCGTCGTGCCGACGAAGGGCTTGCCGTCCAGAATGGCCTCCAGGTTGGCCAGGTCCTTGCCGGCGGCGCAAACCACGCGCAGGCCGAGCTGTTCGGCCCGCCTCGAGGCGACCGGGTCGAAGGGCACGTTCTTGCCCGGCGTCCACTCGTCGCCGACCATCGCGCGGAAATCCTTCCAGGAGATGTCGTCGATCGCCTTGGCGTTCGGGTCGGTCCTCGGGTCGGCCGTGTAGACCTTGGCGATGTTCGACAGGTTGACCACCACGTCGGCCTGGAAGCGCTCGGCCAGCACCACCGCATCGAAGTCCGTGGAGAAGCCAGGTTTCCAGCCGGCCGCCACGAGTACCCTGCCGCCGAACACGGCGACGCTCGTCGGGTCGGTCACCACCTCATGGGGACAGAGGTCCAGGAATAGGCTGCGCACCAGCTGGGCATTCAATCTCGTGGCCATGATGCCTATCCAGTCCTGGGCGTCGGCGTCCGGCGCGTCCGCGGCGTCGCGGTAGGCCTTCTGCCACGCCCGGGCCGGGCCGCCGCCGCCGACCACGACGATCAGCCTGCGCGCCGCGTCGGCGTCCAGCCAGCGCCTGGCCGTCAGCGCGAACGCCTTGACGAAGGCCGCGTCCGGAACGTCGGGAGCCACGATAGAGCCGCCGAGAGATAGTACCTTGGTCATCGCCGTCCTCCACTATGGATAGATAGTACCCCAAACGGCCGCGGTCGTCACCATGAGGTCCGGCCGACCTTGCCTATCGCCTCCGTATCGGGTTAGGCTCTGACCCTACGCGAAAGGAGGCCGACATGGCCAACCCGATAGTCAACTTCAAGACGAGCCTCGGCTCGTTCGATATCGAGCTCTTCGAGGACAAGAGCCCCGTCACGGTCAAGAACTTCACCGAGTACGTCAAGGCCGGCTTCTACGACGGCACCGTGTTCCATCGGGTCATCCCCGGCTTCATGGTGCAGGGCGGCGGCATGACGCCCGGCCTCAAGGAGAAGGATACGAACGCGCCGATCAAGAACGAGGCCGACAACGGCGTGGGCAACGAGCGCGGCACCATCGCGATGGCCCGTACCTCGGACCCGCATAGCGCCACCTGCCAGTTCTTCATCAACCTGGTCGACAACAAGCCGCTCAACTTCAGGTCCAAGGACCAGGCCGGCTGGGGCTACTGCGCCTTCGGCAAGGTGACGAGCGGCATGGACGTGGTCGACGCCATAGCCAAGGTCGAGACGGGCAACCGCTTCCCGCACCAGAACGTGCCCAAGGCGGACGTGCTCATCGAGAGCGCCAGCCTCGCCTAAGGCCCCGCGATGGGACCCGCGTCGGGCCCCGAGACGATGAAGGCCGCCCGGGCCATAGCCGAGCGGCCTTCATGGTCCCGCCTCGTCGGCTCCAGGACTAGGCTTTCCGCTTCTTCTCCACGATCTCGTACCCGCCGAGCTCGAGCATACGCCGGAACGAAGAGTTCTCCTTCTTGAGCTCCCTCGACCCGCGGGTTATCTTGCAGAGCGACAGGCCCAGCTCCGCTGCTATCGCCCGCTGCGGCACGCCCTCGGCGATGCGCTTGACCAGCGCCCAGCGCTTGGCTATCTCGTCGGCCTCGGCCTGGGTAAAAAGGCTGTACATAAAATCCTCTATGAGTCCGGCGTCCGCCGTGGCGGCGAGGATCTTGGACATCTCGGTCAGGTTGGTCGACACCAATCCGGTTTCGTCGTTCATGCTCGCGTATTCTCCATGTAGCAACAGTATACTAAGTCAAGATAGTCTTGTCACCAGGTTTTTGCTGTTTTGACGGATTTTATTTCAACATGCGCATCGTCGTTTTGTATATTAAAATAATTTACAGGATATTCATCCATCTGGCGAACGCTCGACACATATGCTACTGTTTCGCGAGGAGCCGCCATGGCGCACGTAACGGTCGAGGATAGGAAACAGACGATAGCCGATAAGGTAGCCTTCAGGCTCGAGCGCCTCGTGCTCGGCGGCGAACTCAAGCCGGGCGACCGCCTGCCCCCCGAGCGCGAGCTGGCGGAGCGCTTCTCGGCCAGCCGTAACGGCGTCCGAGAGGCGATACGCAGGCTCGAGACGCTCGGCCTCCTGTCCACCGAGCCGCAGAGCGGCACCTACGTCCGCGATTACCTGCGCGACGCCTCGTTCGACCTGATACTCCACGTGATGCGCCGCGCCGATGACCTCGACCCGGCCCTGCTCCTCGACCTGCTCGAGTACCGCATGATGCTGATGACGACCGCGGCCCGCCTCGCCGCCACGAGGGACCCGATGGCCTGCTCCGCCGACCTCGCCAACATGGCCGCAGCGCTCTCCGCGACCCGCGACCCGGCGGAGGCGGCGGAGTTGGATTTCCGTTTCCACGACCGCATCGTCAAGGGCGCGGGCAACGTACTGTTCAGGTCGATGCAGAACACCAGCCGCGAGCTACACCTGTTCTACACCCGGCGCTTCTACTCGCTGCCGGGCGCTCTCGAGGCCACGGCCGCCCAACAGCTCGCCATCGCGAAGGCCATAGGCTCGGGCGACCCCGAAGCATCCGCCGCCGCGATGATGACCGCCCTCGAGTACGGCCGCCGCGCGATCGAACGCATGCTCGGATAGCGCACGCTCGGATAGCGCACATGCGGATACCACATCGCTAAGCTCGCGATGGAGCGGGCCAGGCCCGGTTCCTTGCGCTCGATCGATTCATACATACACTTACCATATATGAGCTTATCGATCACCAGGAGTCCGTGCTTATGAGATCTATCCGAACCAAGATCGTGACGCTCGCCGCGGCTGCGGCGCTCGTCGTCGCGGTCTGTCTGTCGATCGTATTCATCAACCTGCTCCGCTCGTCGGTCGACGAGCAGGTCGCCGCGCTCGAGACGACGCTTCGCGACGACTTCGACCTGCTCATCAAGAGCGAGATCGAGACGGCGGTCTCCATGCTCGAGCGCTTAGCGGCGCTTCGCGACGAAGGCTCGCTTGGCGACGCCGAGGCTCGGAATCTGGCGGCTACGCTCCTCCGCGAGCTTAGATACGGCGAAGATGGGTATTTCTGGGCGGACACGCCCCAGGGCGACAACGTCGTGCTCCTCGGCGGCACGTCCGAGGGTACGAACCGCATGGCTCTCAAGGACGTCAACGGTTACGAGCTCGTCAGGGCCATCATCGACGCGGCCATGAAGGGCGGCGGGTACACCGACTATTGGTTCCCCCGCGCAGGCGAGACGGAGGCGGCTCCGAAGCGCGGCTACAGTAAGCACGCGCCGGGTTTCAACTGGGTGATCGGCACCGGCAACTACACGGACGACATCGACCAGGTGATAACCGCCAAGCGCGAAGCCGCGGCCGCGTCGCTCCGGCGCGCCCTCGTCCTCATCGTCGTCATCGCGGCGGTCCTGGGCGGCGCGATGATTGTCGTCGCCGTCCTGCTCGGCGACCGCATCGCCAAGCCGCTCGTCTACGCGGCGGCCAAGGTCAAGGATCTGGCGGCCGGTCGCCTCGACGACGACTTCGACGGCAGAATGGCCGCTGGCCATGACGAGGCGGGCATGCTCGTATCGTCCCTGGCCGCGACGGTGGCCAAGCTGCGCGACGTCATCACGAACGTCCAGGGGGCGAGCGCCATGATGATCGACGGCTCGGCCAAGCTGTCGGACGCGTCGAAGCAGATGGCCGCGGGCATAGCCGGCATAGCCGAATCGAGCCAACAGCTGTCCCAGGGCTCGTCGGAGCAGGCGGCGAGCGCCGAGCAGGTGTCCGCCAGCGTCGAGCAGATGAGCGCCAACATCAAGCAGAACGCCGACAACTCGTTCCAGACCGAGCGCATCTCGTCCAAGGCGGCCACCGACGCGAGAGAAGGCCTGACGGCCGTCAAGGATACGGTGGCCGCGATGCGCCAGATCGCCGAGCGCATCGCCATCATCGAGGAGATCGCCAGCCAGACCAACATGCTGTCCCTGAACGCCAGCATCGAGGCGGCTCGCGCGGGCGAGCACGGCAAGGGTTTCGCGGTCGTGGCGAGCGAGGTGGGCAAGCTGGCCGAGCGCTCCAAGCTAGCCGCCGGGGAGATATCGGTGCTTTCGCAGCGTAGCGTCGAGATAGCCGACAAGGCGGGCGCGCTGCTCGAGGACATGGCCCCCGATATCCAGAAGACGGCCGACCTGGTCCAGGAAATCAGCGTGGCAAGCCGCGAGCAGGACACCGGGGCGCAGCAGATCAACCTGGCGATGACCCAGCTCGACTCGGTCATCCAGCAGAACGCGTCCATCTCGGAGGAGTTCAGCGCGACGAGCGAGGAGATAGCCGGGCAAGCTCGGCTAGTCGCCGATACCTCCACGGAGCTCGCCGACCAGGCCCATAGGCTGCAGGCGTTGGTTGGGTTCTTCTCGATCCATGGCAAGGCGTGACGCTTTATCGAGGAATTCTAATATCATTATTTTATAGAATCTCGCGGAGCACCGTTTGGTTGCATTCTACGAACGGGTACGTAAGAATTATCGTGCTGGATGATCATTGGACGATCGAGGAGGGCGACCATGGCAATCGCGACGACGAAGATACGTATCGGCCAATCCATCGGAACCCGCATAGCGTTGCTGTTCGGATTATCAACGCTCGCCGTCCTGTCCGCCCTCGCGCTCATCATCGCGCAACAGGCGTTCACGAGCGCCGAGGATCTGTCCGAGGCCTACTCGGTGCAGATAACCGACGCCAGGGCCGATGAACTGGCCGCCATCGTCTCGAAATACGTCCGCTTCGCCCAGGACATCGCGATACGCGACGTGATCATAGGCGGCGACTACGCCGAGGTGACGAACGCGCTCAAGAGCATGAACCGGGTGATCGAGCAGGAGGTAGCCGGCGGGTTCGTGGCATGGCCGAGCGGCGACTACGTCACGGCGCTCGGCGTGCCGGGCAACATAGCCGACCGCGACTACTTCCAGGACATCATGAGCGGCAAGACCGATGTCAGCGTCTCGAACCCCGTGATATCCAAGGCGCTCGGCATACCGATCGTCGTCGTCGCGGCAGCCATCAAGCGGAACGGCCGCAACGACGGCATGGTCGGCCTCCAGATACCGCTCGACAACCTGTCCAGGCAGATAGCCGACGTCAAGCTGAGCGACAACAGCGTCGCCATACTGGTCGACGGGGACGGCATGGTCATCGCGCACCCGGACCCGAAGATAGTCATGAACCTGAACATCCTCAAGGCCGACGAGATAGGCTACGAGGGCCTGTCCGCCGCCGGACGGATCATGCAGCGCGGCGAACCGGTATCGATGCGCATGAAGCGGCCCGACGGCGCGATGCTGCACGGCTTCGCGTCCCCGATCGCGAATACCCCGAACTGGTCGCTGGCCGTGCTCGTGCCGCTCAGCGAGATCCAGGCGAGCGGACGATCCATCGCCGTCCTCGTCGTGGCCTTCAGCGTGGCGGCCATAGCCATCATCGTCGCGCTGTCGTTCCTGTTCGGCCGCTCCATAGCCAAGCCGGTACGTTCCATCGCCGACGCGGCCAACGAGCTGGCCGACGGCAAGCTGGACATAGAGAT
>ENA-UOWO01001613-UOWO01001613.1-activated-sludge-metagenome-genome-assembly--contig:-NODE-1613-length-29556-cov-6.368191_pt1 | contig 29556 bp, 33 predicted proteins | sample MGYA00238148_ERZ761564 | MGnify/ENA primary metagenome ERZ761564 (study PRJEB28885, sample SAMN05720194) | activated sludge metagenome | isolation source: Anaerobic digester | place: USA...
TTCGAAGCGCGTTCTGCGAGTCGTTGCACTTCGTCGGCCACCACGGCGAAGCCGCGGCCTGCTTCACCGGCGGATGCCGCCTGAATAGCGGCGTTAAGAGCAAGAATGTTGGTTTGTTCGGCGATGTCGTTAATCAGTTCCACGATCGAACCAATTTCCTGCGAGCTTTCACCCAGTCGTTTAATACGTTTCGAGGTTTCCTGAATCTGGTCACGGATGTTGTCCATGCCCTGAATCGTCTGGCGCACGACGTCGGCGCCTTTAGCAGCAATTTGCACGGAGCGCGATGCCACGTCGGCCGACTCGGCGGAGTTCTTGGACACCTGGTCGATGGAGCTTGCGATCGAGTTAATCTGTTGCGAAGCCGATGTAATCTGTTGCGCCTGGTGTTCCGCAGCTTCCGCCAGATGCATCGCGGTTGCCTGGGTTTCCTGGGCAGCAGCAGCCACCTGCACGGCGGTTTCATTAATGGTCGACACCAGGGATCGCAGCTGATCCACGGCGAAGTTGATGGAGTCCGCGATCGCGCCGGTAATGTCTTCGGTCACCGTCGCTTTTACGGTCAAGTCACCTTCACCGAGCGAACCGATTTCGTCCAGCAAGCGCAAAATAGCTTCCTGGTTACGTTGGTTGATTTGTTTGGTTTCGCTCAACTGGATGCGTTGCGCTGCCGAGGCGGTTCTCAACAAGCCAACCAGGGCGAAAATGGCGATGATTGCCGAAATACCGGCAATCCAGACGTTGGGGAACAGTCGTTTTTGGTTGATGGTATCGAAGGATTTCAGCAGAGCTGATGAATTTTCTTCGAGCACGTTGGAATCACCGGAGATTTGTTCGTTGGCCTGTTGCACTTCGAACAAATCGGTCGATGCTTGCAAAATGGCATCCATTTCCTTTTGCGAATCGACATACAGCTTTTCCACCGCGCCCACGGCACTGGCAGCGGTCGGTGAAGTCACCTGGCTGATACCCATCCGGGTGTCGCCTTTTTGCAAACCCGTCAACACCTGCGAGAACACCGAGGAGTCGCGCGACAGAGCATCGGCAGCCGTGATGGCATTGTCGCCACCAGCGCGGATTTCCGTTACACGACGCGACATCCGGTCTGCGAGCACGATTTGACGGTTGGCAAGATTGATCTGTGATGCAGGCGCACCGCTATCGGCCATCTGGCGAACCACTTCATCCAGACGGGCGGAAATTTGCGGGATGCGGGCTGAGAAGCTGCCGGCATTGTCGGAGAATTCCAGAATCTGCTTCTGACTGGTGGAAATGCGGTTGGCATCCTTGGACATGCGAGTCCAGACTTCGGTCACCTTCGCCAATGCGGACTTCACGCCCAGTGCATTGAGGTTGTTACGGTAGGCGTCAACCCCGTTACCGCCGTCGTTCAGCGATTTGACGATGGTATCGATGCGGGCCTTGGTGGTCTGGAACGCATCGAAGGATTCGGCTTTACCGCCCACGGCTTCCTGCGAGTACTTCGCCAACTTCTGCGATAGCACCTGCAACTCGGCGCTGACGGCTCGGGCGTTGTTTTCCCGTCCGCTCAAATAGGTTTGCAAGGTGACGTTCGCACCGAGCACCAAGAGCGAAGCGACGAGAATGCCGGCCCACATCCTGGTGCCGAAACCCGAGACTTTATTCGATACCGAGCTGAATTTGCTGCTCATAGTTAAACCTCACCCCATAAAAAAACATTAGAAGCCGCCTTCATAGGACAGCCTGCCGAAATTCCGGTGTGCGTGCCAACAAAGACATGTTGAACACACCCCATTGTGAATCATTCAATTGGTAAACCTGACTGACAAAGTTGCTGTAACGCCCTTCGTACTGCTCTTCGATTTCAACGCGATGGGTGTCATTGAAGGTACGCTGGCCGAATAGCTCGTCGATCAGCACGGCGACATTGCCGCCTGCCTGGCGAATCACTAGTACGCGCTGGCCGTCGTGCACCACCGTGCGGTCGCCTTCGAGAAATTGCTTTAGATCGACCACGGGCAGCAAGCTGCCGCGGACGTTGGCAACACCGAGCATCCAAGGATTTGCGCCGGGCACCGCAGTGACGCTGGGCAAGGTAATGATTTCGACGATTTCATCGAATGACGAAACAAACCGGCGTTTGCCCAAACGATAACCAACACCACGCCAGTGACCCGCCGCCTCGATCATTTCCGGACGTCCCGGAGCATGCACCAGCGAACGCTGTTCGTAATCCTGCAGAACGTCAAAGGAACTTAGGTGGGGGGCTGCGTTATTTGCCATGGCCGCCTCAGCTTGCTTTCACGTATTTGCGAATTGCGGAAAGCAACTCGTCACGCGTGAACGGCTTGGTCAGATATTCGTCCGAACCGACGATGCGACCACGGGCTTTGTCGAACAAACCGTCTTTCGAGGACAGCATGATGACGGGAATACCCTTGAACATCTGGTTGTTTTTGATCAGGGCACAAGTCTGGTAGCCATCGAGGCGCGGCATCATGATGTCGACAAATACCACCTGTGGCTGATGGTCGGCAATTTTCGACAATGCTTCGAAGCCATCCGTCGCCGTAACGACATTGCAACCTTCTTTTTTCAACAAAGTTTCCGCAGTTCGACGAATCGTCTTCGAGTCGTCGATCACCATGACACGCAAGCCGGTCAGGTTGTTGTCTTCCATCTCAATCCCCATTCCCTGTTTCAGGCGCCATGTCTGGCATTTACACACTGACTTATATCTCAATCACCCGTTAAGGTGTCAAGCCTTATAAGCACTTTTTTAACAAAACGTGACACTCTGCACCTTGCAGCTTAGCCCTGTTAGGCTACACCTTCTTGAAGCCGGAGTCTTGGAATGTCGATCGTTTGTGCCGTTGTAATGGATCCGATTAACGCAATCAACACGGCGAAGGATTCCACTTTTGCCATGCTGCTGGAAGCACAGCGGCGTGGCTATACACTTTATTACATCAAACCCCACAGCTTGAGCGTAAGAAGTGGTCAGGCATGGGCGCAAATGGCGAGTTTGAAAGTTGCAGACAGCAAGGAAAACTGGTTTCAACTCGGCGAATTCGAGGCAAAAGCCCTGACCGATACTCAGGTCGTACTGATGCGTACCGACCCGCCGGTGGATTCGCATTATCTGCACGACACCATCATTCTGAGCCTGGCACAAAAAGCAGGCGTACTCGTCGTCAACGACCCGCAAGGCCTGCGTGACCTGAACGAAAAGCTTGCAGCACTCCTGTTCCCGCAGTGCTGCCCGGAAACCCTGGTCAGCCGTGACAAGGCCCAGTTGAAAGACTTTGCCGAAACCCATGGCGAGGTGGTTCTGAAGCCGTTGGACGGCATGGGCGGACGCTCCATTTTCCGATCCAAGCATGGCGACCCGAATCTCAATGTCATCATCGAAACCCTGACCGATGGCGGTCGCTCGCTCACAATGGCTCAGCGTTACATCCCGGAGATTACCCAGGGCGACAAGCGTATTTTGTTGATTGACGGCGAGCCGGTTCCTTATTGTCTGGCCAGAATTCCGCAAGGAACCGAGTTCAGAGGCAATCTGGCCGCAGGCGGGCGTGGCGAAGGTCGCCCCCTGAGCGAACGGGACCACTGGATTGCTTCCCAGGTCGGGCCGGAACTGAAACGCCGCGGCATGATTTTTGTCGGGCTCGATGTCATTGGCGACTATCTGACCGAGGTGAACGTTACCAGCCCCACCTGTATTCGCGAACTGGATAAACAATTCGGATTGAACATCGCCGGCCAAATGTTTGACGCTATCGAGGTACGACTTGAGCGGCATTCCTGATTCGAGCACTGCAACGCCTCCCGTTGCCCCAAAAATCGGCCCCAATGAACGCTTGAGCGCGACCTTGGCTTTGGCCGCGATTTTGCATGGCATCGTGATTCTTGGCGTCGGCTTCAGTCTGGAAGACGCGGCACCGGTGATGCCGACACTGGACGTCATCCTGACCGAAACCCAGACCACCGAAGCGCCTAAGCAGGCCGACTTTATTGCGCAGGCGAACAATAAGGGCGGAGGTGACAAGGATGAAGCGCGCCGTCCAAGGGAATCCCAACTGGCCAGCGTACCCAAACCGGACCCCGGCATTGCCCCGATCCAGATGACGCAACAGGCGCCTGCGCCGGAACCGGACTCCAAGCAACGCGTTTTGAGCACTACGGCCGATAGCGAGCAAAAAGTCGTCAAGCCGGAAGAGCACCCCATCACCACGCCACAAAAGTTGCCCACTGGCCGCGAACTGATGCAGCAAAGCCTCGAGATGGCCCGACTGGCAGCCGAAATCGAACGCAAGCAGGAGCTTTACGCCAAGCGGCCCAAGAAAAAGTTTATTTCCGCCAGCACCCAGGCTTATGAATACGCTTCCTATATGCGCGACTGGGTGCGTAAGGTGGAACGGGTAGGCAATGCCAATTATCCGGAACAGGCGCGCATCAAGAACCTATCCGGCACGCTGGTAATGACGGTGGCCATCCGCCGGGACGGTAGCGTGGAAGACATCGTGCTGACTACACCCAGCAACATCGTGGTCCTTGATCAGGCTGCGATAAAATTCGTTCGCCTCGCACAACCCTTCGCCCCGATTCCAAAAACTTCGGAAAATATCGACGTGCTTTACATCACCCGTACTTTCAAGTTTTACGGGAACGGGGATTTGGAAACGTTTTGAGCCTAGGCGCGTTGCTTGCTGCGCCCCTACGCAAAAAATAAAATCAGGCGAGCAAAGCTTTCAATACCGCCATCCGCACCGCCACGCCATTACTCACTTGCGGCAGGATGATCGATTGCGGGCCATCGGCCACTTCATCGGCAATTTCGACGCCGCGATTCATCGGGCCCGGATGCATCACGATGGCATCATGCTTCGCGAGTGCCAGTCGCTTTTGCGTCAGGCCGTAATCGCGGAAATAGCCATCCAGAGAATTGATCAGGCCTTCTTCCATGCGTTCGCGCTGCAGGCGTAGCATCATCACGACATCCACGCCTTGTATTGCCTGATCTAAATCTTCAAAGCGTTTGCACCCATCGATGGTGCCATCGGTCGGCAGCAGACTGGCAGGGCCGCATACACGAATTTCTGCGGCACCCAAGGTGCGCAGCGCGTTCAAATCCGAACGCGCGACGCGAGAATGCTTGATATCGCCAGCAATCAATATCTTTAGGCTGGAAAAATCGCTGCCCTTGAACTCGCGGATGCTCAGCATATCCAGCAAGCCTTGGGTCGGATGTTGATGGCGACCATCGCCGGCGTTGATGACGCAGGTGCCTGGGCCAGCGGCTTCCGCGAGCTTCGCGACGGCGCCATTTTCCGAATGCCGGATGACGAAAGCATTGACTCCCATCGCTTCGAGGTTTTTCAGCGTGTCGATATCGGTCTCGCCCTTTTTCCCGGACGATGTCGATGCATCAAAGGTAAAGACGTCAGCCCCCAGACGCTGGGCTGCCAGCAGAAAAGAGCTACGCGTCCGTGTGGAATTTTCGAAGAAAAGGTTGCAGACCGTCTTGCCCAGCAAATGCTGTCGAAGTGCAGTACCGCCGAGCGCATCGGCACGGAGCTCGCGTGCAGATTCGAGCAATTTTTCCAAGGCTGCATGCGGCACATCCTCCAGACTCAGAAAATGCCGAAAGCGACCGTCGGGAAAAAATTGCAGACTCATAGGGGTTCCACTCCGGAAGCAGGATTTGATGGCGAAGAATTGGCTGAAGAAGATTGGGATGCCGCGTTATCCACCAAAGTACGTGCGCCCGGTTCATTCAACCAGCGCTCTACAATAATGACGGCGGCAAGGGCATCCAGGTTGGCGGCTTGGTGACGTTTTTTGGTGCCGGCGCGACGTGCTTCGGCAAATCGCTGCGCCGCTTCGATCGAAGAATTGCGCTCGTCGATTTGCTCGACCGGAAGTTGATAGCGCTTGCCGATCTCGATGGCGAATTTTCTTGCGCGTTGCCGGGAAGCCTGGTCACCGCCATCGAGCGTCTGAGGGTCACCGACCACCAGAGCCTGCGGCATCCATTCTTTTATCCAACGATTCAGGCTTGCCCAATCGACCTGGTTATCGAAAACATCCAGCACACCCACCTCGCGCGCACTCATCGAAATGCAATTCCCGACCGCAATACCGATACGTCGCGCACCGACATCGAAACCAAGCACGGTGGTGACGCTCATCAGGCTCGCCCCGAATAGTCGGCGACTTGCGAGAGATTGACACCAAGACTTTTTGCCGCCGCCTTCCAGCGCTCATGGATGGCAGTATGAAAGAGGATGGCCTGATCGGCTTCGACGGTCAGCCATGAATTGGCAGCGATTTCCGCTTCCAGTTGGCCGGCGGTCCAGCCCGCATAACCCAGCATGATGACCGCGTTCTTGGGGCCCTGCCCCTTTGCCATCGCCTCCAGAATGTCGCGCGAGGTGCTTACGGCCAGGCCATTGCCGAAACGCAGGGTGGAACTCCATTCGCGGGAATCATCGTGCAATACGAAGCCGCGATCCGGTTGAACCGGCCCGCCAAGCAATACCGGAATATCGGCCATTTCCTTCGACTCGCAGTCAATCTGCATCTGTTCAAACACTTCGCCTAGCGTGAAGTCGGAGATCCGGTTGATCGTCAAACCCATCGCACCTTCGGCATCGTGCTGGCAGAGCAAGGTCACGCCCTGGGCAAAATTCGGATCATCCATCGCCGGCATGGCAATAAGAAAGTGCGCGGTAAGCGATGAGTTGGGCGGCATGGCGTTATTTTAGCCTCCGCGGTCGATTTCCACAAAAAAGCCGGGCATTGCCCGGCTTTTTCGTTCATGACATCGCGAAATTACTTCACTTCGGACAATTCCACGCCATCCATGCCTTGCGACAATGAACGGGCATCGCCGCCCTGCGCCAGTTTGATTTTCAGGCGGACTTCGTTGGTCGAGTCGGCGTAACGCAACGCATCTTCATAGGAAATTTCGCCGGCCTGATACAGCTCGAACAAGGCCTGGTCGAAGGTTTTCATGCCGAGGTTGGTCGATTCCTTCATGACCTCCTTGATCTTGTGGATTTCGCCGTCGCGGATGTAATCCTGCACTAGCGGCGTGCCGAGCAGAATTTCCATCGCGACCCGGCGGCCTTTGCCGTCCGGTGTCGGAATCAACTGTTGCGCAACGATACCTTTCAGGTTCATCGACAGATCCATCAGCAACTGGCTGCGGCGATCTTCCGGGAAGAAGTTGATCATCCGGTCCAGCGCCTGGTTGGCGTTGTTGGCATGCAGCGTACAAAGCACCAAGTGACCGGTTTCGGCGAAGGCGACTGCATGGTCCATGCCTTCACGGGTACGGATTTCGCCGATCATGATCACGTCGGGCGCTTGGCGCAGCGTGTTCTTCAGCGCGGCTTCCCAGCTATCGGTGTCGATGCCGACTTCGCGCTGGGTAATGATGCAACCCTCGTGCTTGTGCACGAATTCGATAGGATCTTCGATTGTAATGATGTGACCGGAAGAATTCATGTTGCGGTAGCCGATCATCGCGGCGAGCGAGGTCGACTTACCGGTACCGGTCGCACCGACGAACAGGATGATGCCGCGCTTGGTCATCGCCAGTGTCTTGATGACCGCCGGCAGGCTTAATTCTTCAATGGTCGGGATGCGGGTTTCGATACGACGCAACACCATGCCGACCTGATTGCGCTGATAGAAGCAACTGACACGGAAGCGACCCACGCCGGAAACACCGATCGCGAAGTTGCATTCATGGGTCTTTTCAAATTCTTCGCGCTGTGCCGGGCTCATCACGTTCAACACGAGATCACGGCTTTGCTGAGGTGTGAGCGGGTTCTGGGTAATCGGCGAAAGCTTGCCATTTACCTTCATGGAAGGCGGCACGCCTGCGGTAATAAAAAGATCGGACGCTTTCTTGTGCGCCATCAGTTTTAGAAACGAGGTGAAATCAATGCTGCTCATGGCGAACTCCGCGAGTGACGAAACGTGCCCGGGGAAGCCCGTTCCTTTCAGGTTTGTCTAAGATACCCCAACTTGGGCATGGCGTCTGCCCACGGCCGAAGGGCACCGAGACGGGTTTCCATTCGTTCATTTTCCGGATGAACGAATGGCAGCAACAAGGCAAGCCGAAACCAGACAAATCCTGGCTTAATCGAAAATGCGCTTGTCCTTGGCGTATTCCTGGGCCTGGTTTTTGGTGATCAAGCCGCGTTTGACGAAGTCCAGCAGATTCTGGTCCAGCGTCTGCATGCCGACGTTTTGACCCGTCTGGATAGCGGAATACATCTGAGCCACCTTGTCCTCACGAATCAGGTTTCGAATGGCAGGCACCGCCACCATGATTTCATGGACCGCAATACGCCCACCGCCCACTTTCTTAAGCAGCGATTGCGAAATAACGGCACGAAGCGATTCGGACAACATCGAACGCACCATCGGTTTTTCGCCGGCCGGGAACACGTCGATAATCCGGTCCACGGTTTTCGCCGCAGAACTGGTATGCAGGGTACCGAACACCAAGTGGCCGGTTTCCGCCGCCGTGAGCGCCAGACGAATGGTTTCAAGATCACGCAACTCGCCGACCAGGATGTAGTCGGGATCTTCCCGCAATGCCGAGCGCAGTGCTTCGTTGAAGCCATGGGTATCACGATGAACTTCGCGTTGGTTAAGCAGGCATTTTTGCGAGGTATGCACGAATTCGATCGGGTCTTCGACCGTCAGGATATGGCCGAACTCGTTTTTATTGATGTGATCCACCATCGCGGCAAGCGTGGTCGACTTGCCGGAACCGGTAGGACCGGTCACCAGAATCAAGCCCTGGGGTTGATTGATCAGTTCCTGGAAGATTTTCGGGCAGGCCAATTCCTCCAGCGTCAGGATTTGGCTCGGAATGGTACGGAAAACCGCGCCGGCACCACGGTTTTGATTGAATGCGTTGACGCGGAAACGTGCCAGACCGGGGATTTCAAAACTGAAATCGACCTCGAGAAATTCTTCATAGTCGCGACGTTGCTTGTCGGACATGATGTCGTAAACCAGCGAATGCACCTGCTTGTGGTCAAGCGCCGGGATATTGATGCGGCGAACATCGCCATCGACGCGAATCATCGGCGGCAAACCCGCAGAAAGATGTAAATCCGAGGCTTTGTTCTTTACCGAAAATGCCAGTAATTCTGCGATATCCATTGCCAAACTCCCCTAATGTGCAAATCGTGTGTAGGCACAAGCTATGTCCTCGGGGCAGTATAACCCTCTCGACGAACTCAACAATCCCCGGCATGAACAATCTTTTAGACCAGGCACTGCGCACCACCTTGCAAAAAATAGATAACGCAAGCCATGCCGCCAATCGGCCAGACAAGGCCGTTTTACTGGCAGTATCGAAAATGCAGCCGGCCTCCGCCATCCGTGAATTGGCCATGCTGGGCCAGCGTGCCTTTGGCGAAAATTACGTGCAGGAAGCACTGGCCAAGCAAGGTGAATTAGAGGACTTGAAGCTGGAATGGCATCTGATCGGTCCACTTCAATCCAATAAATGTTCCGAAGCGGCCCGACATTTTGACTGGGTTCACAGCGTGAGTCGGATCAAGCTGGTCGAACCACTGAACCGTTATCGTCCGGAAAATGCGAAACCGCTCAATGTGCTGATTCAGGTGAATATTGATGGTGAAGCCAGCAAATCAGGTTGCTCGCCGAACGAAATCGATTCCATTGCCGATGCCATACTCCAAGCACCCCGCCTCAAATTGAGAGGATTGATGGCCATTCCCGAACCATCGCCTGACCTCGAAAAACGGCGTTCCAGCTTCCGGCAATTGAACGGCCTGTTTCAGCTTCTCCAATCGCGCCATCCGGACTGCGATACGCTTTCAATGGGCATGAGTGATGACTTCGAACTGGCGATTCACGAAGGTTCCACGCTGGTGCGAATTGGTTCGGCATTGTTCGGCGCGCGAAAAGCCTAGCGCGCGGCTTTGCGCACGGACCATAATGATTCATCACCTTCAAGATTCGTTCCCATGTCTTCGAACTCGAACATAAGCATTACTTTCATTGGTGGCGGCAATATGGCGCGCAGCCTGATCGGCGGCATGATTCAGAAAGGTTTGCCCGCCGATAAAATCAAGGTCGCCGAACCGGTTGCCGCGTTGGCCGAAGCCTTGGCGAAAGATTTTTCAGTTGCGACGTTTAATGACAACAATCAAGCGGCCGGCAACTCCACTATCTGGGTGTTTGCGGTAAAGCCGCAGGTGATGAAATCGGTCTGCCAGCAATTGGCGCCACTGGCACAGGCAAACAAACCGCTGATTGTGTCGATTGCGGCCGGCATCACTTCAGAACAGTTGGATGTCTGGCTGGGCGGAAATATGCCGGTCGTCCGCATCATGCCGAACACGCCCGCCCTGCTCGGCGCCGGGGCCAGCGGATTATTTGCCAATGCCCATGTCAATGCGGAGCAAAAACGGCATGCACAGGATTTGATGCAAGCCACCGGCATTACCGTGTGGATTGAAAACGAGAACCTGATGGATGCGGTAACGGCCGTTTCCGGTAGCGGTCCTGCCTATGTTTTTTTGCTGGCCGAAGCGATGCAGGCGGCGGGTGTTGCACAAGGTTTGTCCGAAGACGCCGCACGCGCTCTTACAAATCAAACCTTGCTGGGGGCCGCACGCATGCTGGCGGAAACCGGCGAGCCCGCCGATGTGTTGCGTCAACGCGTGACCTCCCCCGGCGGCACTACGCAGGCGGCGATTGAAAGTTTCGAAGCGCAAGGCTTTCGCGGCATCGTGAACAAGGCGATTGAAGCGGCGACCCAGCGTGGACGGACACTGTCGGCGGCGAATGATTAAACCGGGCCATGTATTCGCCGACCAATATGGTTTTATGGTTTCTGGCGGGCATTGCCGGTTTTGTTTTCGGTATCTTCCTTGCTTCATCACTCCAACTACATGAACCCTTGTATGTCTTTTCGCTGGCAAGCCTGTTTGCCTTCGTCTGCATCACGATTGCCTACAAGTTGACCCAATTTTTCATTCATCGAATAAGCGGCCGCATCGCCTATGCCTTGGCGGGTTCCATTGTTCTTGCAGCTCTCGTTTCATCGGCCTTCCTGTTAATCGGAGTGTACTGACACCATGAAAATATTCCCGAAATTTCAGGGCATCGTTTTGCTGCTGCTCCTGTCTGTTTCCAATCTTGCCTGCGCCCAATTCCTGAAATCCGGTGACATCCGCGTTTACGCGAATGCCATGCCGAGCTCGCAACTGAATGCCGAAGTCGCACGGCAATACGGCATTACCCGTTCTGCCTCGCGGGTATTGCTGCATGTGGTTGTGCGCGAAGGTACGCCAGGCAAGGACAAGACCCTGCCTGCGACAATTACGGCGATCGGCATCCGTAAAAACGGCGAGCGAAGCAGCATCAATATGCAGCTCACCAAGGAAGGTCAGGATGTTTACTATCTGGGCGAGCTGAACATTTCGAAAAACGAAGCCATCAACTTCGAAATCATTACCCAGATCGATAAACAGAAACCGATGCGGATGACTTTTTTCCAGGAGTTTTTCAGCCAGTGACTCTGTTAATGGTACGCCACGGCCAGGCCAGTTTCGGCAAGGCAAACTACGATGAACTGTCCGAACGTGGACATTCGCAGGCCTATCAATTGGGTCTTTGGCTGGCCGATCACCGGCATCAGTTTTCGCATGTTCGCATTGGCAATATGAAACGCCACCGGCAGACGCTTGAAGGCATTCAAAAGGCTTATCAGGAACGCGGTCTGTCGTTGCCGAATGCCGACGTGGACGCAGACTTGAACGAATTCGATCACGGCAGCGTTTTTTCCGCCTACATGCAACAGCACGCCCATACCGATATAGTCAAAGCCGCTGCCGGCGGCGAAACCCGTGCCACCGGCGCCATGGTTTATGCCGCGCTAGTTGCCTGGATGAACGACAGTCTCGGCGAGCTGCCCGAGACCTGGCACGGCTTCGGCGCGCGTGCGCGCCAGGCGGCCGACCGCCTGCATGATGTCGACGGCGACGAAACCCTGGTCATCAGTTCCGGCGGGCTGATTTCGCGAATCGCGCAGGCCGCGCTGGAAGTGCCAGACCACCGCGCCGTCGATTTGAATATCTCGCTGCGCAATTCCGCGCTCAGCGAATTTCATGCCCGCGATAAGCAATGGCGTCTTGGCATGTGGAATGCTTTGCCCCATTTGCATAACGCGCGGGATATGTGGACGTATTTTTGATACGGTGGGCGAAAGGCAACATCGGCATTTTCGAATCAAGGAAGCACCAATGAACTCTCTTTTCAGTTTCTCGCCGCGCGCACTCGAGCTGCAACAACAACTTGCCACCTTCATGAGCGCGCATGTTTATCCGGCCGAGAAAGAAGTCGCCGCCTGGGATGCCGATCCCGCGAAGCGCTGGACTTCGGCACCGGTTATCGACGCCCTGAAAAGCGAAGCGAAAAAAGCCGGCCTGTGGAATCTGTTTCTACCCGACAAAACCCATGGTGCCGGATTGTCCAATCTCGATTACGCGCCACTCGCCGAACAAATGGGGCGCGTGCTCTGGGCTTCCGAAGTCTTCAATTGCAACGCGCCCGATACCGGCAATATGGAATTACTCGCACATTTCGCAAGTGACGAACAAAAATCAAAATGGCTGACGCCGCTGCTCAACGGCGATATCCGTTCGGCCTTTGCGATGACCGAGCCCGACGTGGCCTCTTCCGACGCCACCAATATTGCATTGCGCATCCATCGCGACGGCGATGACTACGTGTTGAATGGCCGCAAATGGTGGATCACCGGCGCCGGCGATCCGCGCTGCAAGATTCTGATCGTGATGGGTGTGACCAATCCCGAGGCCGACAAGCATTCGCAACACTCGATGATCCTGGTGCCGATGGACACACACGGCCTGAAAGTCGCGCATGCGCTTGAAGCCTTCGGTTTCGACGATGCGCCCAGTGGCCACGTCGAACTGAATTTCCAGAACGTACGGGTGCCAAAAGAAAACCTGATCCAGACCGAAGGCAGCGGCTTTGCCTTGGCGCAGGCAAGGCTCGGCCCGGGTCGCATCCATCACTGCATGCGTTTGATCGGCCTGGCACAGCGCGCGCTGGAAATGATGATCCATCGTGCGCAAACCCGCGTGGCCTTCGGCAAACCGCTCGGCGCACAGGGTATGGCGCAGGAAGCGATCGCCTTGTCGTGCTGCGAAATCGAACAGGCACGTTTACTCACCTTGAATGCCGCCGCGGCACTCGACCAAGGCAATAATAAAACCGCCAAAGACGAAATCGGCATGATCAAGATCGTTGCGCCACGGATGGCCTGCAATGTGATTGACCGCGCGATCCAGATGCACGGCGCCGGTGGCTTGCAGGATCCGTTCCTGGCGCATGCGTTCGTCGGCGCGCGCTGCCTGCGACTGGCAGATGGCCCGGATGAAGTGCATATTGCCGCACTTGCACGGTCGATGTTGAAAGCCTGATGTTGAAACCCTGACACACCGGACCCCCGAATGAACACCACTACCCTCGATCTTGATGACGAAATACTGGCCATTTATCTCGCAAAACATCTCGATGGTTTCTGCGGTCCGCTAACGTCGAAAAAATTCAAGGGTGGCCAGAGCAACCCGACCTATTTGCTGGAAGCGAAAAGCGGCAATTACGTGCTGCGTCGTAAACCACCGGGCAAGTTGTTGGCGTCGGCGCATGCGGTGGACCGCGAGTTCCGCGTATTGACGGCACTGCACGGCAGCAAGGTGCCGGTCGCCAAGCCCTACCATCTATGCAAGGACGACAGTGTCATCGGTTCCATGTTTTACGTGATGGAATATATCAACGGCGATATTTTCTGGGACCCGTCGTTTCCGGATTTCACGCCGGCACAACGCGGCGATTATTACGAAGCCATCCTGCAAACGATGGCCGCCTTGCACTCGGTCGATATCGAAACGGCAGGCCTGGCCGATTACGGGAAACCCGGCAATTATTTCGCCAGACAAATATCGCGCTGGTCGGAACAATATCGCGCCGCCGAAACCGACGACATCGAAGCGATGAATGCCTTGATCGAAATGCTGCCGCTCCGCTGTCCAGATGACGACGGCAGCGTCGCATTGGTGCATGGCGATTTTCGTATTGATAATCTGATGTTCGCGAAAGGCAAAGCGAAAATCGCCGCGATCGTCGATTGGGAATTATCCACACTTGGCCATCCACTCGCCGACCTCGGTTATTTCTGCATGGCATTGCGGCTTCCACGCAATCCCGCGCTACCAGGCTTGGCAGGCATGAACCGCAAGGAACTTGGCATTCCGTCCGAAGAAAAAATCCTCGCGCGTTATGCGGAACTGACCGGGCGCGAAATTCCAGAGGACTGGCCGTTCGTGCTGGCCTTCTGTTTTTTCCGCCTAGCGGCCATTGCGCAGGGTGTCGCCAAAAGGGCGCAGCAAGGCAATGCCTCGAATGAACAGGCGGCCCAAGCGGGGCAGATGACGGCATTGCTCGCGCAAATGGGTTTAAAAGTATTGGATTGAAAAATCCAGATACCGGCATTTAATTTTCTTTTGAGCTTGGAATTGCAGAGTGTGTTCCACTATCTGTCGAATTAGAGTGCGTCCCCGCCTTAAGGCCGTTAGACTCCGCGCTCATTTGCCCTCAGGTATTCCCATGTTCAAGCGTCCCATTTTTGCCGCGATTCTCGCTACGGCAATACCGATGTCGGCCCATGCCGGCCAATTCAATTACAACTATATCGAGCTTGGTCTGGATAAGGCCAAATACGGCCAAGGCGATGCCAGCTACGGCCGAGGCGAGTCTATCAATGGCGACGGCAATCTTTCAGGCGCTTTTGGCTTTGCCGACCATTTTTATGTTTCGGGTGCTTACCGCAAAGCAGATTTCCACGTCGAAGGCGATATCCTGGGAATGAATTTCCGTGCTGAAGAAGACTTTACCTATTGGGCCCTAAATTTTGGTTATCACCTGTCTGTTAGTGAAAACAACGACTTCATTGCGGAAATCGGACGCGAATCCTACAGCAATGACACCCAGTTGTTTTTGAATGACTCTTCGTTTGGCGGAGGCAAATACACCAATAAAAATCTTCAAGCCGCAGCTGGTCTACGCACATCGTTCGGCAATCGTCTGGAAACGCTTGCCAAGCTTGCGTATAAAGATAACGGCGCCGAAGACTATGAGTCGCGCTTGGCCGTGGAACTGGACGGAATGTACAAATTCAATCCGACGTGGGCAGTGACTCTTAACACGCAAGTCAACTCCTCGGGCATCAGCAGTTGCGGCCTGGGGATTCGTGCTTCTTTCGGCAACAAATAAACACCCACTGCAAGCGCTGGGTCTCAGTATGAATGTTCGATGCCCAGTACTTTTTAAAAGTGCAGGATTGATATGGATGCGCAAGCAGTGAAACTATTCCTTGTCCTGCTTCGCGCATCCATGCAGGCAGTCCACACGACTGCCTTGCTGGCCCAGACAGGCTGAAAAATGCTCAATTAAAACTATGATTCAACGTCATTCTTCATTGACCAATCTATATCCGGTCCAATGGACTGGTAGTACGGCGAATGGAGTGTTCAACGTGGGTGTAAATCATGGTTGTATTGATATTGCGGTGCCCCAGTAGCAACTGGATGGTCCGAATGTCGGTACCATCCGCAAGCAAATGGGTCGCAAACGAATGGCGAAGCGTGTGGACACTGGCATGTTTGTGTATTTCCGCTTTTGCCAAGGCGCTTTTGAATGCCCGCTGCACCGTCGAATCGGGCGCATGCCAGCGCAGCATTCGTCCGGTTTCGGGACAGGGCCTGACGGCAGTGGAGGGAAAGACGAATTGCCAAGCGACACTGCGGGCCGAGCCCGGATATTTCCTGTGCAAGGCTCCGGGCAAGGGGGCGAATCCGCGGCCATTCATCGCGTCCTCCTTGTATAGCGCAATAACCTTCAGCAAATGACGCTGCAGCGCGTCGGACAAACGCAAAGGCAGAAGACTGGTTCGATCCTTGCTTCCTTTTCCATTTCGAATGCTGATCGTCCTTGCCTGGAAATCGATGTCCTTGATGCGCAACGTCATCGCCTCGGTCACTCTCAATCCCGCACCATAAATGAGCTCTGCCATCAATCTCGGAGTACCCGACATATGGGACAGCACGAGCCGGACTTCTTCCACCATCAATACGACCGGAATCCTGCTGATATGCTGGACACGCTTCAGACCCTTGATATGGCCGACCTGCATTTCCAGCACATCGCGATACAGGAATATCAATGCATTCAGGGCCTGCGATTGCGTGGTGGCGGCAACATGTTTTTCCACCGCCAGAAAATTGATGTAGGGCGCAATGCCCTCGATACCAACATCGCGTGGGTGCCTGACCTTGTGAAAATAAATATATTTCCGAATCCAGAACCGGTAAGCCTCCTCGGTTCGAGGGCTAAAATGCCGCCGCCTGCAAACCGTCGAAACCTGATCCATCAATCGGGGTGCAGCCTGTACCGCAGACGAAATACCCCATCACAATCGCTCCTTTCACGTGGTTAAAAAAGTCACGATAGCGCATTTTTCCGGCTGACAAGGCGAAAGTATTTTTCGCGCGGGAAGGCGGCACGTAAAGCGGGAAGCCCGCCAACAGTACCTCTACGCATATTGAAAAAACCCAAAAACTTTACCCGGCTGACAATCAGGCATACGCTGCACACTCGCCAGCACTGACCTTGTATCCTGGCCTGAGTGTCGTCGGCAACATCGCGACACGTTTATTGAATTTGTGCGTTGCATACGCGCTGACGATGGAATATGACATGACGATGGCGAAGACAAACAAAACCACGGCCGCCGATATTGAAGAGTTCATGCGTCTGCTTGAGCACCCGAAGAAATCCGAAATAGAAGCCCTGATCATGCTGGTTCGTGCGGCGCAGCCGGAAATCCTGGTCGGCGTAAAATGGAATGCCCCGAGCTTTTTTTACAAGGAATGGTTTGCGACCATCCACCTGAACTGCAAGGATGCCGTCCAGATTATTTTGCATCTGGGCGCAAAAAAGCGCGAAGATATCAAGCAGCGTATTGCGGTCGAAGACCCTGACAATCTGCTGCAATGGCTCGGGAAAGATCGTGCCTTCATCAAGTTCAGGGACTTGCCGGAAATCACGCTCAAGGGCGACGCATTTCAAGACATCATCAGGCAATGGTTGACGCACTTACTCTAGGAAAAGGGCACGATGATCGATACTCCATACATCACCGAAACCGCTGCGCAAACCATCGCCTTCATCCACCTTCAAATTCCGCGCGAGGAAATCCCTCACGTGATGGGGCCGGGCATTACCGAAATATTTTCTGCCCTCAAGGCACAGGGCATTGCTCACGTCGGGCCCTGGTTTACCCATCATTTGAAAATGAGCCCCGAACAATTCGATTTCGACATTTGCGTACCGGTATCCACTCCCGTCACGGCTGTCGGTCGAGTCCAGCCCGGCGAATTGAAAGCAAGAAAAAATGTCGCTCGGACTGTTTACCATGGCCCCTACGAAGGCCTCTCCGAGGCTTGGGGCAAATTCATGCTGGATTGAAGCCAATGGCCACAGGCCTGCACCGGATCTCTGGGAGGTCTATGCAAATGGCCCTGAATCAAGCCCAGACCCGGCCAACTGGCGTACCGAACTCCATCGTCCGTTGCTCGATTAGTGTTTTGGGCACAGCCCGACATACATTGCACTGAACGGCATCCCATTCCGTCAACCAGGGAAACTGCGATGAAAAATACTCCAAAAGACTGGCCACGCATTTCATCGGGACTGTATTACCGCGAAGCGTCCAAAATGATCGACTGGCTATGCACTGCGTTCGGTTTTGAAATTCGACTTAAAGTCGAAGGCGAAGATGGTCGCATCGAACACAGCGAACTCGTTTATGGCGAAGGCTTGATCATGGTCGGCGAAGAACGCGTCGGCCCGGCATCACGATGGAATGTGGACATGAAAAGTCCGCTTTCGGTGGGCGGTGCCAATACTCAAGGCCTGATGGTATTTGTCGATGATGTCGATGCCCATTGCGCCCATGCCCGCGCTGCCGGTGCGAAGATAATCGACGAGCCTTCGCTGCATGATTACGGCGAAGCATATTGGGCCGACCGCAGTTATGGTGCGCTCGATCCGGAAGGCCATATGTGGTGGTTTACACAACGGATACGCGGATAGACAGCCCGATCATCATTGGACACTACTGAAAAACGATGGGCTTCAAGGTAATGCTTTCCTCTGTGATAGGCTCATTGCGCAAGAATCTGGCAAGCAAGCTGCGAATATCGGCTGAGCCGAACACGTCAAACTGATGGCTCGCATTCTTCACCACGATGACTCTTGCATTGGGCAAGGTATTGGCGATCTGTTGCCCGTTTGCAACGGGCGTTCTCGGGTCGAGCTCCCCGGCAAGAATAAGAGTTGGTACTTTGCTGCTGACAGGCTCGCGAAAAAAATCGCCCAAATCCTGCGCTCCCCAAGCCTTCGATAAATACATTCCTGGAAAATTCAGAATATTTCCCAGTGTGGCAGTGGCAGCCTGGCTTTCAATCTGCTGGCGTCGATGCGTGGAGGCTCCCGAGCTTCCATCCATCATATGCTTCATTGCGGACTCCACACCGAGACGTTTGCGAAACATCAATGCCAGTTGTGCAATAGATTGGAAATCGCCTTTTTCCATTTTACGATAGGCCGCGGGCAGCGTGGCGATGGTACGTGGATTGTCCAATGCCTGAACGGTTAACCATTGCACATCGAATGCACCAATGCTGATCGCAATGGATCTTTGCGTTGCCGGGTCAACTACATTTACCGTGACCGGTGTTTTCTTCAGACGATCAATTACCGATTGCATCCGTCGAAGCAAATCAGGCTCGTTTGACTGCTCACTGATTCTTTGTATTACGGCATCCGCCTGTGATGGCAGCTTCCAGGTTTGATCGGGACCTTCCGGCCCAACGAGTATCATGCGATCTATTTTTTCCGGGTATTGCTTTAATACCGCTAGTGCCAGATGAGTGCCGTAACTGCGCCCCCACAAGCTTAGTTTTTCGTAGCCAAGCGCAAGCCGGACATCGTTGACGTCGCCGGCACTTTCCAGCGTGTTGTACGCTTCCAGACGAATGCCGCGCGACCGGAATTCAGCAGCGACCTTGCTGGATGTTTGCTCCATCAAGGGCAGCCAAAGTGCCAATGAGCCAGGCTGGTCCAAGGGTAGTTGATAGCTGGTTTGAACCGAAAGATTCGGAAGCGAGGCACCAGTGCCGCGCTGGTCAATGCCGATGATGTCGCCATCAAACAGATCCAGTAAACCGGCCCCGCCTTGCAGCACCATGTTGCAGACAAGGCTCACACCAGAGTCTCCCGGGCCGCCGGCAAGCACGATATGTGCCGACAAACCCGGCCTGTCCGATTGCCTTACGCGAATAAAGGCAAGTTCAATCGTGTTGGATAGCGTTGCCGCTTCGGCATGCAAGTCTGGAACCCGGATTCTTCCGGTGGTAACTATATGGGTGCTGCCGTCAGCGGATTTTAATGGCTGATCTTGTTGCGAAATGATTTGTGCCGAAGCCGTTTGCACGGTCCACAGTGCGCAAACCAAAGTGATAGCGACAAATATTTGGCGATAAGGCTTCATGTCTTTTCTCCGGCCAGTTCGCGCTCAAGTTGTTGGCGCCGATTGTGCAGGATGGCGAAACGTCGTTTTGCGCGAGCGAGCAAGCCAAGGGCAATGACAAGCAATGCAGCTCCCATGCCGGCAGCCAAAAACCCTGTCGCTTTACCGGCAAAAAAACCCGTGGCCAGTGCGGATACAGTGAAAATAGCAGTGAATGCTACCGCCATTTTCCCTGCAACAATTCGGTGATTGGCCAGCAGCGTCAAGCGGTTTTTCAGCACCCAGATCGAGTAGGCCATCCAGGAAAGCGACATCGCCAGCATCACTGCGAATGCAATGCGTGTCCGCATGGGAATTGCCGGCTCGGTCACCAATAGGGCTATCAGGATAATGCTCATCGCGAGTGCGGCGAGTAACAACCCGACATGCCAGAAGCGCGCAGGAGCTGATAATGCATGGCTTGTGAGCTGTTCAAGCCTGACGTTGTAATCGGACGATGATTTGTGGCTGTTCTGGTTCATGATGTTTTCCTAATGGGCGATTTGGTCGCGAAGCATGATTCGCGCCCTGAAAAGTCGTGATTTAACGGTACCAATCGGCAGGGCAAGCACGCTGGCGACTTCGACCAGCGAAAGTTCCTGCAAATAAAAAAGAGTCAGTACTTCGCGCTCTAACAGCGGCAATGAAGATAGTCCGCCTTCGACAATCCGGCGTGCTTCATTGTGTCGAGCTTCCATATCCTCGACCGCGATTTCATCAAGCGCCATGTCGTTGTCGATTGAAATCGAGTACTGTCCGCGCAGACGATCCATCAGTGTGCGATGGGCAATGCTGAAAAGCCAGGAACGAAATTTTGAGCAATCACGCAATCCGGCAACACCACGCAGCACCGAAATCCATATTTCCTGCATGATGTCGTCGCTGACATCGTGATTGTTCACCACTCGCGCAACATATCTACGCAATGGCGGCGCCCATTTTCTTATGAGCTCGTCAAATGCAGCATGCTCGCCGAGCTGGCAACGTATTGCCAGAAGCTCATCGGTACGTGCCGTGTATTGCAAATCCTCTGTGTTCAAGTTCGAATCCTCGGTTCCGTCTTATGGGTAGTCGGAGGAAACGCCCGAAAGGTTCACGCAGAAAAAAAGGCGGGCATTGCCCGCCTTTTCGCACGCATGATGATTCAGGTGGGCAATGCCCACCCTGTGCTTAACGTTTGACCAGCTCGACGCGGCGGTTTTTGGCACGGCCTTCTTCGGTCGTATTTTCGGTCAGCGGTTTGGTTTGGCCCAGACCTTTAGGTTGCAGGCGGTCGTAGGCAATGCCCTGCCCGATCAAGGCACCAACCACCGAGTTCGCGCGTGCTTCGGAAAGCTTCTGGTTGGCTGGCGCGGTACCGACGTTGTCGGTATGCCCTTCGACCGTCAGCTTCAACTCCGGATCCGCTTCGAGCAGCTTCACGATTTCGGCGATGATGGGTTTGGACTCATCCTTGATCACCGATTTGTTGGTATCGAAATTGATGTACAGCGCCACATGGCCATTGGCATCCAGCGACTTCTTCAATTCCGCAGCCGGTATCGCCTTCAAGGTCACTTCCAGTGCTTTTTTCTCGACCACCGTCAACCAGTAGTCTTCATTGTCCAGCGGATACGGCTTGTAGGTTTCGACCCAGATTTCCTTGTCGGGAGTACGAAGCACATACACGCCCATCTCGTCTTTTTCGAGCCAGTAACGTGCGCGGTGGCCGCCTTCCTCGAATTTCAGGCTGTGGTCTTTCAGTGCCTGTCCCTTGCCTTCGAATACGGTGACGCCGCCCCAGCCCTTGATCACCGATTCGTAATTCTTCTTGACCTGGAAGAAGGAGGCACCCTTTCCGATCACCTTGTAGGTGATGCGACGACCTTCGACCGGAATCAGCTTGGTACCATCGAAGAACTCATAGTGATCGAAAGCGACATCGCGCATGTATTCGCGGGCCGAATCACCGGGACCATTTTTCACTGTCAGTTTTTCATAACCATCAAGCAGGCCGACATAGGGCCATGCACCCAGGGTTGGAGTTGCGACCGGTACGGCGGAAATATCGAACCCGGCCGATGCGGCGGGAGTGGCAGGAGAATCGGCAAGCGGCGTGGTGCCGGCAGTGGTAGCAGGTGCCGTTGTTTCTGCTGGAGCGAGATTTTTTGCAGGCTCAGGAGCGGCTACGGCAGCAGGCTCTGCAGCAAGCGGCGCGGCCTCTTCTTTATTGGCGGAACAAGCCGTCAAGACCAGGCCGCTGATAAGCAATGGCAACATGATTTTTTTCATGAACTCGCCCCTTCAAATTATGAAGACGAACTTATAGCTGAAACAATATCGGCCCTACAAGCCCCGGCCGGCCCAATGACGGATATGCGCCGCGATTTCGATCACGCCATCGCTCAGCGCGGCTGGACCGGGTTGCAGGATGATCGGTGATTTGATTTCGAACATCTGCTTGTTTTTTACCGCATTGATACTAGCCCAACCTTCTCGCTGCGCCACTTTTTCCGGACGGAATTTCTTGCCGCACCAGGAACCGAAAATGATGTCGGGGTTGCGCGCAATGACCTCATCGCCATTGGCCATGATGCGATCCTTCGCCAGGCTTTTCTCGGCGCGTTCCGGAAGAATATCGTCGCCGCCGGCAATCCGGATCAGCTCGCAAACCCATTGGATGCCGCTGATCAGTGGTTCATCCCACTCCTCGAAATAGACTTTCGGGCGTTGTTTTAACCGGCCGGCCTGCAGACTGATTTGCTCAAGACTCTTTTCCAGCTCATCGGCATAGCCGTTGGCCTTGTCGGCAACGCCGACCAGGGCGCCGAGTCGCCTGATGTAATCGAGAATTCCCTGCACGCTGCGATGATTGCTGATCCATACCTCGACCCCCTGTTTGATCAAGGCCGCCGCGATCTCGGACTGGATATCGGAAAATCCGATGACGAAATCCGGTTTCAGTTTCAGGATTTCATCAATCTTCGCCGACGTAAATGCACTGACTTTCGGTTTTTCCTTGCGCGCTTTCGCAGGGCGAACGGTAAAGCCGGAAATGCCGACAATGCGATGCTGCTCGCCGAGTGCATACAGCACCTCGGTCGGTTCTTCGGTAAGACAGACGATGCGTTGCGGGCCGATGGTTTTCATTGTCGGGATTAGGGAAACAACATCCGCTTGGTCCACTCGCCATTCACGCGCTCATAGCATTGCCGTTCATGCAGGCGGAACTCGGCGCCATACCAGAACTCGAGCATTTCCGGCACCACGCGAAAACCCGACCAATGCGGAGGGCGCGGTACATCGATGCCTTCGAATTTCTTGTCATAGAAAGCAATCTGCTTGTCGAAAGTTTCGCGCGAGTCGAGGATTGCCGATTGTTTCGAAGCCCACGCACCGATCTGGCTTTCGCGCGGACGCGATGCAAAATAGATATCGGCTTCTTCGGCGGTCACCGGCTCGACGGTGCCTTCGATACGCGCCTGGATCTGGTTGTCCAATGCTTTCCAGTGGAACAACAAAGCGGCCTGCGGATTGCTCGCAAGCTGGCGGCCCTTGTGGCTTTCGAAATTGGTGTAGAAAACGAACCCGTGCGCATCGAAGGCTTTCAGCAAAACGGTTCGTGCCGATGGCCGTCCGTTTTTGCCCAAAGTCGCAAGTGTCATAGCCGTCGGTTCGCGATCGCCGCTTTGTTTGGCACGCTCGAGCAAATGTGCAAAAGTGTCGAGCGCCTCTTTGTATAAATCCTGCATGATGCTTTCCTGCCCTGACTGGTGATCACGATGCGAAACATCCACCACGCGAAGCAAAATGACTTTGCCCCGTGGTTCGTAGCGGATATTTTACAGCACGCGCTTGCCACTGCGGGCAAACCCGGCGTTTACGGCATTGTCGGCTTGCAGGGTTCCGGCAAATCCACGCTGGCTGCACAGATGGCAGCCCTCGGAAAAACCATGGGATTGAATATAGCCGTCGTATCGATCGATGATTTCTACTTCGGCAAACGCGAACGAAAGGCATTGGCACGCAATATTCATCCGCTATTTGTAAAACGCGGACCTCCGGGCACGCACGATGTTGCACTTGCCTGCGAAGTGCTCGATAAACTCAAACAAGGCAAGCCGGCATGTATTCCAAGGTTTGACAAGATCGACGACACACGTCTGTCGCCCTCGCGTTGGCAAAAAATCGATACCCGCGTGGATCTGGTTCTTCTCGAAGGCTGGTTCCTGTTTGCGACACCCGAAGCAGAAGCTGCGCTGGCAAAGCCGCTCAATCGACTGGAACGCGATCTGGACTCCGAACGTGTATGGCGGCGTTACTGCAACGATTCACTGAAAAAATACGAGTCAATCTGGAAACGCATTGATCGCAGCCTGTTTCTGCAGGGACCCGGCTTCGATCAGGTGAAACAATGGCGCTGGCAACAGGAGCAAAGTCTGCAGGCGGCGAATCCGGATCGGAAGGCGATGACGAAGCGCGAAGTGGAAGAATTCGTTTTACTGTTTGAACGCACCAGCAGGAACGTCTTTTCGAAATTGCCTAAGCTGGTTGATCGTGTCGTACTGCTGGATAAAAATCGCAGTCCCATCATTCGGGCCCAAGGGCCCTCCTACTGTTAGTAGGAGGGCCCTTGGGCCCGACGCACGAATGCGTCATTCCTTGCCGACAATAAACGTGACTTTCATGTCCACGCGCCATTCGGTAATGGTGCCGTCGCCGTCGGTCACGACCTTGATGTCGTTAAGCCAGGCGCCTCTGATGTTTTTTACGCTTCTCGATACTTTCTTCAGGCCGCCTTGAACCGCGTCTTCGATACCCTTGGTGGAAGAAGAAGAAATTTCGATCACTTTCGCGACAGTATTGCTCATAAAAAGAATCCTCTCGTTATGCCGAAACCGGCTTGTCGACTATACGCCGGCCGGATGCAGAAGTTGTCGGTAGCCCTCTCGATAACTGGCGTATTTCGGCTGCCATCCCGAAGCCCGCAGCAAACCATTGCGAACACGGCGGCCGCTCGATTCTCCATGGTATGTGTCAGGTTCGATTTCTGTTTCCGGCATCCGGAGCCATGCCAATACGTCTGATTCCAGCGCCGGGCAATCATCGTTCACGCAATAGGTCCCTGCCGGTGATGGCAAGCCCAGCGCATGGACAATGGCGGCAACGCCATCTTCGACATGGATGCGATTGGTCCAGTGGGCACGGCCTGCCTCGCCTGCCTGTGCGCGCCGCAACATCCAGTTTCGACCGGGGCCGTAGATGCCGGTGAACCTTAACGCGATACCCTGTTCGTGCTGTCCGCATAGGAGTTCCGCTTCACGCAGAATACTGCCGTTGAAAGTGTCGGCCAGCGCTGGGCTTTGTTCATCAATCCATTCACCGGCATCCTGTGCATAGACCGCCGTCGAGCTGACAAACACCACACGCTTGAACTCGCACTGCTCCATCACGCGTTGCAGCCCATCTACATACAAACGGCGATAGGCCTCGGCGGTTCGTTCATCCGGTGCAACGCAAAAGACAAGCGCATCGGCCTGTTGTGGCAGTTTTGTTAAACCCTCGCCGGTATTCAAATCCGCCGCCAGCGAGCGAATGCCGCTCGGCCATTGTTTGACGCTACGACTGATGCTGATGACTTCATGCGCTGCATTGCACAACTCGATGGCGACACGGCCGCCGATATCACCGGCTCCGGCAATTATTGTGCTGCTTCTCATTTATCACTCACGGCATATTCCCTGGTTTCAAGCGATGTTAGCATTAGGCTTATGAATCCCGCGTCCAACATTATCCTGATCGGCCCGATGGGCGCCGGCAAAACCTCGATCGGCAAACGCCTCGCGGGTTTGCTCGGCCTGCATTTTGTCGATGCCGACCATCGCCTCGAGGAAATTACCGGCGTCGCCGTACCGCTGATTTTCGAATGCGAAGGCGAAGCCGGTTTCCGGCAACGCGAATCGCAACTGATCAATGAATTGTGCCAGGGCAAGAATCAACTTATTGCTACTGGCGGTGGCGCAGTATTGTCAGAGGACAATCGCAAATCACTGCAGCAACATGGTTTCGTAGTGTATCTGCAAGTCACCGTCGAACAGCAGCTGGAACGATTGGCGCGCGACCGTAGCCGGCCGCTGCTGGCGGGCGGCGACAAGCGTGAAAAATTATTGAAGCTTGCCGATATCCGGCATCCGCTTTACCTCGAAATTGCCGATCTGGTTTTTCAATCGAATGACAATTCCGTCACCAATGCAGTCGCCGGATTGCATCTGCAACTGCAACACCAATGGCAACGTGCCGAGGCGGCCTGATGCGGCAAATTCAAGTAAGTCTGGCGAAGCGCAGTTATCCGATCCGGATCGGCAATGATGTGCTTGCCGACACTGCCGCGCTTGCTAGCCTGGTCATGGGCAAGCAGGCATTGATCATTACCGATGAAAATATCGCCCCATTCTATTTGCCGGCTATCCAGGCAGCGCTGCAAAGCAAAACGGTACAGACCTTGATATTCCCGCCCGGCGAACAAGAAAAAAATCTGGTCCGCTTTACCGAAGTCATGCATGTTTTGGCGGAAATGAAAGCCAGCCGCGATGTCACCCTGATCGCACTCGGCGGCGGCGTAGTCGGCGACCTGACCGGGTTTGCGGCCGCCTGCTGGATGCGCGGCGTGCGTTTCATACAAATTCCGACCACTTTGCTTGCGATGGTCGATTCCTCGGTCGGCGGAAAAACCGCGGTCGATCTTGAAAGCGGAAAAAACCTGGTCGGCGCTTTTCATCAACCCGTCGCGGTACTCGCGGATTTGACGACCCTGAAAACACTGCCCGAGCGAGAATTGAAAGCCGGCCTGGCCGAAGTGATCAAATACGGCGCCGCGTTCGATGTCGGTTTTTTCTCCTGGCTGGAAAAGCATGTAGAGGAATTACTGGCACTCGACGAAACCGGATTGACCGAGGCGATATCCCGCAGTTGCCGCCACAAGGCAGGCGTGGTGTCACGCGACGAAACCGAGCAAGGCGAGCGCATGTTGCTGAATCTGGGTCACACCTTTGCGCATGCGATTGAAACCGAGCAAGGCTATGGCGGTTTCCTGCATGGTGAAGCCGTTGCGATCGGCATGTGCCTGGCTGCCCGGCTGTCGGCACAATTGAAACGAGCGCCTGCCGCCGATGCCGAACGCTTGGGTAACCTGCTGAAACGCGCAGGCTTGCCGACTTCATTGCCTGCCGAGCTGGATAGCGAAGCCCTGTTGATGCGGATGAAACTGGACAAGAAAGCACTGTCCGGTTCGCTCAGATTGATTCTCTGGCGCGGCCTTGGTCGCGCCGATGTGGTGGCGGATGTGTCTGAAACAGCGATTTTACGTGTGCTTAGCGGTTAAAATAAGGCATGCGATTATTCCTTCAGCAAAAGCCCAATGCCGGTGAATCCCCCAAGTTCGTCCAGTTGATTCTGGAACAGGATTTGCTGGGTGGCTGGTGCCTTGTGAAAGAAAGCGGGCAGACCGGTGGTCGCAGCCAATTGAAACGTGAGCAATTTCTGCAGCACGAGCTTGCCATTTCCGCCTTTGAAAAAGCGCGCGACGCGCAGGTCAAACGCGGATTCCAGATCATGTTTGTGCAGGGTGCCGACGCACCTTGATCCAGTCGAGAAAATAGAATGACTTTGAAAAACGACCGATTTCTGCGCGCCTTGCGCCGCGAACCCGTAGATGCGACACCGGTATGGCTGATGCGACAAGCCGGCCGTTATTTACCGGAATATCGAGCGACGCGCGCGCAAGCCGGCAGCTTCATGGGTCTGGCGACCAATCCGGAACTTGCCTGCGAAGTCACGCTGCAACCCTTGCGCCGTTACGAACTCGACGCCGCGATTTTGTTCTCGGATATTCTGACCATTCCCGATGCGATGGGCCTTGGCCTGACGTTTGCCGAAGGCGAAGGTCCGCGCTTTGCCCGTCCGGTCCGCAGCCATGCCGATATCGAAAAACTGTTCGTACCGGACATGGCGAAAGAATTGCGCTATGTGATGGACGCCGTCAGTTTGATCCGCAAGGAATTGAACGGCAGTGTTCCGTTGATCGGATTTTCCGGCAGTCCCTGGACACTCGCCTGCTACATGATCGAAGGCGGCGGCAGCGATAATTTTTCGAAGATCAAAGCCATGGCGCTGAACGATGCACCGGCTTTGCATCGTTTGCTCGACATCGTGACCGATGCCGTTATCGCGTACCTGAGCGCACAACGCGTTGCCGGCGCACAAGCTTTGCAGATATTCGATACCTGGGGCGGCATGTTGTCGCCGCATATGTATCGCGAATTTTCATTACGTTATCTGCAACGCATCGCCGCCGAATTGCCACGCGGCGAAGGCGCCGATAAAACCCCCTTGATCCTGTTCGGCAAGGGCAACGCGCCCTATCTCGAAGAACTCGCCGACACCGGTGCCGAAGGCCTTGGCGTCGATTGGCTGGTCTCGCTTGAAGAAGCGCGCCGTCGCACCCAGGGCAAAGTCGCGCTGCAGGGCAATCTGGATCCAGTGACTTTGTATGCCGATCCCGAAGGCATTCGCCGCGAAGTGAAACGCACGCTGGAAAGTTACGGCAAAGGCCCCGGCCACATCTTCAACCTCGGCCACGGCATGTCGCCGGACATGAATCCCGACCATGTCAAAGTATTGGTCGATGCGGTGCACGAGTTTTCGCGGGTTTTAACCTAAATTTTTGCAAATCATCAAAGACTACAGAGCTCTGAGTCGAATGTACTGCCGCAAAACAGGATTCACGAACTCATATGTCCCCCGCCTTTCCGGAATACTTTCAAGGACGGGCCCGTACCTCTTATCAACTAGTCTTGGCATTAGCTGATCGATATATTGAATATCTAATTCTTCGGCAAGTTGCCGGGTATTCTTTAGGACCACCCGGCCAATTTCATCTGATCGAGGCTGCTCAGTTTCTTGTTCTGCCAGTAGATGTAGCAAAAGCTGCCTATCGCTAGAGCTACCAATCGCTAGTTGATATGCCGACTCTAGGGCAGGAAAAGCCTTTCCCGTCTTCAAGTCATCCAGAACCTTATTTAACACGTCGTCATCAACCAAGTCTGTGCAGCGCGCATTTAGCTCATTTATGCATTGCTTACCGACTAATTGAACAAAATATGGATAGCCTTGACCAATATCTGCAATTTTTGAGGCGACTCCTGGCTCAAAACGCACTGCACCTTTAAATAACTCACTGGCTGTAGTTATGATTGCTTCCGATTCCGAAGCTGGCATCGGCCTGACTGGTAAAACACCCTGCTCTATGAGTCGCTCAACAGAAGCATGGTCGTGAATTAAATCGGATAAATCACGCCCGATTCCACACACAGCGAACTTTACGTCTGGCGTTGTGAGGGACTTAATAAGCGAACCAATCCCATCTTTATTTTCAATGACGTCGAATTCGTCAAGTATGATAAGAAGTGCATCTCGCTTCATTCGTCCCTTGACTTGATGGGCAACAACAGCTTCTACAAAGTTTCCAAATGTCTGCACGATATCGTCCGGGACAATTCGTGCATATTTCGAGCTCTCAACACCTTTGGCTCCCCAATTGATTACTTTAAGATCAGCGCCTGCAGAAACTTCCTTTGATCGTGTGAATTCAACAATTTCCTTTCCATCATTAGGCACCAATCTCAACAAACCATCTTCAGGATTTTGATCGTTACATAATCTAGAGAGCAACTCTTTTCCATTAGAAATCATTGAATCGCATGCATAGTAAACAGTTAGATATGTTCTTGGTTTACTTGGAATCAAATTTCCAAGACCCGCATGTCGAGCTAGCGTGTATTCGCCCAACGCCATTTGCTGCAATTGCCTAAGTAAGG
>ENA-UOWO01001616-UOWO01001616.1-activated-sludge-metagenome-genome-assembly--contig:-NODE-1616-length-29543-cov-7.224193_pt1 | contig 29543 bp, 24 predicted proteins | sample MGYA00238148_ERZ761564 | MGnify/ENA primary metagenome ERZ761564 (study PRJEB28885, sample SAMN05720194) | activated sludge metagenome | isolation source: Anaerobic digester | place: USA...
ATGCGATCCCCCCGTTCGAACGCTCGCTCCAGGCAGCCACCGATCTGAACGCGCTCCTGGCCGGAGCGGAAACCGCCTCGCCGTCGGCCCGTGTCGAGGAGCTGGCCAAGCAGATCGACGCGAATATCCTGGATCTGCGGGCGCGCGTGCTGATGCGGGAATGGTTCCCCCCGGCCCCGGACAGGGCAACCGCGACGGAGCAGCCACAGAAATGAGGTTTTCCCCCAACTTGCCGATTCCGACCGCCATCGCGCGGAACACCTGAGGTCACTGCATCATGCTGCCACCCGAACTCGCGTTTCTCAAGGACTGGCTTGTCTGGCTGAAAACGACCTGGGCCTGGCCGGGCCTCGAAGAGGTCGGCCGGTTCCTCGGCACCCACCTCATCTCGGGGATGATCCCGGCGTTTTTCATTGCCGGAGCCATCGGGGTTTTTCTCGACAAGCAGCGCATCACCCGCCTGATGGGCCCCGACGCGCCGCCCTGGATCTCGTATCCGCTCGCCTCGCTTTCGGGGGCGATTCTCACCGTCTGCTCCTGCGGCGTCCTCCCGATCTTCACCGGCATTCTCCAGCAGGGCGCGGGGATCGGCCCGGCCTTCACGTTTCTCTTCGCCTCCCCGGCCGTCAACCTGATCGCGCTGATGTATACTACCACCTATATGGGAATCGGTTTCACGATGGCCCGCCTCGTTTCCGTCATCATCGTCTCGATCCTGATCGGGATTCTGATGCGCTTCGTCTTCAAGGATCCCGTCCCTCAGGCGGTCGCCGCGCTGGAGGTCGTCGAAGATGAGGACGGCGGCCGCACGGACCGGCAGACGCTGGTATTTTTCGGCCTGCTGGTGCTGATCATGCTCACTTCGACGGGCGTGTTCGACGCCTGGCTCAAATCGGACCAGCCGGTGATCCACTCGCCGATGTTCACCTCGCGCATGATCCGGGCGATGGATTTTCTTCTGTCGAAGATCCTCCTGATCCTGTGCGAGATCTTCGTGCTCGCCTTCGCTCTCTGGCGCTGGTTCCATCCCGACGAGATCAAGCAGTGGCTGAAAAAGTCCTGGAGCCTGTTCGTGATGATCTTCCCGACGGTGCTGCTGGGCATCTTCATCTCGGGCCTGCTCGCCGCCCTGCTGCCCCTGACGCGGTATATGGGCCTGTTCGCCGACAACTCGCCCGCCTCGAACCTGCTCGCAGCCGTGATCGGTTCACTCATGTATTTCGGCACGATCGTCGGGGTGAATGTCGTGGCCACGCTCGTCCACTTCGGCATGGACACCGGCCCGGCCCTGACCCTGATCCTCTCGGGCCCCGCCGTCAGCCTCCCGAGCGTGCTTGCGCTCCAGGGCATCGTCGGCCGCATCAAAGCCCTCGCCTTCCTCACCTTCGTGATTCTCTTGACCGCATTGAGCGGCTTGCTGTATGGATGGTTGTACTGACACGCGAAAGGATCGGTTCATGTCGAAGAAACAGGCTGTTGGTCTGACACATATTCAGGAGCTGATGAAGGACGGCAAGTATGACGAGGCCCGTCCGCTGCTCCAGGACTACCTGAAAAGCAGCCCGGACGATCCGCTGGCCCTGCGGCTGTACGGCAACACCTACGCCTACACGGGGTTCCTCGGGAAAGCCAAGAAGATCTGGAAGGAAGCGATCCGAAAGTTCCCCGACAACATCGACCTCTTGTACAATTACGCCCTCGCCTTCTATCTCCAAGGCGATCTCGAGACGGCGTACCGCTACTGGAAGCGCGCGCTCGCGCTCAATCCCAAGGACGGCGAGGTGCTGTTCAACCTCGGCCAGGTGGCCCGCGACCGCGGCATGCTGCGCAAGGCCGTCTCCTGGTGGAAACGCGCCCTGCAGAACGATCCCGAGAATGTCGAGACGATGAACAACATCGGCACCGCCTTCGCCTCGCTCGGCATGTTCGGCCGGGCCGCCATCTGGTATGAAAAGGCCCTCGCCGAAGATCCCGACTACGCCCTCGCCCACCTCAACCTCGCGAACGCCCGGTTCGAGCTGCACCAGTTCGACGAGGCCACCGCCCACGCAGAGAAAGCCGCCCAGCTCGACCCGGCCAGCCACCTCGAAGCCGTCGACACGCTCCAGAAGAAGCTCAAGGCTGCCCGCGAGGTCACCAGCGTCGCCCGCGCCTGATTCCCAAGCCAGACTCGGTCCGAATACCACGAATCGCCCCCGCATCGACGGGGGCGATTCGTTGTTTCCGGCTCGAACGGGTCAGTTCAGCCTGCCCGGCTCGGGGGGCGGATCTTCCTGGTCCGACACGGTGTTGATGCCGCGCACCAGTGTCTGGTGGCGCGTTCGCAGCTCGGTGTTCTCGGAGACCAGGCGGGCATTCTCGACTTTCACGTGGTTGAGTTCGCGGTTGAGTTCCCGGTATTTCAGGGTCACTTCGTTCATGGCCATCCGCAACTCGCGCATCTCCCGGGCAAGCCGGTCGAGCGAGGCATCGAGAGCAAAAGGCTCGGGGGCGCCCGACAACCGCTCGCCCAGGGCCGGGATCCTGAGCTGCTCGACGGTCTCCTCGACCGTTCCGGCCTGGCGCAGCTGAAGCCGCTTCAGGAACATCAGTCGCTCGAACGAGGCCTGATCGAGATAGGCTTCCTCTTCACCGGTCGGCAGGGTGACGATTTCGATGTTGAAACAGCCGCTGTTGTTGCGCAACAGTTCCTGGAGGGTGTTTGGGGAAAGCTGGGATATCCGCTGGACATCCCGCATCGAGTATTTCCGGTGTTCCATGGCCGCCTCCGATGTCGCGTATCGCGACTCCTTCCCTCATCATCGGCCGAAGCAACCGGGAGAATTAGTCCTGCCGGAAGGCGCGTTTCATGCGGCTCACTCGTCGGCGAGGCCGTGGGAATGGGAGCCCACGCAGATCAGCCCCCAGGGCATCGAGGAGTTCTGGACGGAGGATTTGAAGATATACTCGTACCGATTGCCCTTCGTCGGGCATTGAGGCGGGAACTGCAGATACCCTGCCTTCCAGAGGATCTGGACGGGATCACTGGCCAGTTCCCGGGTGAATTTGTTCTCCTGGGAATACAGCTCGAGGGCATTACGGATAACGCGATTATTGGCGTAGCAAGCGCGCCGCTGGGCCCGTTCCCCGATGGGAAGCCAGAAAGGCAGGATCTCGCTGATCAGGTACATCAGCAGGAGCAGCCCCCCGACACCCATGATCATCCCCGTCACGAACACGTGAAGAGAGGCCTGGAAGCTGCGCAGCACCATCCAGGGATCGAGGAACCAGCTCCGGCCGGACCCCGCTTCCCCATCGATCGTGCGGATCTCGTCCTGCTGTGGGCGGGCCAGCCAGTAGGCACAGGTGCGGCAGAACCGGTGACTCCCCTGTACGTCGTTCTGGCAGCGCGGGCAGACACGATAGGGGTGATATCGTTCAACGGGGGATCGCATGTGACCGTTCTCCGGCGACCGGCGCCACGAAATTCGAGGTCAGCATGTCACCCGTTCAGGAGGTGCTCGAGGAAGTAGGGAAGCTGCTTGCGCCACCAGGGCCAGTCGTGGTGGACATCCTGGCCCCAGATATCGACCCAGGCGGGGATGCCTTTCTGTTCGAGGAGGCTCTTGAGGTCGCGGGTGTCGGGCAGCGCCTCGTTTTCCCAGGCCCCCTGGCCAACACAGACCATGATGCGCGATTTTTTCAGCCGCTCGAGATGTCCGTATTCGTTGAGGTTCGGGAGATAATCGAGCGGGGAGTTGCGGTACACGAAGTCGTCCATGTAATCGCCGATCAGGTGGCGCAGGCGGTAGATGCCGCTGAGCGCGATCGTTCCGGCGAAGACATCGGGGTGGCGCAGCAGGAAGTTGACGGAATGGTATGCCCCCATGCTGCAGCCAACCGCCGTGATGCCCATCTTGCCGCTCATGTGGTTGTGGATGAACGGTGCGACCTCATCGACGATATAGCGGTCGTAATCCTCATGGCGGCGCGCGCGTTCGGCGACACCCCAGTTCTGGTTGAGCCAGGTCTGATTGTCGATGCTGCCGACCGTGAACAGCTTGATGGCCCCGCCGTCGATGTAGGGGCGGAGGAGTTCGGTCATGCCGAAATCCTCGAACTCGTAGAAGGTGCCGCCGGCGCAGGGGAAGACGAGGATCGGCCGGCCCCAGTGGCCGTACACCTTGAGCTCCATGTCATGACCGAGATGGTTGCTGTACCACTTGTGATATTCGATGTGCATATCGTTCTCCCCCGGCGCGCGGGTTGGGTTTTCCTTCTTTTTACCACAATCCCGGTGAAATCGCCTCATCGCCATGAAAAGGGAGCGAACAACCATGATACTCCGTTGAAAAAATGCATGAAATTCGAGCGAGAATACGGAGGATCACGTTCATCACAGAGGACACGAAGAGCACAGAGTCAGCACGGAGAATCGTCCGATCCTCCGTGAATTCTTTGTGTCCGCTGTGCTCTCTGTCGGGTTGCGGGCGCATCGCGATGCGCCCCTACCGGTGGAGGGAGCCCCACTATTTGCTGTAGGGGCGGGTTTCAAACCCGTCCGTTGCCTGACGATGATTGACAGAAACACACGGCGCACACGAACAAAAGGGGTCCTTATATAGACGACATGACAATATGAACCGTTGCGATACTCCATCGAAACAATTCTCGGTTTCAGGAAGACATCCGCAGATGGAGGGCTGATGATAACCCAGAGAGGAACGAACGCCTGGGACCACCTGAATTTCCGGCGGATTCCGGGCGCATCGCGATGCGCCCCTACGCAGGGGCTGGCTCCAGGATGGGGGACAGACACGTTCGGGGTGGGGTTGAAGGATTTCCGGGTTTGGCCGATAGAGATCGTGAGAGTGGCACTTCTCATTTCAGAGAATTTTTTCTCTATAAATCAGGCCGCGCGAATAGAGATATATTTCTCTATTTGATGCCGCATCATTTCTTTTTGTCACAGCACGGCGGAAACACATCTCTTCATCGTGGCTTTCGCAGGGGCTTCACAAGGGCTGTTTCTCCTTGTGATTTTTGTATCATGATGGTATACTCATTCATGAATTTGTTCTCAAGGATTTCGGCTTACGCGGGTTCGTTGCTGAACTCGCTATCATAACCAGGTGGAGATATGTCATGAGCAGCGGTTGCAAATGCGGCGGCAATGACGCGCCGGTGGCCCTACCGGCAGTCACCGAGGTTCTGAAGGGGTACGCGCCCAACAAGCGCGAGTATCTCATTCCGATCCTCCAGGAAACACAGGACAAGCTGAGCTATCTTTCTCGCGACGCCATGATCCAGATCGCGCAGCACGTGGGCGTGCCGGTCAGCAAGGTGTACGGCGTGGCCACGTTCTACAACCAGTTCAAGCTGACCCCGCCCGGCAAGCACGTCATCCAGGTGTGCCGCGGCACCGCCTGTCACGTTCGCGGTTCCGACCAGATCCTCCGCTCGTTCGAGTCCGAGCTCGGCATCCAGGCCGGCCAGACGACGAAGGACGGGCTGATCAGCCTCGACATCGTCGCCTGCCTCGGCTCCTGTTCGATCGCCCCCGTCGTCACCATCGATGGCACGTTCCACGGCCGGCTCGTCCCGAAGGACACCGAACGCCTGATCAAAGAACTCCGCGCCAAGGGGGAGGAAAGCAAATGAGCGCCATGCACACCTCGAAACATCCTGCATCCAAACTGGCGTTCAACCGCCGCCTGACCCGCGAGGAAATCTCCTCGGGCGCGCTCGCGAAGCAGCTCGAGAATCTGCTCGACCGGAACCCCGCCAAAACGGTCGTCTACGTCGGACTGGGCACCTGCGGCCTCGCCTCGGGCGGCCAGAGGGTCTGGAACCGGCTCGAAGAGCGGAAATCCAAGGGTGAGATCGACGTCGTCCTCAAGAAGACCGGCTGTATCGGCTACTGTCAGCAGGAAGTCATGGTCGACGTGAAGAAGCCCGGCAAGCCCCGGGTCAGCTTTGCCAACGTCGACGTCGCCCGCATCGACAAGATCATCGACAGCTATATAAAGGGTGATACACTTCCTACCGAATTCGTGACCGGCGTTTCCGAGTCGTATCCGGAAGGCCCCGAGTTCCAGATCCCGGCCGACTGGAAGGGCGTCAAGGCGTTCAAGGATCTCCCCTACTTCAAGAAGCAGAAGCGCGTCGTCCTGAAAAATTGCGGCACGCTCGATCCCGACTCGATCGACGAGTATATCGCGAAAGATGGTTACAAGGCCCTCACCAAGGTTCTCGACATGACCCCGCGCGCGGTGGTCGACGAGATCAAGGCATCGGGGCTTCGCGGCCGTGGCGGCGGCGGTTTCCCGACAGGCTCCAAGTGGGAGTTCGCGTTCAATCAGCCCGGTCCGCAGAAGTATATCGTCATGAATGCCGACGAGGGCGATCCGGGCGCGTTCATGGACCGCTCGGTGCTCGAGGGTGATCCTCACCGCGTCATCGAGGGCATGGCCATCGGCGGCTTCGCGATCGGCGCGAACCACGGCTACATCTACTGCCGCGCCGAGTACCCGCTCGCCATCGAGAAGCTCGAACGCGCGATCGCCGATGCCCGCAGCTACGGCCTGCTCGGCAAGAACATCCTCGGCACGAACTTCGAGTTCGACCTGACGATCAAGAAGGGCGCCGGCGCCTTCGTGTGCGGCGAGGAAACCGCCCTGCTCGCCAGCATCGAAGGCAAGCGCGGCATGCCCAAGCCCCGGCCCCCGTTCCCGGCCGTTCAGGGCGCGTTCAACAAGCCGACCGTCATCAACAACGTCGAGACGTTCGCGAACGTTCCCGAGATCATCCGGAACGGCGCAGCCTGGTTCGCCGCGATGGGCACGCCCAGATCCAAGGGCACCAAGGTGTTCGCCCTCACCGGCAAAGTGAAGCTGTCGGGCCTGATCGAGGTTCCGATGGGCATCACGCTGCGCGAGATCATCTTCGACGTCGGCGGCGGCATCCTCAACGACCGCGGCTTCAAAGCGGCCCAGATCGGCGGCCCGTCCGGCGGCTGTCTGCCGACCCAGTGCCTCGAGACGGCGATCGATTACGACTCGCTGATCGAAGCCGGCGCGATGATGGGCTCGGGCGGCCTCGTCGTGATGGACGACCAGACCTGCATGGTCGACGTCGCCCGGTTCTTCATCAACTTCACCCGTTCCGAGAGCTGCGGCAAGTGCATTCCCTGCCGCGAAGGCATCGCCCGGCTGCAGGAGATGCTCGAGAAGGTCGTCGAAGCCCCCGAAACGGAAACCGGCAACATGGCCCTCGAACGCATGAAGGCCGTCATCGACCTGCGCAAGACCTGTGAGCTGATCCGCGACACCGCCGCCTGCGGTCTCGGCCAGACGGCTCCGAACCCGATCCTGTCCACCCTCCGTTACTTCAAGGAAGAGTACGAGGCGCACATCTACGACCGCAAATGCCCGGCCGGCCGCTGTAAATCGCTGCTGCGCTACATGGTCGATCCGAAGTCCTGCATCGGCTGCGGCATCTGCAAGAAGAAGTGCCCGAACGCCGCGATCGTCGGGGAAATAAAGCACGCACATTATATCGTCGCCGAAAAGTGCGTTCGCTGCGGCGTCTGTTTCGAGGCCTGCCCGAAGAAGGCCATCAGCTGTTCCTGAGCAAGGAGACGACACGTCATGTCAATGGTCAACGTCACCATCAACGGTACGAAACATCAATTCGAAGCGGGGATGACGGTTCTCGAGGCTTGTCGCAAGATCGGGATCGAGATTCCCACGCTTTGTCACCTCAAGAACCTCGCCCCCTCCGGTAGCTGCCGCATCTGCGTCGTCGAAGTCGAGAAGGCCCGCACGCTGGTTCCCTCGTGCGCCTTCCCGATCGCCGAGGGAATGGTCGTGCGCACGAACACCGAGCGCATCCGCCAGGCCCGCAAGATGATCGTCGAGCTGCTGCTCGCGAACCATCCGTCGGACTGCCTGAACTGTAACCGCAGCCTCACCTGCGAGCTCCAGAAGCTCGCGATGGAGTATGAGGCCGAGCACAAGCCGCACATGAAGGCCAAGCGGCACCACGCGATCGACGCCAGCTCGCCCTCGCTGGTGCGCGATCCCGACAAGTGCATCATCTGCGGCCGCTGCGTGCGCGTCTGCGAGGAAGTTCAGGGCGTCGGCGCGATCGACTTCACGAAGCGCGGCTTCGAGTCGATCGTTCTGCCCGCGTTCAACGACGATCTGGCCGACACCATCTGCGTGAACTGCGGCCAGTGCATCAAGGTGTGCCCGACGGGCGCGCTGAGCGAGAACTTCTCGGTGAAGGACGTGATCGACGCCCTGAACGACAAGGACAAGGTCGTGGTCTGCCAGGTCGCTCCGGCCGTGCGCGTCGCCCTCGGCGAGACGTTCGGGGTCGACGAGGACAACGTCGCCCCGCTGCTGGTGGATGCCCTGCACCGCATCGGCTTCAACTACGTGTTCGACACGAACTACGCGGCCGACCTGACGATCATGGAGGAAGGCACCGAGCTGGTCACCCGCCTGACCACCGGCGGCGTGCTCCCGATGATCACGAGCTGCAGCCCGGGCTGGATCAAGTTCATCGAGCACTTCTATCCCCAGATGCTGCCCAACCTGTCCACCTGCAAGTCCCCCCAACAGATGCAGGGCGCCCTCATCAAGAGCTACTGGGCGAAGAAGATGAAGATCGATCCGAAGAACGTGTTCAACGTCTCGATCATGCCCTGCACCGCGAAAAAGTTCGAGGCGCAGCGGCCCGAGATGGAAGTCGACGGAATCCGCGACGTGGACGTCGTCCTGACGACCCGCGAAGTCGGAAAACTGCTGCGCGCGTTCGACGTCGAGCTCGAGGCCTGCACAAAGACCGAGTTCGACAACCCGCTCGGCGAGGCGTCGGGCGCCGGCGCCATCTTCGGCGCGACGGGCGGCGTCATGGAAGCCGCCCTCCGCACGGGCTACAAGCTCGTGACCGGGAAAGAGCTGGACACGATCGACATCGAGGCCGCGCGCGGCTTCGAGGGCGTGAAGGAAGCGACGGTCCAGGTCGGGGACATTCCCCTCAGCATCGCGATCGCCTCGGGCCTCGCGAACGCTCGGAAGGTGCTCGACGCGGTGATTTCCGGCCAGAAAAAGTATCACTTCATCGAGATCATGGCCTGCCCGGGCGGCTGCCTCAACGGCGGCGGCCAGCCGACGCATTTCGATGTCGAGGCCCTTCGGAAGCGGCTCGCCAAGATCTACGCGATCGACAAGGCCGCCAAGATCCGCCGCTCTCACGACAACGAGTCGGTCAAGACGCTGTATGCCGAGTTCCTGCAGAAGCCGAACTCGCCGGTCTCCCACAAGTATCTGCACACCCATTATCACGCCCGGCCGGAAAAGTGCTGAGCAAGCGCATACGCGACAAAGGAGCGAACCATGACGAACACTGGAAAAACCGTTCTGATCGTTGAAGGTGACAACGAGTGCGCCTCCTTCTGCAGCGATGTGCTGAAGAAGGACGGGTTCACCGTGAACCACGTGACCACGGCCGAAGCGGCCCGCCAGGCGGTCGAGGCGGGCAAACTCCCCGACGTGATCGTGACCGAGATGCTTCTCGAGCGGGATGACGCGGGCATCGTTCTGTGCCACTGGCTCAAGCGGAACGCCAAAACCGCCCAGGTGCCGGTTCTGATGCTGACGGATGTCGCCCGCAAGCGCGGAATCACGTTCGATCTGAAGTCTCCGGGGTCCCGCGAGTGGATCCTGGCGAACGATTATGCCGCCAAACCGATCCGGGCCGAGCAGCTTCTGGCCCACGTCCACCATCTGCTGGGCCAGCCCGCCGTGGCTGCCGTCGCGCACCACTAACCCTCCCGGCCCTCTGACGACCCGGCTGCCTCTTCGGCGGCCGGGTCGTTTTCTGTCGGGCTGGGGCGGGTATTGCATCGGGGACCCTGCGGGGCCTACCATGGAAGGGACAACGACACGGGAGGATCCCCATGAAAGCAGTACTCGTCGGGAAAGACCAGGTCACGCTGACGGATTCCAGAGTCGAGCCGGTCCGCAAGAAAGGCTGGGCCCTGATCCGCCCCCGTCTCATCGGCCTTTGCGGCACGGATCTCGAGCTATTGCGCGGCTACCGCCAGTTCGCCGGCATACCCGGCCACGAGTTCGTGGGTGAGGTCGTAGAGGCTGATTTCCCGGAACTGGTCGGCCGGCGCGTTATCGGGGACATCAACGTGGGCTGCCGCACCTGCTCACGGTGCCGTTCGGGCCTGCCCGGCCATTGCAGTCAGCGGCTGGTGCTCGGCATCGACGGGCTCGACGGCTGCCTGGCCGAGCGGTTCGTTCTGCCGGCCGACAACCTGCATCCGGTGCCTGACGGGGTAAGTGACGAGCGGGCCGTGTTCACTGAACCCCTTGCGGCGGCGTTCGAAATTCCCGAGCAGCTCCATATCCGGCCCGGCATGCGGATCGTCGTGCTCGGCGCGGGAAAGATCGGCACGCTGTGCGCCTGGGTGCTTGCCAAGGTCGCGGGCCACGTGGCCCTCGTCGGCCACCACCCGGAGGTTCTCGAGAAAGTTCGGTTTCCGGGCGTCGACACCCTCGTTCCGGAGACGGATCTCACCGAGGCGGATCTCGTCGTCGACGCGACCGGTTCGGCCACCGGCCTGGAGACCGCGTTGCGTTTGGTGCGACCCCGCGGCACGATCGTCATCAAATCGACGATCGCCGGCCGGCACGAGATCAGCCTGACGCCGCTGGTTACCAAGGAGATCACGGTCGTCGGCTCCCGCTGCGGGCCCTATGCACAGGCGCTGGCGGCCCTGGCAACCGGCGAGTATCCCGTCGAACGCCTCGTCGACGGCCGCTATCCGCTGACAAAAGCCGTTGACGCGTTCCATCACGCCGCCAAACGGGGCGCCCTGAAGATCCTGGTCACTCTGGAATAATCAAGATCAGGCGTTATATATCATGCGGTAGTGAGGTCCGACGGAGGGAATCTCGAACTCTTCGGACACCGTTTCCCAGCCCAGGGCTCGGTAGAAGGGAACGGCGGAGGTGCGCGCGTTGCACCACCAGAGACGCCGGGGATCGGCTGCGGCGAGGATGGCACGGGCCTGATCGAGCAGATGGCGGCCGATTCCCCTCCCCTGCCGCGCGGTGTCGACGGCCATGCCGCGCATCTGCCAGGCGGGGCGGTCTTCGATCGTGCTTTTCAGAAAGGTGACGCAGCCGACGACCTCTTCGTCGATCAGGGCTGCGATATGGACGGTTCCGGGGTCGTCATCCCCGGCGAACCGGGGCGACAATCCAGGCATTCCGGCGCGGAGAACCTTCTGCCTGATCGGAAGGATCCGCTCGACATCGATGACACAGACCCGGCAAACCCTCATGCGGAGAAGATACCATGTCGCCGAAAAGGCCGCAATGGACGGGGGGAGGGGGGTTGATTTTGGTCGGGCTCGTGACCTATTGTTAAGAAATCGCTTTACGTTCACCCTTTTTTTGTCAACGCACGTCCATACGACCGGCAGCAGGAATTTCACGATGAAACACGACAAAGCCTACCTCGCGGGAGGCGGTCTCGCGGGAATCGCAGCGGCATTCTATCTCGTCCGGGAGGGTGGTTTTTCCGGCGAAAACATCACGGTATTCGACGCCGCAGACACCGCTGGGGGCAGCCTCGACGCAGCTTTCGATCCCGGGAAAAGCAGATATTTCATGCGGGGGTTCCGCATGTTCGAGGACAAGGTCTACTCCGCCCTGTTCGACATGATGTCCGCCGTTCCTTCGCTGCACAAGCCCGGCCGAACGGTCATGGACGAGTACGTCGAGTTCAACCGGCAGGTGAAGACATTTTGCAGTGCGCGCCTTCTGGTGAACGGGAAGCCCATCGAGGCGCGGCCGTTCCGACTGAGCCTGTCCGACCGGTTCCGGCTTGTCAGGCTGCTCGCCCTCAGGGAGCGGCAGATCGAAAACGTGTCGATCGAGGAGTATTTCTCGCCCGCCTTCTTCGAGAGCAACTTTTGGATCGAGTTCTGCACGACCTTCTCCTTCCAGCCCTGGCACTCGCTCGAAGAGCTCAAGCGCTACATCCTGCGGTTCATCCAGGACTCCCCCGTGCTCGACACCCAGACCTGCGTACGAAGCACGAAATATAATCAATACGATTCCATCATTCTTCCCGTGAAGACGTGGTTGAAGGAGCAGGGCGTCCGGTTCCGGAAAAGCAGCACCGTCACGGATGTGGCATTTTCCCGCGCACACGGGAAGCTGCGGGTCGACGGCTTCACGGTCGCAACCGGGGGGGGCGAGCAGCGGATCGCCATTGAAGACGGCAGCCTCGTGTTCCTGACGCTCGGTTCGATGACCGATCAGTATGCGGTCGGCGCGATGGACCGGCCGCCGCACCCGGTTCCCGTGAACGCCGCCCCAGCCTGGAATCTCTGGAAACGGATTTCCGAGGTCAGTCCGGAGTTCGGGCGCCACTCGGCCTTCAGCTCCGATCCCGACAAGTCGAAATGGGTGTCGTTCACCGTCACCTTCTCCGATCCGCTGTTCTTCACCCACATCGAGCGGATCACCCGCGTGCGGGCAGGCACGGAAGGCCCGATCACCATCCGGGATTCCAACTGGCTGATCTCGTTCGCGCTGCCCACTCAGCCCCATTTCATCGGCCAGCCCGAACATCTCCAGGTCATCTGGGGGTATGGTCTGTATCCCGACAAGGCGGGAAATTTCGTCCGGAAGAGAATGTCGGACTGCACCGGGCGGGAAATCCTCATCGAGCTTCTGTATCACCTGAAGTTTGATTCTATTCTTGATAGTATCCTTCAGTCGGCCAGCTGCATTCCCTGCCTGATGCCCTATATCACCAGTCAGTTCATGCCCCGAAAACCGGGTGACCGGCCGAAGGTCGTTCCGGACTGTTCCGACAATTTCGCGTTCATCGGGCAGTATTGCGAAATTCCGGATGACATCGTGTTCACGCTGGAATACTCCGTCCGGTCCGCCCAGATGGCGGTCTTCTCCCTGTTGAACCAAGGGAAGGAGCCGACGCCGATCTACCCCGGGTGGAAAAGCCTGAAAAACATTTTCAACGCGGTCCGGACCATTTTCCGGTAAACCCTGCATCGGAACGCGAGGATCGCGATACCGGAATCGTTCGTGGTTTTCGACCGTTTTGTGGTAATATCCGCACACCGTTTCACACCGGCGGATGACCGCAACGCCCCTTTTCCTCCTTTCCAGTCTCGAGACTGGCAGGGGATTTTTCCAGGAAGAACCACCGTCCATGATTTCTGGCAATGTCACCATCGAAGCACTCGAGTACGTGCTTCCCTCGCAGATTCTCACGTCCGCCCAGATCGAAGAGGAGATGCGGGGCACCCTGAACCGCCTGAAACTTCCCCGTGGTCTGCTGACGATGCTGACGGGCATCCGCGAAAGAAGGGTGTGGCCGGCCGGGGAACTGCCCAGCGACGTGGCCACAAAAGCGGCGATGCGCGTGATATCCGCCTCCGGAATCGCCCCGGAGAGCATCGGCTGCATCATCAATACCTCGGTTTGCCGCGACTATATCGAGCCATCCGTCGCCTGTCTCGTCCATGGCAACCTCGGGCTGCCCTCATCCTGCATGAACTTCGACGTGAGCAATGCCTGCCTGGGCTTTTCGAATGCCCTGCACATCCTGGCGCTGATGATCGAGGCCCGACAGATCCGATACGGCCTGATCGTGGACGGAGAAACCTCGGGAAGGGTCGTTGCGACAACGATCGACAGGCTCAAACATCCGACAGCCACGATCGAGACGTTCCAGGATGAGTTTGCGACCCTCACGCTCGGCAGCGGGGCGGTGGCGATGATCCTCGGCCACCGTGATGAGAGCCGCACGAATCATGTGATCAACGGGACGGTGACGCTCTCCGACACCCGTTACAGCCGTCTCTGCGTGGGGCAGCCCGACTACATGAAGGCGAACACGCTCGAGATCATGAACCAGGGAGTGCGGCTCGCCCACGAGACCTGGGAACTCGCTCACTCGCAACTGCATAACTGGAACGACGATACGATCGACCGGTATATTCCGCACCAGGTGAGTGTGAAAAACATTCAACTGCTGTGCGACAAACTGGGGATTTCACCGGAAAAGCAGCAACTGAATTACATGACTCTCGGCAACATCGGGCCGGCAGCCATTCCCATCACGCTCAAGATGGCAGACGAGGAGGGGCGGCTCCGCCAGGGCGCCCATGTCGCTCTTCTCGGGATCGGCAGCGGTCTGAACTGCTCGATGACGAGCATCACCTGGTAATACGCCAACCGGCTCAATCATCCGAATTCTGTGGTAGACTGCCGCAGGGGTGGTTCAACCGGCCCCGAGCATCGGTCGAGAGGGAGGATGGGATGAACGAGACACGGTTCGGATTTCCCTGCACGGCAGGTTTACCGCTGCTTCTGGGGATGGTGCACGTGCATGCGCTGCCCGGCACCCCGTTTGCCCGGCTCGGCTTGAAAGAGATCGCCGAGATCGCCGTGCAGGAGGCCGTCACCTACAAGAACGCCGGCTTCGGCGGCATCATGCTCGAAAACATGCATGACCGGCCGTATCTGAAAGGCCGGGTCGGCCCCGAGATCACGGCCGCGATGACCGCCGTCGCCCTGCGCGTGCGCGACGCCGTCGGCCCCACGTATCCGGTCGGCATCCAGATCCTGGCCGGAGCGAATCTCGAAGCTCTTTCGGTTGCGCTTGCGGCCGATCTCCAGTTCATCCGGGCCGAGGGCTTCGTCTTCGCCCACGTCGCCGACGAGGGCTGGATCGAAGCCTGCGCCGCCGAACTGATGCGGGAACGCCGGCGGCTGGGCGCGACGCATATCAAAATATGGACGGATATCCAGAAAAAGCACTCGGCTCACGCCGTGACGGCCGACCTGAGCCTCTCGGAATGGGCGCACGGCGCCGAGTTTTTCGGCGTCGACGGGGTGATCGTGACCGGGCTCAGCACCGGCCACGCCGCCGTCCCGGAGCACCTCGCCGAGGTGAAGAAGGCGACGAGGCTCCCCGTCGCGATCGGCTCGGGCATCACCCCTGAGAACGCCGCCGCGTATGCCTCGGCCGACGCCTGGATCATCGGCTCGAGCACGAAGCAGGGCGGTTACTGGGAAAACCCGCTCGACGAAGCGGCTCTCGCGCGCCTCGTCGAGGCGCACAAAACAATCACCAAGACCCGCTGACCGTTTCTCTTCCCCGGTCATGCCACCGCATGGCCGGAAATGTTTGCGCGCGCAATGCGATATATATCATACAATATTAGGAGGATGACATGATCCGTAGAAAGGGAATCGGTTTCGCCCGCTGCGCCGTCCTGGCACTGTTGCTGTCGATCGCCGTTCTGCCGCTTTTCGCGGCGGGAGGCATCAAGGACAGCGAGTCGGCAAGCCATGCGGACGAAGCCGCCGAGTTCACGCCCATCGCCACCTACGAGGGCCCGGGGTTCGCCATCACCCAGTTCAACCTGGCGGTTCTCTCGCACTACTCGTATCTTCTCGTCAGCGGCAAGGAAGCCCTGCTCGTCGACCCGGGCCGTGATATCGATGCCTATAAAAAAGCGGTCGCGGCAGCCGGCGTGACGGTCAAGGGGGTGTTTCTCACCCACTCCCACGCCGACTTCGTCGCGGGCCATATGGAGGCTGCGAAAGCGTTCTCCTGCCCCGTGTATGCCAGCAGGGTCGGTGGGGCTGCTTATGCCCACGAGCCGCTGGACGACTCGTCGACACTGACGGTCGGTACGGCACGGTTGCGGTTCCTCGAGACGCCCGGCCACACCCCCGATGGCATCTGCGGCATCGTCTCTGCCGCGGATGCGCCCGACAAGCCCCTGATGATGTTTTCGGGCGACACCCTGTTCGCGGGCAGCCTGGGCCGGCCGGATCTGATGGGCGGGAAAACCTCGGCGGCGGCCCTCGCCTCGATGATGTTCGACACCTGGAACGGCAAACTCGCGAAGCTTCCCGATGATCTCGTCGTGCTGCCGGCGCACGGGGCCGGCTCGCTGTGCGGGGCCCACCTGAGCGACGATCCCTCGACGACGATCGGCCGGGAAAAGGCCTCGAATGCCTACCTGAAATATGCGAACAACCGCAGCGCCTTCATTTCGGCGATTCTCGACGGGCTGCCCGATGCACCGGCCTATTTCAAGCACAATGCGGCCCTCAACCATGCCGGGCCGGAGCTGATCGACGGGTCGGCTCCGCTTCCCGCCGAACTCGCGGCCGACGCAGCGCTCACCGACCCCGAGAAACACTGGGTCGTCGACCTGCGCGATGCCGCCGCCTATGCCGCCGGCCATATTCCGAACGCGGTCAACATCGGGCTGCGCGGCCGTCTCGAAACCTGGACCGGCATCATGGTCCCGTGGGGGGCCGATCTCGTCCTCTGCGGCTCCGAGCCCGAGATCACCGAAGCCATCCGTCGACTCCACCGGATCGGATATAAAGCATCGTATATCAAATGGGAGACCTGGGCGAACTCGGGCCAGCCGAAGAACACGAACCTCATGGTCAAGGCCCCCGAGCTTCATGCCGCGATGCAGGCCGGCACGGCCCCGATCATCGTCGACGTCCGGCTCCCCACGGAATGGATGGGCATGCGCATCGGTCAGGTGTTGAACCTGCCCTTGTCGAACCTGGCCGAACTCGCCGCCGTCAAACTCAACCCCCAGGAGCCGGTCGTCGCCGTCTGCAACTCGGCCTACCGGTCGAGCATGGCCGTCGGCGTCCTCGAACGGATCGGCTTCACCAAAGCCTCGAGCCTCGACGGCGGCAGCGAAGCCTGGCAGAATGCCGGCCTGCCGATGATCACCGCCGAACCAGCCGGAACGGCCCACGCGCCGGCCGCGGCCGAGCCGACGGTGCTGCGTGATCTCAACCTGGCCGAGCGGCTTTCGCCGGCCGAACTGATGCGGATCGTCAAGGATCTGCCCGGCACCGTCGAGATCGTCGACATCCGGCCCGCCCCGGCAACTGCCGAGTATAACCCGGTCGGTGCAAGGTCCGTCGACATCGCCGACTTGCTGCGCAGCCCGGCGTATCTGGCCGGAACCGTTCCGTTGGTGATCGTCGATCGCGACGGGTCGCTCGCCATGATGGTGGCCGGCATCCTCCAGCAGAAGACGAAGCGGCCGATCAAGGCACTCCACGGCGGCCTCGAAGCCTACTGGGCCGAAACCGAAATCCCCCAGCCCACCCCGCCCGGCGCGGCCCTCCAGCCGGCCGCCCCACGGTCGCATCCGGCAGCTGGGCCGGCCGTCACCCCGGCTCCCGCAGCATCGCCAACGCCCGCCGCACCGGCGCCGGCCGCCCCGAAGAAAAAGAAGAGCGCGGGGTGCTGAGAGATGAGTGAACACCTCACCCCCTCCCGCGCCCCCGTTTCCCCAGAGCCGGATAACGAGCCGATGAACCCCTATCTCGCGGGAACGCTGCTCGGGCTCACGCTTCTCGCCTCGTTCCTGATCCTCGGGGCCGGCCTCGGCGCTTCGGCCGGCATCGCCCGGCTCGGGGCCCAATGCCAGCTTCTGATCGCCCCCGAACACGTCGCCGGCTCCGAGTATTTCGGCGCCTGGGGCGGCCGGCCGCTGAACTATTACCTCTCCTATATGCTCGCCGGCACCTTCCTGGGCGGCTTTCTCTCGGCCCTCGTCTCGCGCCGGATCACCGTCACGATGGAACGGGGCGCCTCGTTCGGCTTCCTCGGCCGGGCCGTTCTCACGTTCGCGGGCGGCGTCATCGTCGGTTTCGCGAGCCGGCTCGCCCAGGGCTGCACATCCGGCCAGGCCCTCACCGGCAGCGCCCTGCTGCTGACCGGAAGCCTCGTCTTCCTCGTCTGCGTCTTCGCGGGCGGGTATGGCGCGGCCTGGTTCTTCCGGAGGCAGTGGCATGATTAACACCCTGTATGCGATGGATCTTCTCGGCACCCCCCTTGCGTTCGGGGCCGCACTTTTGATCGGAAGCGCGTTCGGGGCCGTTCTCGAACGCGCCGGCTTCGGCAGCTCGCGACGGCTTTCGGCGATCTTCTACTTCCGCGACATGACGGTCCTCAAAGTCATGTTCAGCGCGGTCCTGGTCGCCATGCTCGGCCTGTGTTACATGTCCCACGCGGGCCTGATCGATGCGGGCAGCATCAGCCTGCCCGACACGGTGTACGGCGCGCAGATCGTGGGCGGCCTGCTGTTCGGCGTCGGTTTCGTGATGGGCGGCTGGTGCCCCGGCACGGCAGCCGTCGGCCTCGCCTCGGGTCGGCTCGATGCTTTGCTGTTCCTGTTCGGAGCCGTTCTGGGCAGCATACTGTTCAACGAACTGTTCGGGCTCGTGAAGCCGCTCTATACGATGGGCCACAGCGGCACCGTGTTCATCTACGACACGCTCGGCCTCGCGAAGGGCACTTTCGTTCTCGGGTTCACGATCGCCGGCGTCGTGGCGTTCTGGGCATCGGAACTGATCGAGACGCGCATGGGAACCGGCCGGCTCGACCGGAACGCCGCCCCGCTCTGGGTGTTCACGTTCCTGCTCCTCATCACGGCCGGCACGTATTACAGCCTTCCCCCGGCCGCACCCGATGCCGCGCTGCCCGTCCAGGCCCAGGCAACCGGTCAGGCTGAGACGCGCCATCCGGGTATTGCCGCCGGCAGAATCGATCTGGAACGGCATCTCGTGGCTATCGAGACGGGCGAAGACCATATCGAGCCCGCCCAGCTCGCGGATCGCCTCATGGCGGGCGCCGCCGGGCTGCGCCTCATCGATATCCGGTCTGCAGAAGAGTTTGCCGCGTTCCATCTGCGTGGAGCGGTGAGCATTCCGCTGCCCGAGCTCGCTCTGCATCTCGATGAACTGCGAAACGCAGAAACGGTCGTGGTGTATTCCCGCGGGATGACCCACGCCGCCCAGGCCCGCGACGCCCTTGCTCAGGCAGGGGTTCCCAACGCCCTGCTCCTGACGGACGGACTCGAGGGCTTCTTCAGGACCTGCCTGAAGCCCGTCTCGCTGCGCGCCGAGCCGGTTTCGGAGGCTTTCGCCGAGCGAATCCGGGAGTGGCGACGGTATTTCCTCGCCTCTCCGGATCGGCGTGCGGCGCAGCCGCTGCCCGCAGCAGCGCCGGCGCATGTTCCCGGCTTGATCTCGGCCGAGCGGCTTGCCGCGATTCTCACGGAGCCCGATCTGCGGGTCATCGACACGCGGCCGCAGCCGGAGTACAACACCTCGCATGTTCCGGGCGCCGTCGCTCTCAATCCGGAAAGCCTGCGTGGCGTCGTTGGCGGCATCCCCTCGATGCTGCTGCCGGCGGATCTTCTCGCGCGCCAGTTCGGTGCCCTGGGCATCTCGCCGGAAACGCACGTGGTGATCATCCACGGGGACAAAGTGCATGACGCGACGCTCGTAGCCATGGGGCTGGAGCGTCTTGGCCACACGCACTACTCGATCCTCGACGGCGGCTGGCAGCGGTGGCACGCGGAAGGTCGGCCGGCCGACACCCGGCTTCCTTCCATCACCGAAACCGTCTACCCGGTTCCCCCGGCCGACGGGTTCACCGTCGGGGCGGAGGCGGTCCTCGCCGCCTCGCGCGACGGCGCCACCCGCATCATCGACGTGCGCCCCGCACCGTTCTTCACCGGAAAGGCCTCGGATGAAGCCCGGGCCGGCCACATCCCGGGAGCCGTGAACCGCCCCTTCACGCTCGATCTCGCCTCGGGAACGACGGGTTTCGCTTCCCCAGCGGATCTTGCGAAAGCCTACGAGAGCCTCGTTCCGCTGCGGGACGGCCGCGTCATCGTTCACTGCCGCACCGGCCACCAGGCCAGCCAGACCTGGTTCGTCCTCCGCCGCCTTCTCGGCTTCACGAACGTGCTCTGGTATGACGCGGGCTGGACCGAATGGTCGGCACGGCCCGAACTGCCCGTCGCAACCGGAGACAAGTAATTATTAATATATAATATTACATATAGCCGTCAGGTATCGATAGCGATTTGATTCGAAAGGGTCAAATCGCTATCATGTTTTTCACATCACCCACACATACCAAGGAACCGCCCATGAACCGCCTGCTCCGATCTCTCTGCCTCCCGCTCTTCTTCTTCGCCGCCGCCCTGCCGGCCGGAGCCGAGAAGCTCCTGCTGCTGCACACGAACGACTGGCACGGCACCGTCCGGGCGACGCCCGCCCTCTGGATGACGAACGAAAAACCCCCCACCCTGGGCGGACCGCAGGCGCTGGCGGGGGCGCTCGACGCCCACAAGAGGCGTGCGCTTCGCGACGGCATCCGGTGGCTCCAGGTCGATGCCGGTGACCGGTTCCAGGGCACGATGGAAGCGAACTTCTCGCGCGGCATGGCGATGACCGACCTGTACAACGTCCTTCGCTACACCGTGATCACCCTGGGAAACCACGACTTCGATTACGGCAAGGAAGCCCTGCTCGAATCGATGGTTCCGGCCCGGTTTCCCGTCGTCTGCGCCAACCTCCACGGTTCCGGCGTCCCCTGGCGATCCAGCCTCGTGACCCGGGTCGGCGGGCTGAAGATCGGCATCACGGGCGTCATCACCGGCGATCTGCCGAGCCTCAACTATCCCGAGAACATCGCCGGCCTCGAGCTGGAATCCCCGGCCAGCGCCGCCCGGCGCGTGACCGAAGAGCTGCGGAAACGCGGCTGCGATCTCGTGCTGCTGCTCAGCCACTGCGGCCACGACGTCGATCTCGAACTCGCCCGGGCCGTTCCGGATCTCGATCTGATCGTCGGCGGCCACACCGATCACCAGTTGAACCAGCCGGTCCGGGTCGGCAAAACCCTCATCATGCAGACACGCGGCTACGGATCGCACCTGGGCGCCCTGATGCTCGATATCGACGACGCTTCGAAAGCCATCGCGACGTATTCCTACGAAGCGGAGCTGCTCGATCCCGCTTCATGGCCGGCGGCACCGGCCGTCGATGCCGTCGTCGCCTCCTGGAGCCGCCTGGTGGAGGAGATCGCCGGCCGCCCCGTGGGAACGAGCCCGCGCGAGTTCCTGCGCCGCCCCGGTCCCGACGGCCGTTCCGCGCTCGGCATGGAGCTGTGCAGGGCCGTTTCCGAAAAGAGCGGGTGCCCGATCGTCGTCTTCCAGCTCGGCGGGCTTCGCACCGATCTTCCGGCCGGAAATATTATATTCAAAGATGTGTATCAGGTGCTTCCCTTCAATCACCAGATCCTCGTCGGTTCGATCTCGGGCCGGGACCTGACGAGCCTTCTCGACAAGGGTTGCGACCGGAAAGACGCCGAACTGTGCATCTTCGGCGCCGTCCCGTCGCGCGGGCCCGAAGGCTTTACCCTGACGTTCGCAGGGAAGCCGGTCGATCCCGATGCCTGGTATCCGATCGCCCTGAATGATTTTCTGGCCAAGGGCGGCGACGGGTTCGAGGAGTTCACACGGGTCAAGAATCTGCAACCCCGGGGCGGCATCATCCGGGATGCGTTCCTGGAGATGATCGGCCGGGGCCAGCTTGGCCGCTGATTTCCGGGCTTCTGTGCGGGCCGCCGCCGAGACCCTTCGCGGGGCCGCGTCGGATGCGCGCGTCAGAATCCGCCTCCGCGCCCACGCCTGGTGCCGCGGCAAATCGTGGTTTCCCCGAGCCCTCGTGCTGCTGTTCCTGCTGAACACGGGGCTGAACGCCGTCGTGGCACCCAAAGAGTGGACGATCTTCGGCCCGGTGGACCTGGGGATCCACGAGACGGGGCATCTGCTCTGCACGCCGTTTTTCCCGACCTTCGTCTCGATCGCCGCCGGAACCATCTTCCAGCTTGGCGCACCGTTCGCTGCCGGCATCTGGTTTCTCCTGGTCGAGGATCTGTTCGCGCTCGCGTTCTGCGGCGCCTGGTTTTCGGTCAGCCTGACGAACGTGGCGGTCTACGTGGCCGACGCCCGCGCCCGGCTGCTCCCGCTCGTCAGCCTGGGCTGGCACAAAACCGTCATCCACGACTGGAACTACATGCTCAGAGAACTCGGACTGTTGCAGTCCGACAAGACGATCGCGCTGTTTTTGACCTGGACCGCCTGGGGAATTCTCGCCATCTCGATCGCCTGGGGCGCCTGGCTGTGCTGGCTGATGGCAACCCTTCCCCGCGACCCCATTCCCGACTATCCGGCCACGTGATCTGCTGGAACCCGGGCCGGATCGAACCCGGCCTTCATAACGGAGGAGCTGACATGGAGGATCGAATGAGCACCAGCCGGAACGCCCTTTGGGTGATCCTGGAAGAGGATGTGTACGAAACGCAGTTTGGCGACGGATACTACGCGTATCCCGTCAAACTCTGCCGGCACATGGAAAACGCGGAAGACTTCGTGACGACCCAGTCGACCAAGGATCGCCGGTATCACGCCAAGCACATCGATCTGATCGTCGAGGGCCCGGCAATCCGGATCGAAGGCGATCTCGACCCGCACGACGAAGTCACTCCCGCGCGGCTCGTCTCCCTGCTCGTCGCCGAGCACAGCGATCTGATCGCCTTCACCCCCCGGACCTGAGTCCTGGTGCCACGGGGTGTGATACAATGCTGGGGCGGGAGCGCGACCCATGACCATGCAAACCACACCCACCACCGTCAGCATCATCATCCCGGCATACAATCCCGGTAGATATATAGATTGTGCTTTGGAGTCTGTCCGCGCGCAGAGCGTTCGGCCGCTCGAACTCGTCATCATCGACGACGGATCCCGGCCGCCGGTTTCCGCCGATGCGTTCGGGGATCTGCCCATCCGGCTTCTGCGCCAGGAAAACGCCGGCCAGGCCGCCGCCCGGAACCGGGGCATCCGGGAAGCGCGCGGCACCTGGCTCGCGTTTCTCGACGCCGACGACGTGTGGCACCCCCGCAAGCTCGAACGGCAGCTCCGTGCCGCCGAAACGCATCCCGAAGCCGCGATCATCGGCTGCCGGGCGGTGCTGATCGATGCCGGCGGATCCGCGATCGGCGCGGGTCCGGGCGGGGTCTCGGGCGAAATCACCCGGCTCGACCGGCGGCAGTTCCAGCTCGGCGCGGCGCGGGCGGTTCTCGTCCCCAGCATGGCGCTCGTGAAGCGTGAAACGGCGCTTGCCGCCGACGGGTTCGACACCCGCTACCAGCCGATCGAGGATCTGGCGTATTTCGACCGGTTGTTCGACGCGGGGGCCAGGGCCGTCGTCGTCGAGGAGTATCTGCTCCAGCGCCGCCTGCACGGGGCCAGCCTGACCCTCCGTTACCGGCAGATGCTCAACAGCTACCGGCGCTGGATCTCCGAGATCGTCGCTCCAAATGCCGATCCGGCCCATGTGGCCGCCGTCATGGGCCAGGCATGTCTCGTCACGGGGCTTTCGGCCCTGGCCTGCCGCGAGCGCGGCGATGCCCGGGCGCTTCTGCGCAGGGCCCGCCAGTCCGGCACACCCCTTTCCCAACTCGTTTTTCCCTTCATTTTCACGCTGCTTCCCGGCGCTCTCACCGATCTTGCGCGATCCGTGAAGCAGCGTCTCGCCGGCCGCACCCCGGCCCGGCTCTGGAGCGGCGAAGCCACGAACCCGGTTCGCGCCTGACGACAGGAGACGTTACGATGCCCATCACCGAATGGCTGGTCGAAGCCGCCGACAGAATCCGCAAGCAGGGCTGGTTCCGGGCCGTTTCCCAATCGCCCCTCTTCTTCACCCTCAAAGAAGAGGTGCTCAAGACCGCCCTGACCGAGTTCGGGGGCTTCCCCGTCGATATCGGCATCCGGCCGATCCTGCGCATCCGCCAGGCACGCCGCACCCCGCCCTTCGTTCCGTCGCGACCGGCCGCCGGAAGCGCGCTGCGCATCCTGTTCATCCAGCCGCCGCTTCCCTCGAACCGGCGCCACAAAGTCATCATCCCCTACGGCCTCGCTTCGATCGCAGCCCAGGTGCGGCTCAAGCACCCCGACGTGCAGGTGGCGATCCTCGACGCGCTCGCCCTCGATTACGACGAAGAGGCGACCTTCGCGGCCATCCGATCCGCCGAGTGGGATGTCATCGGCTTCTCGGCCATGACCTGCCAGGTCGACTTTTCCCGCCGCCTCGCCGACCGCATCCGGCGCGAGATGCCGGCCACCCAGATCTGGTTCGGCGGCGTGCACCCGACCCTGCGGCCCGAAGAGGTGCTTCCCCACGGCGATATCGCCATCATCGGCGAGGGCGAGGAGACCGTGCTCGAGTTGATCCGGCGCCGCCTGGCCGGCGAGCCCGCGGCGGGGGTTCCCGGAACGGCCGTCCGCACGTCCGACGGCATCGTCAAAGGCCCTGCCCGGCCGCTGATCGCGGATCTCGACGCGCTGGCCTTCCCGGCCTACGATCTGCTTCCAATCCGGCTGTACAACAATCCGCTGCACGTCGTCGGCGGCGAGCGGCTGCCCATCTTCGCCTCGCGGGGCTGTCCATATGCCTGCTCGTTCTGCAACAGCCCCCAGATCTGGCACCGGAAGGTCCGGTTCCGGTCGGCCGCCAATGTGCTGGCCGAGGTCGACTGGATCATGAGCAGCTTCGGCATCCGCCAGTTCCACTTCTGGGACGACAACATCACGCTCAAACCCGACCTGATCGCCGAGATCGCCCGCGGCTTCGAGAGCCGGGGCGACATCCGCTGGATCGCCCTCGACCGGGCCGAGCACATCGTCGCCCACGCCGATCTGCTGCCGCTGTTCCGCCGGTCCGGTTGCGTCGGCATCGAACTGGGTGTCGAAAGCGTCAATCCGGGCACCTTCGAGTATATCCACAAGGGCCAGGGGTTCGAGGACGTGCGCAAGGCCGTCCAACTGCAGAAAGACGCCGGGCTTGCGCCGCTCTACACCTGCATGGCGTTCAACCCGGGCGAGACGATCAGCGGCTACCGGCTCCAGAAGGTGTTCCTCGACCAGATCCAGGCGGGCCTGCCGTGGTATGCCTTCTTTCACCAGCTCCCCTTCCCGATCTACCTGGGCCAGTTCGCCACCCCCTACCCCGGCACGCCGTTCGGCGACGACCGGAACACGCTCGGCGAGGACCTCGCCGAGGGGTATCACCACCGGTTCCACCACCACATCAACTTCGTGCCGCGCACTCTTCTCGACGACACACCCGCCGTTTCGCACAAGCCCGACGACGAGGACCTGGCGATGTTCTTCACGGTCGCGCTCACAGGCCTGTGGGGCTGGTTCGACGGCCATACCGGGATGCGCGAGGCGGCCCGCCGGCTCCGGCGCGTCCACCGCATCACGACGGCGTTTCTCGCCGCGATCGACGGCCGGCTCACGGTTTCGCAGCTCGCCGATGCCGTCGCCGCCTCGACCGCCGAGAGCCGGCGCGACGTGCTCCAGGTCATCCCCCTGGCCTGTTACGTCTTCGGTCAGACCGGGCATCTCGGCTCGGCCGCCCAGGCACAGCACACGCTCGCGGAACGGCCCGCCCCGGTCGCGATTCCGGCCTATCACCGCCGGCTGATCCGCCGTCTGCTGCGCCGCGCCGGCGTTTCCTCCCGGGCCTGAGCCGTGTCCGAACCCACCACGTCCCCGCGTTCCGGCCAGAGCCTCTTCAGTGCCCCCCTGCTTCTCTCGGCGCTCTGGGCCCTCCTCGTTGCGGTTGCGTATTACCGCGAGCACCCGCTCACCTTCCCGCTTTCGGGCTTCCGCCTCCCCGGCGTGCAGGCTCTCCTGCCGATTCTGCCCGGGATCGCGGCCTTCTGTCTCGCCTGGTTCGCCGGCCACGGCGCCCTCGTTCTCGCCGGCTGTCCCGCCGGATCGGCCCTCGCCGCCGTGACGGCCCTTCCGGCGGGCCTGATGCTCGCCGCTGCCGCCGGACTGATCTTCGGCTCGACCTGGGGGTTCTCGACCGGCTCGCTCGCCGTCACGATTCTCTTCCTCTCGATATTCGCCGGCATCAGCCTCCGACGCACCATCTGGCAAGATATATATTCTATTCTATCATCGCTTTTCCGTCCCTTCCCCGTCCGGGCGGCGCTGGCCGTGATCCTTCTCGTCTCAGCCCTCGATCTCCCCGGTGTGACGGCCCCGTCGATCGCTTACGACGATCAGGTGTACCATCTGACGATCACGCGCCTGTACCGGGAAACCGGCCGGCTCGGCTTTCTGCCCGACCTCCCGCCCGCGAACCGGCCGCAGAGTTTCCATCTGTTCACCACCTGGATCAGCCTGATCGGCAGCGATGTGGCAATCCGCACGATCAACGGGCTGCTCGCCCCCGCAATCGCGATCCTGCTCCTCCTGCTGACCGCACGCGCCCTCGGCCCGACCGCCGGGGCCTGCGCAGCCCTCGCCTGGACGCTGCATCCGCAGGTATCTTGGCTCGCACGCACCGCATACACCGACCTGCTGATCGTCTACCTGGCGCTGGCGGCCCTCTTTGCCGCCTGGCGCACGGCCGTCTGCCGCAGCAAGGACGTTTCGACCGCCCTGCTCTGCCTTGCCGTCGTCGCGGGGTACGCCGCCCAGGTGAAGACCTCGGGCGCGATCATCGCGTTTCTCGCCCTGTTCGCCGGCATCTTCGCCGTCCGTCTCCGGGAGGATTACGCGGTCTCGAGCCGCACGCTCATGGAGCAGGCGTCCTGGTTCTGCTTCGGCCTGCTCGTGATCGCCAGCCCCTGGTATATCCGGAACTGGCTGATGGTGGGCAACCCCTTCTACCCGCATTTCAGCTCGCTGTGGGCGGGAGGCGGCCATATCCCGGCGCCGCACACGGCGTTCAGCACGGTCTTCCACACGCCCATGCCGTTCGTGTATCTCCAGGAAACCCTCCTCGACCGCTTCGGCATGGGCCGCGACCCGCTCGCCCTGTTCCTGCTCCCCTGGAACGTCACGGTTCACTGCCATCTGCATGATGCCGAGACGTCGCTCATCTACTTCGACGGCCAGATCGGCTTCGTTCCGCTCGCCATCGCGCCCGCCCTCCTGTTCCGCTGCTTCGACCGCGACGCCGGCCGCTGGTTCCGCATCGCCTGCGCTTTTGCGGTGGTAACCGTCATCGGATGGGCCTTCGGAACCCACCAGATCCGGTTCCTTCTCCCGACGCTCGGCGTGTTCTCGATTCTCGCGGGCGTGCTCGCCGGCTCGGGCAGAGGCTTCGCCGCACTCACGGCCGCGCTCCTGCTCGCCGCTCTCCCGCACTCGATCAGCTTTTCGGCCATGCGAAACGCCCGAATCGCCCCCTACACGCGTGGCGAAGTGACGGCAGAAGCATTTCTCGAACAGCAGCTCCCCTTCATGGGGGCTTACGCATTCCTGAACCGCTCGACCGCATCCTCGGCGCATGTCCTCCCGCTGTTCGAGGAGCGTGTCTACTACCTCGACCGGCGGTTCACCTGGATGGAGCTCGTGCCCTACCCCTTCATCTCTGCCGCCCTCGTCGCGAGAGAGCCGGCGCAGATCCGCACCTATCTGAAGGCGTTCGGGGTCGACCACCTGTATCTCCCACGCACCGGAGCGCGGTTCCTGTATGGCCTGTTCGACACCCCCGAGTATCGCCGGAACATCGACGGCTTCTTCGCGTCGCAGACCCGCCGTATTTACTCGGATGCAGCCGGCGAGGTGTTCGAGGTTCCCTGACCGGAACGGGGCGTTCCGAGTCTCTGCTCGAGCGCCTCTCGCAGCCTCGTCCACGCCTCTGCATGATAAGCGTCGGCCTCCGCGTCGAACCGGCGGAACGCGCGTTCAAGCGCGAAGCTCCACTGGTCCCCGGCCGGGGCATACAGCTCCCGGGGCCCCGCGGCGAACAGCGGATCGAGCCGGGCGATCGGAATCACGCGCAGAGCCGCCTCGAACGCCTCGCGCGCCCCCCGGGCATCTCCGAGCGCCTGCAGAACCACTCCGCGTCGTTCGAGGATCCAGGGATTCGCCGGATCCATCGCATCGAGCCGATCGAGCAGCCCGAGCGCCCCGGCAGGATCGTTCCGGACGAGCGCCGACCGGGCCAGCCACCAGAGCAGCCAGGGATCCTCGTCGTTCTTGTTCCGGTAGCTCCAGACGCTCCGGAGGCGCACCGCGGCGCGGTCGAGGATCTCGGAGGCCCCTGTCGCGTCGGCCATCGCGCAGAGTGCCCGCAGCCGCGCCACGAGGAACGTGTCGAGGCCCGCGACAGCCGAGGCGATCACGGAAGCAGCTCCCGTGGTGTTCGAGGCAAGTTTCAGCTCGACGCTGCCGCAGCCGTCCGTCAGCCATTCGGGCACGATACCGGCCGGCCCCGCGAGCACCGGCAGCGTCAGGGAAGCCGCCCCGCGATCGACGAGCGCAACGGAAGCCTGGTGCGCCTGCATCAGCTCCTGAGCCGAACCGACCCGGAACCCATGCAGCCGATCCGCCATCTCCCGCCGGAACACCGTGCCGTACACCGGATGGTCGAGCACGCAGGCTGAGCCCCAGACACCCCGCTGGATGGCCCGCCAGGCAGAGGGGCCGGCATCCTGTCCCAGTCGCCTCGCGAGGATCGCCGCCCGCCCCCACCGGATGCCCATCGGGTCGCGCGGCTCGAGCTCGAGCGACCGGAGACAGGCATCGAGCGCCGCCCGGTCGTTCCCGCCGAGTTCCTGCATTCTACTTATTATATAATGAACAAGATAATAGCCCGGCCGGGACGTTCCCCAGGATTGTACCCGGAGCAGCTGTTCCTCGTCGGGTTCGGCGCCGAAGGAAAGCTCCATCAACAGCCGCTGAAGCGGGAGATCGAGCCGAAGGGGCGCCGCCGCGACGGCCTCGTCGAGTCGGGCATGCCATGCGCCGTCGCCCCGGGCAAGGCATTCGAGGGCCTCCCGATACCGTATCCGGGCCTCCTCACCGTTCGCGACGGCCAGCAGGGCCACACCGCCGAGGGCAAGAACCGAATACACCCAGAGACCGTTTCCTGCCCGGCTGCCACCGGTGGCCTCCGCGACGGGTCCGGATGGGCGGAACCAGACGAGAAGCACGAGAAACAGCATCGCCGGCGTGTAGTGAACGACATCGGCGAGACCTATGAGAGACATCGAGAGGGCCGCATACCGCCAGATCCCCGGCCGTCGCTCGCGCCAGAACAGGAGCCAGGCGATCCCGGCACCCGCCAGCAGCGGAATCCCGCCCCACAGCAGCAGTTCGAGAACCACCTGGTGGGTGTGGGGGTAGATCCAGTCGTAGACCCAGATGCCTGAATCCGGATCGATCACCTGGGGAAGCTCTCCGTAGGACAGGATGCCATGGCCGGTCCATGGGGCGGCCGCAATGTTCTTCATCGCCGCCGACCAGATGAACAGGCGCTCGTTCAGCAGCCACTCCCCGACGAAGGCCGACTGGGCCAGGCGCCATCCCGTCAGCAAGGTGGCCGCCCCGGCAGCGAGCATCAGCAGCCAACGGGGCGCGCCAACCGTGCGCTGGTGTGCGATCAGGGCGACACCGCCGACGAGCAGCCCGACGATGAGCACGACCCGGCTTCCGGCCCCGAACAGCATCACCGCATACAGCAGCGTCACGGCGAACCGGACGACCCGGCGCGCCTGGTCCGGCAGGAAGCCCCAGGACGAACGGAACCCCGCCGCGAACAGCATCACCAGCGACCACGCCGCGATCA
>ENA-UOWO01001621-UOWO01001621.1-activated-sludge-metagenome-genome-assembly--contig:-NODE-1621-length-29500-cov-5.710307_pt1 | contig 29500 bp, 24 predicted proteins | sample MGYA00238148_ERZ761564 | MGnify/ENA primary metagenome ERZ761564 (study PRJEB28885, sample SAMN05720194) | activated sludge metagenome | isolation source: Anaerobic digester | place: USA...
GAACACAAGTAAAGCCCCTCTGACGTTGAGCTAAACCCAGACACTCAAAAGATGTACTCGTTCTTTCGTATTTCATAGTCTGGGGATTGCTTCGTCAGCATGTCCCGCGAAACGCTGGAGCCTCCGCGCAATGATGAGGAACTTTGTTTGATCAACGAGATCGAAATTTTAGATAGAAGAAGCCTCGGAAGTATTCTCAGGAGTTTCTGTTACAGGATTTTCGTCTACACTATTCAATACAGGAAGTCCATCGTCTGCTGTTGCTGGAACATCTTCGCCTGGAAGTGGATTGTTTGTTGTTGCCGGAGTATCTTCATAGTGCTTGCTTGCAAAAAACTTTTTCTGATACAATAAAATAATCACTACTCCGATAAAAATAGAAGAGTCGGCAATGTTAAACACCGGACTGAAGAACATAAAGTCTCCTCCACCAACAAACGGCACCCACTCTGGCCAATCAAAACTAAAAAGTGGAAAGAACAACATATCGATTACCTGTCCATGAAACCACGGTGTTGGTGAGCCGATTGGATTATTGTCAAGGAACACACCATAAAATGTACTATCAATTACATTTCCGACCGCGCCTCCTAATATTAATGCCATGCAATACAGGAATCCTGAATGCACTCCACGTTTGGCCATCTTCACTAAATAATATCCAATACCTACCATCGCAACGATGCGGAATAAGGTAAGTGTTAATTTGCCAAACTCATTTTCCCATCTGATTCCAAAGGCCATTCCAGGATTCAGCAAATAATGTAATTTGAATCCATGTATTTCATTTCCGATAATCGTGATCTCCTGATGCAAGTACATGTAATGATGCACAAGCAATTTCGAAGTCTGGTCAATGGCAATGACTAAAAGAGCAAGTAGGAAATATTTATACGTTTTCATTTCTGGTTTGTCGGTTCACAGACAACAGTCGACCGTGGTCTGTGGACACTTTTTATTTCTTCACACTAATTTTCACTCGCAATACAAATTCATCCATATCCACTTCCGAGGCATCAGCAAGTTTGTCTTTTAGTTCTAAGGTAAGGGCCTGTGTCTCGGTGCTGATATAGTCTTTGAATTCGGTTAGGGCACTAGTAATTGCCTCACCATCTTTCTCTACTTCGATACCTATTTTATCTAACACTTCCATGCCCATTTCTTTTCGAAGATTTTGTACACGGTTTACAAAGTCGCGGGCAATACCTTCTTTCTTCAACTCTTCGGTGATGGTAATGTCAAGCGCGACCGTAATACCTCCTTCAGAGACCACTGACCATCCTGGAATATCTTCTGATGAAATCAATACATCATCCAACACCAAATCAAAACCATCTTTTGCAAGCGTACCTTTTTTCTCAAGAGCGTTGATCTCCTCTTTTGTTAAGGTATTGATCACAGCCGAAACTTCTTTCATCTTCGGACCATATTGCTTGCCTAGCTTCGCGAAGTTCGGTTTTACTTTCTTCACCAATACACCAGATGCATCGTCAATATATTCGATTGACTTTACATTTACCTCTGCCAGGATAATATCTTCAACACCTTTTATTCTGCTCGCGAATTTTTCATCGAGTACGGGAAGAAGAATTCTTGAAAGCGGTGTGCGCACTTTAATCTTTGCATTCTTACGAATAGAGTGTACAAGAGAACAAATGCGCTGCGCATACTCCATTGATTGCTCTAACTCAGCATCGATGAGAGTGGGTTCTGCTTTTACTAAATCAGTAAGGTGCGCAGAGATGTGACGTAATGGTGTGTTGTTCTTAACGGCTCTGTCGCGAATGTTGTCCGTCAGATTTTTATACAACCACTCTGCGTAGAACGGAGCAATGGGTGCCATCAATAGTGCTGTTACCAAAAGGCATTCGTACAAAGTTTCGTACGCAATCTTTTTATCATCCGACATTTCACCTTTCCAGAAACGCTTGCGATTCAAGCGCACGTACCAGTTAGAGAGGTGATCGTTTACAAAATCTTGTGTAGCGCGTGCGGCTCGTGTCGGTTCGTATGCATCAAACGCAGCTGTTACTTCAACAATCAGCGACTGAAGTTTAGAAAGTATCCAACGATCGAGATTACTTAACTGATCGTGCGATACGTTATTCATTTCATCCTTCACGAAGTTGTCGATGTTCGCATAGAGCGCGAAGAATGAATAGGTATTTTGAAGTGTACCAAAAAATCTACGTTGTACTTCCGTGATGCCATCAAAGTCGAACTTAAGGTTATCCCATGGTGGCGCATTTTCGATCATGTACCAGCGCACCAAGTCAGGACCATATTGTTCCAATGCTTCAAACGGATTGACAACGTTACCTTTCCGTTTTGACATTTTATTTCCGGTCTTGTCTAATACAAGTCCGTTAGAGATTACATTTTTAAAGGCCACGCTGTCACACAACATAACTGCAATCGCGTGAAGCGTAAAGAACCAGCCACGTGTTTGATCAACACCTTCAGCAATAAAATCAGCAGGATAGCTTGTTTTAAAATCACCTTTATTCTCGAATGGGAAATGCCATTGTGCATACGGCATTGCGCCTGAATCAAACCACACATCAATCAGATCTGTTTCGCGATACATCGGTTCGCCTTTTGAGCTCGCCAAAATAATATCATCTACATACGGGCGATGTAAATCGAAATCAGGTTTTGAAGGATCAAAGTTCGCATTGGCAATTCCTGCTTTACGCGCCTTCTCTACTTCTGTTTTCAATTCATCAATTGAGCCGATACAAATTTCTTCTTTGTTATCTTTTGTTCTCCAGATTGGAAGAGGTGTTCCCCAAAAACGGGAGCGCGATAAATTCCAGTCTACTAAGTTCTCCAACCAGTTTCCGAATCTTCCTGTTCCGGTTGATTCGGGTTTCCAGTTGATGGTCTTGTTCAATTCCACCATGCGATCTTTCAGCGCTGTGGTTTTGATGAACCATGCGTCAAGCGGATAATACAATACAGGCTTGTCTGTACGCCAAGAATGTGGATAGGTATGTTCGTATTTCTCTACTTTAAACGCTTTGTTCTCTTCTTTCAGAATGATGGAGATGACAACATCGGTGTTCTTATAATCCGGATGATTTTCATCTTCATCGGTATAATTCTTCACATAAAAATCATCAGCGCCCAGAGCCTTGTGCGTTTTGATGTTATACTTCGCAACACCTTCTTTTAGTCTCTCTCCAATAATGCTGATGAACTTACCTTTTTTGTCGACTGTCGGCACTTCACTTCCGATCTCATCTTTGATGGTCATCGGAGGAATTCCATTTTGTTTCGATACACGAAAATCGTCTGCACCAAAAGTAGGCGAGGAGTGTACAATACCTGTTCCGTCTTCAGTCGTAACAAAATCAGCAGCGATAACACGGAACGCTTTATCTCCGTCATATAAAGGTTGGAGGTAAGGCATCAATTGTTCGTAGCAAATACCTACTAAGTCTTTCCCTTTAAATTCCTGAACGATCTGAAACGGAATTGCTTTGTCACCCGGCTTGTAATCTTCAAGCTTCAGATCTTTATTCTTCTCTGAAAAGTATTTTTCAACAAGGTCTTTCGCCAATATAACACTTACCGGTTTGAAAGTATATGGATTGAATGTATTTACCTGAACATAGTTGATCTTCTCACCAACCACCAAAGATGTATTCGATGGAAGTGTCCATGGCGTAGTAGTCCAGGCAAGAATGTAAACATTTTTATCTGTGCTCTTGAACAAGAACTCTGACTTCGCATCACGCTTCACACTAAACTGTGCTACGATGGAAGTGTCTTTCACATCTTTGTAACAACCCGGTTGATTGAGTTCGTGTGAACTTAATCCGGTTCCATCCGAAGGTGAATAAGGCTGGATGGTGTAGCCTTTATATAAGAGTCCTTTTTTGTAAAACTCTTTTAAAATGTACCAGATGGATTCGATGTATTCTTTTTCGTAGGTGATGTAGGGATTTTCGAGGTCAACCCAATATCCCATTTTCACGGTCAGGTCGTCCCACTGATCTTTATACATCATCACCGTTTCGCGGCACTTCTTGTTATAATCTTCGATCGAAATCTTTTTGCCGATGTCGTCTTTGGTAATACCTAACTGCTTCTCGACCTGGAGTTCTACCGGCAAACCGTGTGTATCCCAGCCACCTTTTCGTTTTACCTGAAAGCCTTTAAGGGTTTTATAGCGGCAGAATACATCCTTTACGGTGCGACCCATCACATGGTGAATGCCCGGAGTTCCGTTGGCGGAGGGAGGACCCTCGTAGAACGTAAAGGCAGGAGCGCCCTCGCGATTGGATACTGATTTTTCAAAAACCTTTTCTTTCTTCCAGAATTCGAGGATTTCATCCGCGATCTGCGCGAAATTGAGTGCTTTGTATTCTTTGTATTGGCCGGCCATTTTGACTAAAAAAGATGGATTTCCCGAAGTACGGTTTTAAGTAAGGCGCAAAGATATTTCTTTTTGGTAAAGAGTCCACCAAAGGAAATCTGGTGGTTAGTAAATTGAAAAATTCTGACTATTAACCAATGAGTTTCGAGAATGTGCTTTCTTATAGCGGTTAAAGCTCAAGAGGACTAGGCGTTTCTTAGTAATTCAATTTCTTTAACCCACACTCCAGGTTCATCAACAATAAATTTGTGGAGGTCCTTACTTAAAAGCTCAAGTACAAGCTTGTTTTTTAAAATAAATAAACTCTTCGCTTCTCCTAAGGATTGAATATCATTAAAATGAAATACTTGCTCGTGATTTTGAATGTTCAGCTTGTGCGATTTGAATACTAGCCGTTTATCCGTAAGTACTAATTTTCCGCCCACGCCTTCTCTACCCATGATGTGATTTGCTCCACCTTCTTTGATTAGTTTTTCGTCTTCAGCTAGTTCAAATGATATGCTCTTAAAAAGATTCTTCGCCAGGTACTTCATGGTAATAGCAAATGCCACCCCCATTACTAGTCCTCCTATAATACCTGTAAAAATAGTTCTTGAATTTAACTCCCAATGAATAGCAGAATTAAAAATACCCATGGCTAATCCGCATGGAAAGCCAAATGCAACTGCCGTTATTAATGTTTTCTTCATAATACCAAATATGAAATTAAACTATCATTTATTCCGCAACCCCACCCCGATCATGAATTTTAATTTTACTCAGATCAATCTCTTCATCTTCATGCTCGCCATAAAAAGATGAATCATAATCATCGATAAGTAAATGTTCTTTCTTGCGCTTTGGTTTGTCGAAGGTCATGATCAATGCTGGTAACAAAATTAAGTTGGTGAACATGGAGATCACTAAGGTAGTAGAGGTAAGAACGCCCAATGCAATGGTTCCACCAAACGAAGAGAAAGCAAAAATGATGAAGCCTGCAAACAACACAATCGAAGTGTACATAATGCTTTTTCCGGTTTCAAGAATACTATCGCTCACTGCTTTCGGAATGAAAAAGTTATTCGATAAAATTTCCTGTCGGTATTTTGCAAGGAAACGAATGGAGTTATCTACTGAAATACCAAAGGTAATACTAAAGATGAGTGCTGTACTTGCTTTTAATGGAATGTGGAAGTAGCCCATCAACCCCGCGGTAATCATCAATGCTAAAATGTTAGGAACAAGTGAAATGATAATCATGCGCACATTGGCAAATAGAAAAGCCATAGATAAAGTAATGAGTATGATGGCCAGCATTAAACTTTCTTTCAGATTGTCGATGAGAAATTTATTTCCCTTGATGAAAATCTTTGTTGATCCGGTAATGGCGGTTTGAATCGTATCCTTTTCGGTGGAAACAAAAATGGAATGCATCTTCGGTTCAATCACATCGTTTACAAGCGAATCTAGTTTTGCCGATCCGATATCAGCAATCTGTGCAGAGATGCGCATCTTCGTGAAAGTAGAATCAACGAATGAATTGAATACTCCACTGTTGTCAGTTTGTCCTTTCATGTAGCGCAAAATAAAAGCGCCTTCACTTTTAGTAGGTAATGTATACTTGTCTGGATTGTTATTGTAAAATGCCTGCTTGGCTGCTTTGAAAAAACTCAACACCGAAACCGGTTTTGACATCACCGTTATGGAGTCTAAGAAATTTTCAAACTCTTCAACCTTCGCTAAATTTTTTACATCCAACACCGGTCTTCTCTTCTTCGTCTTAAATTCGATTACCATTTCCAACGGCATAATGCCACTGAAGTTGGCTTCAAAAAAATTCAAGTCTTTTTTCACCTGACTTTCTTCCGGAACATCATCCACCATAAACGATACGGAACGAAGCGTTGAAATACCGTACGCTGAAATGACGGTGATGACAAGAGTTACAACATAAATATAAATGCGATGACGATGCACCAGAATATCGATCTGCCGTAAAAAGGCACCCATGATTTTAAAATCCAGATGCTTTAAATGTTTTGACGATGGCACAGGTAGCCAGTAGAATATGCTCGGCATCATGACAAGGCTCACAAAGAACAAGGCCATAATGTTGATACCGGCTACAATACCAAACTCGCGAAGAATGGTAATGTCTGTTGCTAATAAAGTAAGGAATCCGATAGCAACGGTGAGATTGGTAAGAAACATGGCGAGTCCCATTTTGCGCACAACCATGCGAATAGCGTCCATCTTATCCTGTGATTTTGCAAACTCAAGATGATATTTATTCAATAAGTAAATGGCATTCGTAATTCCTATCGTGACGATAACCGGTGGAATCAATCCACTGAGTAAGGTAATTTTGAATCCAAACAAAACTAAAGTGCCCAACACCCAAATCACCAATATTCCTATAATAATCATTGAGAAAAGAACCGCGCGGAACGAACGGAAGAAAACAAACATGATGATGCCCGTTACCACTGCCGAGGCAATCAGAAAAATTTTCATTTCTTGTCGTAGTGCATTGGCTACTACGGTACGGATGAAAGGCAGGCCGGCATAACGCAATTCTATTTTTGTTTTCTCTTCGAATACCTTACCAACATCCAGCAGTTCTTGTGTCATGGCTACGCGGGCAGAAGAATTCATTACCTCTTTCTGTACCGATACCAACATCATCATGGCGCCATTTTTCCAATTGATGAGTTGGTTTGAATACACTTTTTGATTCATCATTAAATCAAATAAGGTATCGAGCTGAGCTTGTGAAGAAATGGTGTCAGGAAAAATATTGTCGAGGTAGAACTTGGTGTTGGCCGTATCTTTCAAAATCATTTTAAGCCGGGGCATGGCCACAACCTGCACAACACCTTTAATGTTTTTGATGTTGGATGTAAGGTCACGGAAGGCAAGAAAATTGTTGAGCTCGTAGATTGCACTGTCTTTCATGCCGATGGCAATGATGTTGCTGTCTTCACCAAACTGCTCTTTAAAGTTGTTCAAGTAGATCATGTCGGGATCTTCAGGCGGAACGGTACGGGTAAAGTCGTAACTCATCTCTACCTTTGCTGCGAAGAATGCCATGAATAAGGTAATGAGGCCGATCATGATAATGAAAGGCAGGCGATATCGAATAATTCCTTCTGCGATTTTATTCCACATGGTGAAAGCGTCTGGTTAGGCGGAAGCCTGTAGAGGCAACCGCTGCCAAAGCTAGTAATTTTTGGGTTTTGACGAAGGATAAGAACGGATGACCATTGGTGTAAAAACCCATTAAATAGTACACGTTGTTGATCGCACGCAGTACCTTCACTTACCAGTATCGCCTTTTGTTTTTCAACCCCTTTTTATAACAATCAAAATAGTAAGACCATGGATCAGCGCATTATTAACCTCTTCGATGAGTATACGCATAAGCCATTATCGCGTGAAGATTTTCTTAAGAAATTAGCACGACTCACCGGAAGTACTGCTGCGGCTTTGGCCGTTCTTCCTTTTTTGGAAATCAATTATGCAAAGGCCGAGACCATCAAACAAAATGATGATCGGCTAACCATCGAAAGAATTACCTATCAAAGTAATGGTGTTGAAATGAAAGGTTATCTGGCCAGACCTGTAGGGAAGAAGAAACTTCCTGCCATAGTTGTGATTCATGAAAACCGCGGACTGAACCCGCACATTGAAGATGTTGCGCGAAGAGCAGCATTGGAAGGATTTATTGCACTTGCACCCGATGCACTTTCGCCTCTTGGCGGAACCCCAATCGACACGGACCAGGCACGTGAATTATTTCAGAAGCTTGATAGCGCTAAAACGCAAAAGAATTTTGAAGATGCTTTTACCTATTTGAAAACAAGAAAGGATGGTACTGATAAATTTGGATGCATTGGTTTTTGCTGGGGCGGTGCAATGTCCAACCAACTTGCCGTGCATGTTGCTGATTTGAAAGTTGCCGTTCCATTTTACGGCCGCCAACCTGAAGCGGCTGATGTTGCGAAAATTAAGGCAACGCTTCAACTTCATTATGGCGCGTTGGATGAACGGGTGAACGCGGGCATTCCTGCATACGAAGAGGCTTTAAAGAAAGCGAATGTTAAATATGAACTCTTTATATATGATGGTGCTCAACACGGTTTTAACAACGATACAGCGCCAACGCGTTATAATGAAGCGGCAGCTAAATTGGCGTGGAGCAGAGCTTTTACGCTATTCAAAAAAGAACTGATGTAATTATTTACCAAGAGGTAAAACTTACTTTGTGAACCTTAGTGGCTTAGAGTTTACGTGGCAATCAATTTCTGCACACTTTTATTGCCACAAAGACACTAAGGCTCAAGGAAACACTAAGCTCACAACTACTTCCCGATCGGGAGCTTTTCCGGAACAATAATGGCGGTATTGAAATATCTTTTTACTTCGCTGTAATCTTGTTGTGCATCAAGACGATTGTAATACTTACCTACCTTAACTTTAAAATTCGGCTGAGCATATTGAATATCAGCTTCCAGTGTTGGTAACGAAGAAGTGAGTTGTTTTTTCGCAGCAAGGGCATCTTCTCTTTTTAAACCAGTATAAATCTGAATTGTAAAACCTTCAATGAAATTACGAGAGAGATTGTATCGGTCAATGCTATCCAGAACAACATCAATTTTCTCGTTCACTGCATATTTCGGTTCTATATACACAGTTGGTTTTCTTTCTTCGGTGCCATTGGTAATTTCAACGATAGCCGGTTCTACCTTTGGCCTCCAGATGGAAAGATCTTCAGAATATTTTGATTGCGTTGAAGTTGTGCTACTCTTTTGAGTAGCACAACCTGCCAATACAATGGCAATCAAAATAATTGGAAAGGAGATTCTGGATTGCTGCATAATTAATCGATCACGATGCACTTATTATTGAGAATATCGTCTTCTACTGTTTTATACTTTACATCGCGCAACACTTTTCCATCAGCATATTGAACGCTTATCTTGTCGTTGCGTCCGGCTACCTTCTCTGATTTTACCGGCATTACCTTTTCTTGTGGTGGTCGATTCGGTTGAGGTTGTTGTTGTCCGCCTCCGCCACTCAGCAATGATTTTGATTCTTCTTTCTGCTCGTTCAACTTCACGCGGTTACGCTGCGCGCGGGCTTCCTGAACCTCATCGGATTGTTGAATCGGTATATCAGCTTTCAATAGGAACGAAATGGTTTCTTCATTTACTTTGGCTACGAAACGTTTGAACAATTCAAATCCTTCGAACTTGTAAATCAAGAGTGGATCTTTCTGTTCGTACACCGCATTCTGAACCGATTGTTTTAAATCGTCCATCTCACGCAAGTGTTCTTTCCAAAGCTGATCGATGATGGCTAAGGTAATCATCTTCTCCATCGACTTCACCAACTCTGTATTATGAGTCTGTACACATTTCGCCAGGTTGGCTGCGACACCAATTTGTTTTTTGCCATCGGTAAACGGAACCAGAATATTCTCTACAGTTGCTCCACGTGTTCGGAAAATATCCGTAACAATGGGCATTGCTTTATTGGCAATCGTTTTATTCTTCTGATTGTAATGCGCCAATGCTTTGTTGTACAAGTCATCGCTCAATTTATTCGAATCTGATTTTGTAAAGACCTCCTTCGATATTTCATAATCAAGACCGAATGTAGTTAAGGCATTTAGACGAAGGCTGTCATAATCGTTTGCGTTCTTAGCATTGATCACCATGTCTTCTGAGGTGTCGAACAACATGGTAAGAATATCCAACTCAAGGCGTTCACCAAACAAAGCATTTCTTCTACGCTTGTAAATCACCTCACGCTGTGAGTTCATTACGTTGTCATATTCAAGCAAGCGCTTACGAATACCAAAGTTATTCTCCTCCACTTTTTTCTGAGCGCGTTCAATTGAGCTCGTCACCATGGAGTGTTGAATTACTTCACCTTCTTTCAAACCAAGCTTGTCCATGATGCGGGCAATACGCTCCGGCATGAACAGACGCATTAAGTTATCTTCCAACGAAACATAAAACTGCGTTGTACCCGGATCACCCTGACGAGCCGAGCGACCGCGAAGCTGTCTGTCAACTCGTCTTGATTCGTGACGCTCCGTTCCGATAATGGCTAATCCTCCTGCAGCTTTCGATTCGGGTGAAAGTTTTATATCCGTTCCACGACCCGCCATGTTGGTGGCAATCGTTACGGTTCCTGATTTTCCAGCTTCGGCAACAATGTCTGCTTCGCGCTGATGTTGCTTTGCATTCAACACCTGATGTTTGATTTTTCTCATCTGCAACATTCTGCTGATGACCTCAGAAATTTCTACCGATGTTGTACCCACCAGTACCGGTCTTCCTTCGGTGGTGAGTTTTACAATCTCATCAATGGCCGCGTTAAATTTCTCGCGTGTGGTTTTGTACACCAGGTCTTCATGATCTTTTCGGATAGCAGCGCGATTGGTTGGAATGGTAACAACATCAAGTTTGTAAATATCCCACAGTTCTCCTGCTTCTGTTTCGGCAGTACCGGTCATACCCGCGAGCTTATGATACATGCGGAAATAATTTTGCAAAGTAATGGTGGCGTACGTTTGAGTTGCGTCTTCTACCTTTACATTTTCCTTTGCCTCAATGGCCTGATGTAAACCATCTGAGTATCTTCTGCCATCGAGCACACGTCCGGTTTGCTCATCTACAATTTTTATTTTGCCATCGACAATAATGTACTCCGTATCCTTTTCGAAAAGCGTATACGCTTTCAATAATTGATTTACACTATGGATGCGCTGCGATTTAGTTTGATACTCACGAATCAATTCTTCTTTGCGATGCAGTTTAGCGGTCTCATCAAATGAGCCGTCTTTCTCTAACTTATTCAGTTCTGTTCCAATCTCTGGCATGATGAAGAATTTTGGATCTTCACCTTCACCGGTAATCAAATCAATTCCTTTTTCGGTTAAGTCAACGCTGTTATCTTTTTCATCGATGATAAAATACAAAGGCTTATCCGCCTCAGGCATGTTGCGCTTGTTGTCTTGCAAATAGAAGTTCTCTGTCTTTTGAAGAATATTTCGCATCCCGCTTTCGCTAAGGTATTTGATCAACGGCTTGTGCTTCGGCATCGCACGGTGTGCTCTGAACAATGGTAGCCCTCCGTCTTTTTCGTTGTTCTCTTTTATTAACTTCTTAGCCTCATTTAAGTATTCATTCACCAATTTTTTCTGTGCCTCTACCAACTTAAAAATCCGTGGCTTCAGATCATAAAACTCATGCTCATCACCGCGTGGTATTGGTCCTGAAATAATAAGAGGGGTACGTGCTTCATCTATTAATACAGAGTCAACTTCATCAATCATGGCATAATGATGCGCGCGCTGAACGAGTTCACCGGGATCTTTTGCCATGTTATCACGCAAGTAGTCAAAGCCAAATTCATTGTTTGTGCCATAGGTAATATCTGCTCGATATGCTGCTTTTCGTTCGTCCGAATTAGGTTCGTGCTTATCAATACAATCTACACTGATACCATGGAATTGGAAGATGGGACCCATCCATTCGCTATCTCGGGTGGCGAGGTAATTGTTTACGGTAACAATGTGAACACCGCGTCTTGCCAGCGCATTTAGAAAAGCAGGGAAGGTAGCAACAAGGGTTTTACCTTCTCCCGTTGCCATCTCTGAAATTTTACCTTGATGCAATACAATACCACCGATGATCTGCACTTCATAGTGCATCATATCCCAGGTGATCACATTTCCACCTGCCATCCATTGATTATGCCAGTGCGCTTTGTCACCTGAAATCTTAATGTTTTCGTGTGTTGCAGAAAACTGACGGTCAAAATCCTGAGCCGTTACTTCAAGGTATTCATTTTCCTTAAAGCGTCTGGCAGTATCTCGCACAATAGCAAATGCTTTGGGAAGCACTTTCATCAGCACTTTCTCTAGTTCGGCATTGCGGCTTTTTTCAAGCGCATCAATTTGTGCAAAAATGGATTCTTTGTCGTTTATATCCAGCTCGGGTGTGTTGGCTACTTTAGTGTGAAGCGCAGCAAGCTGATCGTCAATGTCTTTTAGCTCTGCGTTAATAAATTCCTGGATCTTCTTCGTCTCGTTCCGCAGTTCATCATGGCTAAGGGTCTTTAGCGTTTCGCCCTCTTGCTTGGTTTGCTCAACCAACGGCATGATACCTTTGATGTCTTTCTCTGATTTGGTTCCAAAAATTTTAGCAATGAATTTCAGCATGGTGTTCGTTATCCGTTAATGGTTAAAGGTTAATAGTCATCTGTTCCCCGATTAACGGACAACGGATAACGATTAACGATCCCCCGAAGGGAGGCAAAGTTAAATTGTTTTTTGAGATTCAGGGATGACAATTATAGAACCAAACGACCTTCGAAGACCATTTTGGCAGAACTGATGCAATAAATTTGTGAAATGCGCCTGCCAGTCTGGTTCTGTAGGATAGTTAAAGGACTTTTTAGCATTCGATTGTGGATTGTTGGATCTTGAAACTCTGTGGTATTAAATTTCTTAACGCTAAGTCGCAAGGACGCTGAGACCAATGCCTTTGCTTCTCAGCACCTCCGCGGTTAATTTGTACTTCCCTCTGAAACTCTGTTGGCTGTTTCTCCTCCGATCAAGCCAAAGTTATAAAGACATTAGGCTTATGTTCTGAGTTCTTTACACTGGCATTCTGAAATTAATCTCTAATTTTCCGAAACAGTTAGTTAACCAAACTAAGTCTTATGAGAAATCTTCTTGTCCTTCTTTTGCTGGTATTGACCACCACCGCCTTTGCTCAAAAAACAATTAAGCTGAAGGTAGCCTACATACCCAACCATCAATACAACATGGAAAGCAAAAGCATCACCCATATAATTATGGATGCGCAGGTTGATGAGGCTACCAAAGAACAACTTAAGAATCAGGGAATGGAGCTGCCGCTTAAAATGGATATGAATCAGGACATGCTGACGGAAGTGAAGACTCAGCAGCTCAACAGCAATAAAGAAATGCCATTGACAATTGAATACACAAAGTTTGAAATGAAGCAGACGATGGGCGATAAGGAATTACCCTCGCAAGGGAATGCTTTAAAAGGAATGAAAGCCACCGGGGTGGCAGATAGCAATGGCAAAATCAGAATTGAGAATGTTGAAGGCGAAGCGGTTAACGATGCAATCAAGAAAATGATGATCAGCATGTCAGATCAATTGGGAGTGCAGATTGCCTTTCCTGAAAAACCGATGAAGGTAGGCGATGAATTTACACAAGAAGTGCCGATGAATATGCCGATACAGGGTGGCGTTGAGTTGAAAATGATAGTGAAGACCGTTTATAAGCTGACTTCATTTAATAAGGAAAATGCTTTGTTCGACACCTCCGTAATTATGACCATGGATCTTTCTATGAGTGAAGGAAGTATGAAAGCCGAAGGTGCAGGCACAGGCAAAATGACATTTGACATTAAGAAGAATTTTATGTCTACCGCTACTACAAACCTCGATATGAAAATGAAAATGCAGATGGGCATAATGGATATGGACATTACATCTTCCTCACAATCGGATGTAACGGTAACGCATTTGTGATATTTAAATTGATGTAGGTGGTAGTTTTAGCGTAGACAATGAAGTATGCCTATTTCATCTTAGCAATCATATTTTTCTCATGTGGGGCAAGAGACCAATGAGAAACAGAATCCAAGGACACATTGCAGACGATGACTATGAGCGAGACATTGAAGCCTGTGACTTTGACGGAGCCATTGAATAAGAGTAAAACTTTTGGTGAAATTACGATTGAATCAACAATACAAGGTAAAGACACAAAGACTTTTGGGAAACAGGGCTAAAACAAATTGAGTATAAGATAATACGTAACGACAGCACACTGACGACAATCAAAATTTCACCATCTGACTTTGTTAATTTATACAACAAGGATTTCGGTGAAGGTTCCAAAATTTGGGAGAGTGAAATACTCGCTGTGGATGAAAATAAAAAACGAATTGCCATCAGCAATAATTTCGGATTACCAGAGTCGGACAATAAAACAAATGTAATTGTAACGGTCGACTTTAAAGGAAACAAGTCCTCTAGAGACAGTCCGCCAGAATGTTCATCGGGCACCAGACTCTCCTTCAATAAAATTGTTGACTGCAATGGAGTATACGACTTTGAAAATCCAGTCCTGGAATACAACAACTGCTGTACAGTCTTTTCAGATCTCGTTAACAATTCAACTATCTTGTATGTACTTGACTGGGAACAAGACAAGAAGGATACAACAAAAAGAAATGCTTTTTTAATAAACATTTATAGTAAAGACACTTTGGATAGTTTTGTATTTAAAGACTTCAATGAAGTCCTGGGTTATACGGCATTAATTGAAAAGAATGAGAAGATGGGGATTTTGGTTGCCCTACAATCAGAGACAAAAGAACTTATCGTTTGGGACACACTTTTAACAAAGAAGGTTTATGATTTATCAAAACTAAAGTCAGTTCCAGATCTCACACCCACCGGAGACTTCATTGAAATGTATAATGAAGAAATGGGACAAGTAATAATTGAGTTTGACGCGAACAAGAGACCAATACGGTGGAATATGTAAAAATGATCGCCACATCACACACATAAACGTCAGCCGCGATTGATTGAAGCCACAACAGGAGTTACTTTTCTAACCATCCACTCGGCAATAATAAGATTTGGGATCCAGCAAAGCCATGCAATGATTTTATAAAAAGAAATAAAATCAAGCGGTGTAAAAATTTGAAAGAGCGGAATCCACAATCGTAGGGTAACAGCCGCAAACGTAAGAGCATAACTGCGTATCATCCACTGCTGATGTTTTTGAATTTCAAATTGACGGATACTTCTGTACGCATGGAGTGTGCAGAATAACCACGCGATTGCCAATCCGCTAAAACCTGTTACAGCAATCAATCCTCCGGTGGCAAACCAGGCAATGTATAAACCAGCCAAGCCACTCAGCAGAACGGAAAGAACATACACTTTTCCAAGCCAGCGATGAAGTGTTAAATACTTAGATCGTAAGCGATTACTAAACTGCGACCAACCTGACAGCATGGCGATACCGCCAAATGAAATATGCGTAAAGAAGAGTGTGTTCCAAACTACGTTTTGTAATAGGTCTTTGGGTTTACTTGCGAGTAAACCAGAACTCATGTCGATTATCCAATATGAAAGAGGATAAATACCGATGCTGACAGCAAACAAAATGAAGAATGGCCAGCCTACATATTTTAGTTTCATGCAAAGTGAGGTTGTGTCGTTTCTTAAAAAATTGAAATCTAGTCTACGTTAATAAAGAAATAGAGGTACGCGATTGAGCACACCTTCATAAACTAAGCTCATATATCTTTGCATTACCATTAACCATTAACATTTCACGATTAACGAAACGCTAGTTTACCTTGCTCTGTCTCGCCTTATGCATCTCCATTACTTTTTTGATTTGCTCACCCGCAAGCGCAACTGAATCCTGATCGTGTTTGTTCTTTTCTATTTTCTGAAGAAGGGTTTCATATTCTAATGCATTTTTTTCAATGGATTTATCCAGTTGAATTTTCTCGCGCTTATTATCTTCAAGTTTGGTAGTGAGTTCTTTATTTTGATTCACCAGTTTTTGCTGTTGCTTTTCTACCGCCAATGATGCCCGCAAAGACTCATCCACCTGAAGTTGAATTTTATCTTTGTAGAATTTTACACCGAATTCGTAGAGTTGCTTCTCAAGTTCTTTATTTACCTTACCCACGTTTTCAGAAGGCCATTCGGATGTCTTAATACCAATCCATGCAGAAGTATTCTTTCCTTTTTCTTTTGTTGTTCCAAAAACAGGCATGCCATAGTTTGTATTCTCTAAGGTTGGCTCATTAACAGTAAGTTCATCACCACTTTGCTTTACCTTTCCAATACCTTTAAGGTACTTTACAAACGCAGCATTTACATCGGCATATTCACCGTCAAGTTCAATTTCAAAGCCTTCTACATTTTCTCCTTTTATTCTGGCATTTTCTTTTTTTACCTTCACGGTTTGAGCAAGCGCAAAGGATGAGATCAAAAGTATCGGCAATAGCAACGTAAACTTTTTAGTGAACTTCATGTTTATCAGGTTGTTTAAGCATGCAAAGAACGAAACTAGAATCTGTTGAATCAACTAATCTTAAGAATCTGTGAGTAATATTCTCATCACCGGTGCATCCGGATTAATCGGAACCTCTTTAACCAACATGCTTTTGCAAAGAGGACACACCGTGTCTCATCTAGGTAGAAGTAAGAAGAGTGATGGAGAAGTAAAGTCATTTGTTTGGAACATTTCCCTACAACACATGGATGAGGAATCTTTATCTGGCATTGATACCATTATTCATTTGGCCGGAGCTGGCGTTGCCGATAAACGCTGGACAAAAAAACGCAAGCAAGAGATTTTGGAGAGCCGTACGCAATCAACCAAACTGTTGTTTGATGTTTTGAAGAAAGGGAATCATCAGGTTACTTCTTTTATCTCGGCTTCTGCTATCGGGTATTATGGGTTTGAAAGCAATGACATGCTAACGGAAGCAAGTCCGGCTGGTGGGGATTATCTGGCAACTGTAACAAAGCAATGGGAAGATGAGGTGGATAAAATAGAGTCGTTAAATATTCGATTAGTAAAAGTCAGAATAGGAATTGTGTTGAGTGAAAGGGGAGGCGCATTAAAAGAAATGATGTTACCAGTTAAACTGTTTGTTGGCTCACCATTGGGTTCGGGCAATCAATACTTGAGTTGGATTCACATCCATGATTTGTGTGCTATCTTTTGCAAGTCAGTTGAAGATAGAATGATGACGGGAGTTTATAATGGAGTTGGGCCGCATCCTACAACGAATCGGGCATTCACACGTGCCATCGCAAAGGTATTGAGACGACCATTGTTTCTTCCTGCCATTCCAGGCTTTTTACTAAAATTGGTTATTGGAGAAATGGCCGACATTGTGGTTGGTGGAAGTAAAGTATCATCACACAAAATTCAGCAAGCAGGATTTTCATTTCAATTTGATAGTCTTGATAAAGCGCTTCGTGATCTGATTTCGAAAAACTAAAATCAACTCACCCACTCTTTTTTTAATAGTAAGGTAGATCATCCGCTTTTCATTAGCTTTCGTTTTATAATTTTATGCTACGTATTGATGTTAATTTAAAATGATATGAAAACGAAAATGAGAAAAGTGAATGACGATGTTATCCAGGCAGCATTAGAAGAGGAACATCGCATCCGAAAAGCTTTTAAAGACAAAGACTGGGCAGAGATCAAAAGCTCAGACAGCTGGGTGATCTTTAAAGTAATGAGCGAATTTGTTGAAGGCTTTGAAAAATTAGCGAAGATAGGTCCGTGTGTTACCATCTTTGGTTCGGCACGGGTAAAACCAACAAGTCCATATTATAAGATGGCAGATGAGATTGCATTTGAATTAGTACAACAAGGCTATGGAGTAATAACTGGTGGAGGTCCTGGAATAATGGAAGCAGGTAACCGTGGTGCGCATCGTGCGAAAGGTAAATCAGTAGGGCTTAACATTTATCTGCCACACGAACAGAAAGGAAATATTTACATCGACCCAGATAAACTCATTACGTTTGATTATTTCTTTGTGCGCAAAGTGATGTTTATGAAATACTCTCAAGGCTTTATTGTAATGCCAGGAGGTTTTGGAACATTAGATGAACTGACGGAAGCTCTCACCTTAATACAAACTAAAAAGATTGGAAGGTTTCCAATCGTACTGGTAGGAAAGAAATTCTGGAAAGGATTGATCGACTGGTTTATGAAAGTATTGGCGGCAGAGAAAATGATCGCTGAAACCGATGATGAACTTTTCACATTGGTTGATACCCCTGAAGAGGCCGTAAAAGCAATTGACGATTTTTATTCCAAGTACTTACTATCACCTAACTTCTAGGTTGGAGTGGGGTTTTCATAGAGAGGGAATTCAAAACCACGGAGAACTCAGAGGAAATACACACAGAGACACAAAGAGAAATTTTTATAATTGGTTGAGAAACGCGTAAATGCAATTACCAACTCCGTGTTTCTCCGTGCAACACTCTGTGTTTTCACTGTGGTGAAATGTATTTAGTTTTAAAGTACCGAACTCTAACAAATTGTTTATGGAAAGTATACCGTTGACTGAACGTATTATTGGATGTGCCATTCGTGTTCATATTACACTAGGCCCAGGTTTACAGGAATCTGCGTATAAAGAATGTTTGTATTTTGAATTAAGCAAGGGTTGTATGTAGAGAAAGAAAAACCACTACCACTAGTTTATGATGAAGTAAAATTGGAGTGTGGTTATCGAATTGATCTTTTGGTGGAGCGCGAAATAGTATTGAAAATAAAATCGGTAGAGGCCCTGGCGGAGATTCATCTTGCACAAGTACTAACCTATCTTAAGCTATCCCAAAATTGTTTCGGACTTTTAATGAACTTTAATGTCTTGAAACTAAAGGACGGAATAAAACGAGTAGTAAATGGATATTAACTCTGTATTTCTCTGTGGTAAAAAGGATTCAAACCACTTGGCAATCAAGAAAACATTATTTTTGAGGGAATTAAAAAATGAAGAAAACTTTTAATTTATTATTCATATCAATCATCGTGATATTGTTTGGCTACATTGCCTATACACAATGGCCGAGCAAAAGTTTGAAAGAGGATCAACTCATATCCGATCAGGCTACCGCTGGCGTTGCTGATCCTTCGTTTGTTGCCGCCATAGCATACGATCTTCCTGAAAAAGTTTCATTTGCTGGCGAAGATGTTCCGATGCATGTTGCCGATGTACGCGAACGCTTTGACAAGGAACTTCAAATCAATTGTTATCTGCATAGCAATACGTTGTTTTTAATGAAACGTGCGCATCGTTGGCTCCCTCAGATGAAACCAATCTTAGATCGATACAACATCCCCGATGATTTCAAATACCTTCCTCTAATTGAAAGCAATCTTTTGAATGCCCGATCACCAAAAGATGCTGTTGGGTATTGGCAAATATTGGCAGACTCTGGAAGAGAAATGGGTTTGGAAATTACCAATGAAGTAGATGAACGATATGATCCACTCAAGGCCACAGAAGCTGCTTGTAAATATTTAACCAAAGCATATTCAAAATTTGAAGACTGGACTTTGGTAGCGGCCTCTTATAATAGAGGCAGGAGTGGTTTGCAACGCGCCATTGACGATCAACAGGAAAACTCTTTTTATGATCTTTATTTGAATGATGAGACCTCACGGTATGTGTTTCGCCTTGCGGCCATAAAAGAAATCATGGAGCACCCTGCAACGTATGGCTTCATCATCAATGAAAGTAATCTCTATAAAGAAGAACAGCTTCGTTATGTAGAAGTTTCGGAGACCATAAAGGACTTCGTTGCTTTTGCTAAGGCAAATGGATCAAACTATAAACTATTGAAGCTTCATAATCCCTGGTTGCGTGCGGAGAAACTTACTGTAAAAAAGGGAAAGACCTATCGAATAGCATTGCCTCAATAGTTTAAGAGTAAGTGTTTATGAAAGCATTATGTGCAATTTGTAACTTGCTACTACCTTAACAATTTATAACCATGCGTCCTTACATACTTGCTGAAAATAATTGGAAGATCATTAAGGATTCATCTTTTGATGTTGCGGTTCTTCCATGGGGCGCCTGCGAAGCACACAATTACCATTTACCCTACGGCACTGACATTATTGAAGCAGACTACGTAGCAGCAGAGGCAGCACGAATTGCATGGGAGAATGGAGCAAAGGTAATTGTGTTGCCTGCTATTCCTTTTGGTGTTAACACTGGTCAATTTGATGTAAAGCTGGATATCAATATGAACCCATCAACACAATTGCTTGTGCTGCGTGATGTCGTAGAAGTTTTAAACCGCCAGGGAATATTTAAACTCATCATTTTAAACAGTCATGGAGGAAATGATTTTAAGACCATGATACGTGAATTGGGTTTACAATTTCCATCTATGTTTCTCTGTCAGTGCAATTGGTTTCAAGCGGTTGATCAAAAAGATTTTTTTGAAAACAAAGATGATCATGCAGGTGAAATGGAGACCAGTGTCATTCTGCATTTAAAACCAGAATTAGTTCGCCCCTTATCAGAAGCAGGAGATGGAGCGGCAAAGAAATTTAAGATCACAGCCATTCGCGAAGGTTGGGCATGGGCCGAGCGAAAGTGGATGAAAGTAACGAAAGACACGGGTGTTGGCGATCCAAGGAAGGCATCAGCAGAAAAAGGTGAGAAATACTTTAAGGCCGTAACAACAAAAGTGGCCAGCTTCTTTTTAGAAGTGGCCAGCACTGATAAAGATAATTTGTATGCTTGAGGGATACTGGTTGCCAGTTACCAGCCACCGGTAACCCCTAAAGAATAGCCTCAGGTTCTTCTATTTTAGCAACCCAAAAATTATTAAATCCTTCCCCAACTTGTATAGTGATAAGTTGGTACGCCAGCATCTCTAAAATGGCAAGGAAATTAAAAATAACACCAATGCGTGTTGGGTAACTTTCCAATAACTCGGTAAAAGAAAGACGTGGCTTGCGATTAAGTTCTTCCACCAGATATTTTTTCTGAGACTCAACCGTGTACGGGTATTGAATTACCTGATGCACCGGTTTGTTTTTCTCGGCATCAAAACGTTTCACCACTTTTTCAAAAATGGCCATCAGTTTATAGATCGTAACATCCTGAAGTTCGGCTTCAACGTTGGTGATTTCAGCAAGGGCTCTTAACTCTTTCATCAGGTTACCTCGCTTCTCTTTCATCAACTCTTCTTCTTCGAGTCGATGGAATCCTTCAACAACTGATTTGTATTTCTTGTATTCTAATAAGTGCTTGATCAATTCTTCGCGCGGATCAATCTCATTACCTTTTTCATCGAGCTGAGGTCTTGGCAAGAGCATTTTTGATTTGATGCGCATCAGCGTAGCTGCCACCAGAATAAATTCACTGGCCACTTCAATGTTGAGCACTTCCAAATGCTTGATATAATCCAAAAAATCGTTTGCAATTTTAGAAATCGGAATATCGTAGATGTCTAATTCATCGCGTTCGATGAAAAAAAGCAATAGATCGAATGGCCCTTCAAAAAGGGGGAGTTTTATCTCAAAATCTTCCTGTGTTGTTGTCATAAGCGAGGGGCAAATTTAATTTTTATCCGGCAAAAACCTTCTTCCCAATAGAAATACTAATTTTGTCTTTTAATCTGCTCAGAAATCCATGTTTCGCATGCTTTTCGTAGATATTCTTGTTGAACAGACAATTCAGGTATATTGAAAAATAAAGGTAAACACTTACCTTCCGAGCTTGTTTAAGGAATGTTGACACCAGACACCATGTTAATTACACCCGGAAAACTTTTAGCCCAGATCAATTCACCACAGGACATTAAAAAATTGGATCAGGCTCAACTGGTTCAACTTTGTGATGAGCTTCGCCAATTTATAATAGACAACGTGTCTGTTTATGGCGGTCATTTTGGGGCAAGTCTTGGCGTGGTTGAAATGACGGTGGCCTTACATTATGTTTTTGATACGCCATATGACCAACTGGTTTGGGATGTAGGCCATCAGGCATACGGACATAAAATTTTAACAGGCCGCAAAGAAGAATTTCATACGAACAGAATGTATGGCGGCATTTCCGGTTTCCCCAAAAGAAAGGAAAGTGAATACGATACGTTTGGAGTAGGACATTCATCGACCTCTATTTCTGCTGCGCTTGGAATGGCGGTAGGGTCAAACTATTTGAAACTTCAGGATAAACAACACATTGCCGTGATCGGTGATGGTGCTATGACCGGTGGTATGGCCTTCGAAGCCATGAATCATGCGGGTGTTGCTGATTCTAATGTGCTCATTATTCTCAATGATAATTGCATGGCGATCGACCCAAATGTTGGTGCGCTGAAAGATTACCTTACCGATATTACGACATCACGTACCTACAATAAATTAAAGGATGATGTTTGGAACCTGCTTGGCAAGCTTTCCATGTTTGGAAAAAGTGCGCAAGAGATTGTTTCGAAAGTCGAGAACGGGATTAAATCAACATTACTAAGTCAAAGTAATTTATTTGAATCGCTGAATCTTCGGTACTTCGGTCCGGTGGATGGTCATGACGTAAATCACCTGGTCACCATTTTTAATGATCTTAAAAATATCAAAGGACCAAAAATCCTTCATTGCATAACCGTAAAGGGAAAAGGCTTCGCTCCAGCCGAAGCAGGAAACGCTACAACCTGGCACGCTCCCGGAACATTCGATAAAATTACCGGAGAGATACATAAGAAGACGTACGATCAGCCTCAGGCTCCAAAGTATCAGGACGTATTCGGACATACTTTAGTAGAGCTTGCGAAAGCAAATGATAAAATCATGGGCATTACTCCGGCTATGCCTTCTGGTTCTTCTTTGAATATCATGATGAAGGAAATGCCCGATCGCGCTTTTGATGTGGGCATTGCTGAACAACATGCCGTTACCTTTTCAGCAGGATTGGCCACACAAGGATTAATTCCTTTTTGTAATATTTATAGTTCGTTTATGCAACGCGCATACGATCAGGTAATTCACGATGTGTGTATCCAGAATCTACCAGTTAATTTCTGTTTGGATCGTGCTGGTTTTGCTGGTGCCGATGGGCCAACGCACCATGGTGCATATGACTTCGCATATTTCAGATGTCTTCCGAATATGATTGTAGCATCACCCATGAACGAAGCTGAACTTCGCGATCTGATGTTTACGTCACAATTGCCTAGGAAAGAACAAGCTTTTTCAATCCGATATCCACGCGGTCAGGGTGTAATGCCCAACTGGAAAACAGAGATGAAGGAAATTAAGATTGGAACAGGCCGCAAACTTCGATCGGGTGATGAATTGGCTATCCTTACAATTGGGCATATAGGAAACTATGCGATCGAGGTCTGTGATCGTCTGGAGAAACAAAATATTAATGTAGCGCATTACGACTTGCGTTTTGTAAAGCCTCTTGATGAAGAACTACTCCATGATGTTTTCTCAAACTTTAAGAAAATAATTACAGTTGAGGATGGTTGTTTACAGGGTGGCGTAGGTAGCGCCATTCTCGAATTCATGGCCGACAATCAATATCAGGCAGAAGTAAAACGTTTGGGTATTCCAGATCGGGTCGTAGAGCACGGAGAGCAGTTTGAATTACATCGAGAATGTGGATTTGATGCCGATGGTATTGAACGAGCCGTTATTGAAATGCTAGAACCCGTGACAAAGCCTGTTTAATGTCTTCTCTTTCCTTTAAGCAATATGGGCAGGGTAAGCCCATCATTTTACTTCATGGATTTCCAATGAATCAAAATGTGTGGAACGATTTCGCTCCCTTGCTTTCAGATACCTATAAAGTAATTACGGTCGACCTTCCGGGATTTGGTAAAAGTCCATTACCGCAATTACCTTTTACAATTGATCAGGTTGCAGACTCTTTAATAACGTGGTTATCATCCGAAAATATTTTGGGCAGTACGGTTATTGGCCATTCCCTTGGAGGTTATGTAGCACTGGCTATGGTAGAGAAGCGGCCAGAATTGTTTACAGGATTGGGATTATTTCATTCTACAGCTTTGGCAGATTCGGAAGAGAAAAAAGAATCACGTTTAAAAGTGGTAGACTTCATTGCCAAGAATGGCGTACTGGCATTTACCTCTAATTTTATTCCACCCCTTTTTGCACATCAAAATCACATAGCAATTGCTAGCGTTCGCAATATGGCAGTTCAGTCCACGCATGATGCGGTTTTAGGGTATACACTTGCCATGCGGAACCGACCAGATCGAACTTCCCTTCTGAAAAAATTAAAAATACCTGTTCTATTTCTTGCCGGTGAAGTTGATCCAGGAATACCAGTTGATTCAATTTTGAGCCAGTCGAAATTATGTAAGTCAGCACAAGTACATGTGTTAAAACAAGTTGCGCATATGGGCATGTTCGAAAAGCCCGAGGCATCCATGTTAATCATTCGCGCATTTGTAGGTTAATCAGGGCGTAAAAAATACATTCTGGTTATAAAAACGCACTAAAATATTGTAGTTTTAGGCAATTCTGTACTCCTACTTGTTAGGTTAAATTGAATCAGGATTTTATATTTGCTAAGAGGATTATAATAACCAACCAACAATATGCAAGACGAAGTAATCGATCCACATCAATTTGATTCTTGGAATGGAATGGCTAAAAACATTGCTTATGCAGCATGGGCTATTTCAATCCTGATTGTTTTATATCACGTCATACGTTTAGCAATGTTAGGCGATGCCAAAGCAAAATACGACTACATCAACAAAAGTGAGATCAAAACATTGTGGATTGCTGCAATCGTTTTGATTGTCGGAGGATGCTTTTACGCCAACTCCAATATCGTAACGATCACCACATTGCTGGTTGTAGTGCGATTCTTTATCACTTTTGCTATGGGTATGATCGTTGCGCTCATCGTTCAAAACCTACTTAAGTTTTATTATCCTTTCTTTATTGAGAAAAGGTTGAAGGCTCTTCGCTACCAGCCTAGAATTTCTCCGAAGACAGGTAAGGCCATGAAATTGTTGAGTGAAGATGAAGAAGATTCGTACCTGGATGAAGGTATGCAGGCGGAAGAAAATGTTTTCTCTATTGACTATGATGTGTGGAAAGACGAGGAAACTGGCTACATAAAAATAGAACGTTACTCGGGTCACTTACATGCGCTTCAATGCCCTGAGTGTAATTACCAAACCTTTAAAGTTGTGAAGGAAGAAATTATAACCCTTCCTTCTACGGTTGAGGAAGGTGAAATACTAAAACATTTTCAATGTGGCTATTGTGGGTACAAAGCCAAGAAATCTGTTATTCTTAGAATGGCGCAAAAATTTGATGAGTCAGCGGCTGCAACAGCTTAAACTTTAAAAAAAGTATTACCAAAAATAAAGGCTCCCAATTGGGAGCCTTTATTTTTGGAGTAAATCGTAGGGAAGCGCAATCTGGTCAGAATAGAATTGCATTCGTGTGTTATGTATGCCCAGCGCAGTTATCTTTTCAATTGAAGCATGTTTGTGGTTTACAAAAACCTCCAGATAGTAATTTTCAAACAGGTAGAGATTTATTTTGTACCGGTAATATCGGATAGACATTACAAAAGTTCCTTGTTCGTATAACAAGTCAATCTTCTCATCGAGAGGTAATTTTTTATAATCAACCCATCTGATCATACATTAAACCTAATGGTAAAAAAGTTTGATTTCAATCTTGATTATGTTCAAAGTTTTCAGTTACCTTTTTTGGTTTGAGACATGGTATTAAAATAGTTTGGAGTTACTCTTCTCATCCGATTCATTTCTGACGAGCTTCGAGCATTTAAGTAAATTGGTGACATCAGGTATAATCTGCCAGAACCAGTTATTGAAAATCTTCGTTTGCAAATTCAACTGCCCTGGCTAACTTTGCAGTCCTTTTAGAAGGAACACGGTGATTGTAGTTCAGTTGGTTAGAATGCTAGATTGTGATTCTGGAGGTCGCGGGTTCGAGTCCCGTCATTCACCCAAAACCCTCAAATTTTGAGGGTTTTTTTACGCCCTGTCGAAAGTAAGGCGTTGACCAGGCGTACCTTCATTGAACTTTCCATCCTCATAAGCCAAATATCCTGAGACAATGGTGTGGGTTACGGAAGACGTAAAGGTATTCCCTTCGAATGGTGACCATCCGCATTTTGCGACAATGTTTTCTTTTTCTACAGTCCAGGGTTTGTTCGGATCGACCAAAACCAGATCAGCAAAATAGCCTTCACGGATAAAACCGCGGTTTGAAATCTGAAACAAGATGGCTGGATTGTGACACATCTTTTGTACGATTTTTTCTAAACTGATTTTTTTCTGGTGATAAAATTCCATCATCGCCACAATACTATGCTGCACCAATGGTCCACCGGAAGGTGCATTGAAATAGGTATTGTTTTTCTCCTCGCGTGTATGGGGTGCATGGTCAGTGGCGATCACATCAATGCGATCGTCTAATACAGCTTTAAAGATCGCTTCCTGATCTGTTTTTGTTTTGATGGCCGGATTCCACTTGATGTGAGTACCTAATCGTCTGTAATCGCTATCATTAAACCAAAGGTGATGGATACAGGCTTCTGCCGTTACCTTCTTCTTCTCGAGTGGAATATCATTTTGAAAGAGTTCCGTTTCTTTTGCTGTGGAAATGTGAAGAACATGAAAGCGCGTGCCATGCTTTTTTGCAAGTGAAACGGCAAAAGATGACGACTTATAGCAAGCTTCTGCACTTCTGATTAAAGGATGATTCTCCATCGGAACATCTTCCCCGAATCGCTCTTTAAAATCAATTAAGTTTTGGCGAATGGTGGGCTCGTCTTCACAATGTGATGCAATGAGTCCTGGGAAGCGTGAGAAAAATCCTTCCAATGTCTCAGGATTATCAACCAATAGATTTCCGGTTGAAGAGCCCATGAAAATTTTCAGACCACAGACCCTTTTCAAATCGGTTTTCATTACCTCATCCAGATTATCATTGGAGGCTCCAATAAAGAAAGAGTAATTTGCTAAAGATGCGCGCGCGGCAATCTGATATTTATCTTCTAAAAGTTGTTGGGTAAAGACTGGTGGACTGGTATTGGGCATCTCCATAAAACTGGTAATACCACCCGCAACGGCCGCATGAGACTCAGAGAAAATAGTCCCTTTATGTGTGAGACCCGGCTCACGAAAGTGTACCTGATCGTCAATAGCACCCGGAAGCAACAGATTTCCTTTCGCATCAATTACCTTGTTTGCCTTGCGGGATGATAGATTAGGGCCAATCGCTTCGATGTGTTGGTTGTTGATAAACACATCGGCCGTAAAGACCTTACCTTCATTGACTATATTTGCATTCGTTATCAATATTGATTCCATCCCCTAAAAATAAAGCCTTACGTGTCAGCCATCACATCTTTCGAAAACTTTAGTTTAAATAAACAGTTATTGCAGGCTGTCGCTGAACTTGGATTTACCACTCCAACAGATATTCAACAGAAATGCATTCCCATACTTTTAGGAGGACAAGAGGTAATCGGTATTGCTCAGACGGGCACCGGTAAAACGGCTGCTTATATGTTGCCGCTCTTAATGAAAATAAAGTATGCACAAGGTGTAGAACCACGAGCTGTTATTTTTGGTCCCACAAAAGAATTGGTTATTCAGCTGGCAGAACATGCGCAGCAATTGGCAAAGTACACCGACATACGAATCGGTTCTTTATACGGAGGTGTTGGCGCAAAAGTGCAGATTGAAATGATCGAAAAAGGTGTCGACATCTTAGTTGCCACCCCTGGTCGCTTCATGGAAATTTATTTGAAGGGAGCCCTGCCTACCAAGTTTATTAAAATGATGGTGCTCGATGAAGCCGATCGCATTATGGACATGGGCTTTATGCCGCAGGTGCGAAAGATTTTAGAAGTACTTCCGCGCAAGCGACAGAATATGCTTTTCTCAGCAACCTTTCCTGCAAAAGTAGAAAGGCTCTCTGCTGAGTTTTTAGAATTCCCCATTAAGATTGCCATTACACCACCAGCAACAACGGCCGTTCAGGTAGAACAAGAATTGTATGAATTGCCGAACCTGCGTACGAAAATTAATTTTCTGGAATACCTTTTAAGAGATGAGGCATTAAACCGTGTGATGATTTTTGCACGCACAAAAGATGTTGCCAATAATATCTCCGAGTATTTAAAGGGATTACGAATTGGTGAAGTTCGTGTGATTCATTCCAACAAAGGACAGAACACACGGATGAACGCGGTAAATGATTTTAAGGACGGTAAGGTGCGTGTGTTGGTTTCAACTGATGTAACAGCGCGTGGTCTGGATATAACAAAGGTATCGCACGTTATTAATTTTGATGTGCCAATTTTATATGAGGATTATGTGCATCGCATTGGCAGAACAGGTCGGGCAGCGGAAGTGGGTAAAGCCATTACCTTTGCCACCATTGCTGAAGATTATCACATTCTAAAGATTCAGGATTTAATCAGGAAGAAGATTCCACTTATGGAATTGCCTGCTGATTTGGTGATCAGTAAAACTCCATTTGATGAAGCGCAGTCTATGGCGCGTGAAATAGATGAACAGAAAAGAAAGGACAATCCAGAATTTAAAGGTGCCTTCCACGACAAGAAATTAAAGTGGAAGTAGTCTATGTTTAATTCTGTTGATTAAGATTTCATGTTAGCAGAGAAAGTCCCTGCTAAAAATTTGGCTTTCCGAAACCGTTAGCAATCGCAATTCTTCTATTAACTTGTTGCAAAATCCTACCTATGGCAAACCTCGATCTTCTCCAGTTTGTAAAACAACGCAATGCTCACGAAAGTGAATTTATTCAGGCAGTAGAAGAGGTAGCGCTTTCTGTCGGGCCAGTTTTAGATAAGCATCCTGAATTTCGCAGTCTCAAAATTTTTGATCGCATTACCGAACCTGAGCGGCTTATTTCATTTCGCGTAACGTGGCTTGATGATAAAGGAGAGGTGCAAGTCAATCGGGGTTATCGTGTACAAATGAACAGCGCCATTGGTCCATACAAAGGTGGCCTTCGTTTTCATCCTTCTGTTACGCAAAGTGTTTTGAAGTTTCTGGCATTCGAACAGGTTTTTAAAAATGCCCTTACCGGTGTGCCGATGGGTGGAGGTAAAGGAGGAAGTGATTTTGATCCGAAAGGGAAAAGCGAAAATGAAATCATGAAATTTTGCCAGGCTTTTATGAGTGAACTGGCGCGTCATATTGGTCATCGGTTGGATGTACCGGCAGGCGATATTGGTGTTGGCGGAAGAGAGATTGGCTATTTGTTTGGAGCCTATAAAAAAATCAAAAACGAATTTACCGGAGTGCTTACCGGCAAAGGTATTGGTTGGGGAGGAAGTTTGATTCGCACCGAAGCGACAGGATATGGTTTAGTTTACTTTGCTGAAAATATGCTTCAGCATAAAAAGGATTCAATAAAAAATAAAATTTGTTTAGTATCGGGTTCAGGTAACGTTGCGCAGTATGCCATTGAAAAAATAATTCAGTTGGGTGGTAAAGTGGTGA
>ENA-UOWO01001622-UOWO01001622.1-activated-sludge-metagenome-genome-assembly--contig:-NODE-1622-length-29490-cov-5.010124_pt1 | contig 29490 bp, 27 predicted proteins | sample MGYA00238148_ERZ761564 | MGnify/ENA primary metagenome ERZ761564 (study PRJEB28885, sample SAMN05720194) | activated sludge metagenome | isolation source: Anaerobic digester | place: USA...
TGGGCGACAGATTACAACATGAGATCATATTGTGAAGATCAACAATATGCCGCAGTCAGAACTTTAAATACAACTAATACGGCTGCAGCCGTCAGAACCAGCTGTGCCAATCAGTGGCCAACGGATTTTAGTATGCGGGTTTATTGTGAAAAACAGAGTTATTAATGCACATTGTGTGAAGTAAAATAATTTAATTGGCTAACTGTGAATTATTATGTATGATTTCAAAAACAGCATCACTGTGGTTTTAAAAGTAACAGCCATTGTTTTACTGGTTCTTGCGTTATTTCCATTGCCTATTTGGTATTATAATATATTACGTTTAATAATATGTGGGTTATCTATTTATTTTGCTACGCTCGTGTATAATGAGCATGAAAAGTTTTGGACAGGAATTTTTGTTATTATTATGTTGGTTTATAATCCGTTATATCCATTTTATTTATCTAAAGATATGTGGATTGTTATATATATTGTAAGCATTGCATTTATTATTTTTACTGTATATAAATTTGATTTGCCAAAAATTAAAAAGTATACGGAACAAGAGAAAGTACAAATAAGACAATTGAGCACTATTTTAAAAGCTACTCCAAGAGATGGTATTTCAGAAAAATTGTTATATAAATTAAAAGAACATAATATTCCTTTGAATAAAATAACAGCATTGTGTTTGATTGGTTTTAATAAGGACAAACCTTTTCAATATGAATTGTTTTTATTAAATAATATAAGTGAGTTTTCAGGTCTCGACATGGAAGTCGCAACGAAATTAATCGGTTTTCCGGGAGATGAGGTGTTTGCGGCATTAAATTATTTTAATAGAATAGATTACACAAAATTATTTTTATTCTTTTTGGAAACTACCGGGGGCTTTGATGAAAGTCGAGTTGGAAAATTTTTAAATACTATTCCAAATTATTCTTTAACGGAAGAAGCAATCGGGAAAATATTTTACAAATTAGCCGTAAATTATGTGGAGAAGTTTAATTTTAGTGCCCAAAATGTTTTGGTTGAAAAAATGTTGAATAACAGTTCATTTATTTCTAATTATGATTTGGAGACTGTGTTGCGACAAGCTACGAATTTGAATGAAAATCTTTTGTTTAAATATTTAGAATTGGAATTATACCAGGATGTTTTAGAAAATTTGGATCATTTTAATATTAATAATTATAAAAAGGTATTATCTTTTTTTGTTGAAAACAATAAGGAAAAATTGTTGGATGGGTATATGGATAAATTTAAAGGATTAACATTGGAGGATGTAAAATAATCGTTTACAAATACCGTTAATATCTCCCGTAGGGGCGAATGACTATTCGCCCTTTCCCGTTGGCAAACACAATCAGACGAATCCTGGTTCAAGACAATCATTTGCCAATTCCCATATTTTCCGCAATAATAAATGAAAGATTTAAATTTTTGTAAAATGAAGTTTCTCAGGTTTTTGCGTCTGGAATTTAAGAGTTTTTTTAAGGAAATTTGGCAGCATCATCGCCGTTTATTATTGGCTTTGCTGCTAGTTTTTATTTTGGGAATACTTTCGGTGTTCATCATTGATGAAGCTAGTAAAACTGAATTAATTAAAATGATTGCCAAGAAATTGCTGGAAGAAATGCCGGCGGGTGCACGTGGTTGCTCGTTGTTTTTGTATATTTGGCAAAACAACGTTCAGGTTTTGGCAATTACTTGGTTGTTTTCTTTTTTGTTGTTTGTGCCATTTTTGATTGAATATATTAATGGTTTGGTGATTAGCGTGGTGATTGCCTTCAGCTTATCGTCAATTACTTGGGGAAAGGCGGCCTTGATGATTTTACCGCACGGTATTTTTGAATTATTATTCTTTTTATTCGGGGCTTTATTGTCATTGGTGTTTTGGTTGAAGATTTATGTTCCTAAAAATTATTTTCCGGAATTGACGCGCTGGCAAGTTATCAAACGAATTATTTTTGGATTTGCTATAATTATAATTGGTTTGGGTATGAGTGCTGCCCTTGAAACATGGCTTACGCCATTATTAGCTGGTGTGAATTAATTTTAAAAATATGAAAAAATTACATTTGGTTTTTTTAACGATTTTTCCGGAAAGTTTAAAAGCGTATTTTGATTGCGGGATGATGCGCATCGCCCAGGATAAAAAAATCGTTCAAGTTGATTATGTGGATATTCGGGATTTTACAGCGGACAAGCACCGCCACGTTGATGATACACCTTACGGGGGCGGAGCGGGTATGGTGATGCAAGTGGAACCAGTTTACAAAGCCTGGAAGAGCATTCGTAAAAAGAAAAAATCAGCGACTGTTTTATTGTCTGCCAAGGGCAAAGTGTGGAAACAAGCGAGCGCCCAAAAATTTAGTAAACAATATGATCAAGTGATTTTTATTTGTGGACGATATGAAGGAATTGATGAACGGGTGATGGCTTTCGTGGATGAGGAAATTCGCATCGGTGATTACGTTTTGAGTGGCGGGGAATTGCCGGCGGGCGTGGTGGCCGATAGTATCGTTCGTTTGTTGCCCGGTGTTTTGGGTGCATCCGAGTCTTTGTCCGAGGAATCACATAACGTGGAAGGTGTTTTGGAATATCCGCAATATACCAAGCCGGCTAAAGTCAAAATTGGGAAAAAAATGTATGCCGTCCCCAAGGTTTTATTGGGAGGGAATCATCAAGAAATTGCCAAGTGGCGTGCTAGTAAGCGAGGGCGGGCCTAGAGTTGACATCCTTTGCTTGGACAGCGTAAAATGAGCATAAGTACTTTATTTAAAAGGATTTTTTGAGAGTGGTAAATTAAACAAATATTAGATAAAAACATGTTTCATAAAAAGATTGGAATTGATTTGGGAACGACCTATACTTTGGTTTACGTTCCCAAAAAAGGGATTGTTTTGAATGAGCCGTCAGTGGTGGCGATATCTTTGATTGATCGGCAAATTTTGGCAGTCGGTAATGATGCCAAAGAGATGTTGGGCCGTACTCCTGATTCGATTGTTGCTTATCGTCCCTTAAAAGACGGCGTAATTGCCGATTATCGGACAACTGAAGTAATGTTGCGTTACTTTATTAATAAGACTTTGGGGGGATTTCGTTTGTTTCGTCCGGAAGTGATGGTGTCGGTGCCGGCGGGAATTACTTCGGCGGAAAAACGGGCCGTGATTGACGCCGTGATCGCGGCCGGTGCCAAAGCCGCGTATATTATCAAAGAGCCATTGGCCGCAGCCATCGGTGCTAATATTCCGATTGGTGGTGCGAGCGGTCATATGATTGTGAACGTGGGCGGAGGGACTTCAGAAATCGCCGTGATTGCTTTGGGCGGGATTGTTACCAGTGTTTCGGTGCGTATCGGTGGAAATAAACTAGACCAAGCGATTATCAAGCATATTAAACAAAAGTATAATTTGGCAGTCGGAGATCAAACGGCGGAAAATATTAAAATTGAAATTGGTTCAGCCATGTATTTGGATGATCAATTATTTATGGATGTGAATGGTCGTGACATGGTGACTGGTTTGCCAAAAACTGTCCGTTTGAGTTCTAATGATATTACCGATGCCTTGCAACCGGAATTGACCGGTATTGTGCAAGCCGTAAAATCGGTTTTGCAAAATACGCCGCCGGAGTTGTCGGCTGATGTTATGGATAAAGGAATGGTTTTGTCCGGTGGTAGTAGTCAATTGCGTAATTTGGACAAATTGTTGCATCGCGCTACCGGCGTTCCGGCGTACATCGCGGAAGACGCTCCGTTGTGCGTTGTGAAGGGCACTGGTTTAACTTTGGATAATTTGGAATTATACCGTCGTAGTATTTTAGCGACCAAATAAGGTTTGGCCTTTGCTAATTTTTGAAATCAAAAATTTATGAGAATAGGAATTAATGGAACTTGCTTGTGGCATGAGACTAAGACCGGCGTCGAATGGTATGTAGTGTCTCTTTTGGAAAATTTGAAAAATTTACCCGCCAGCCACGAACATCAATTTTTCGTGTATTATCCGGCCCGTTTGGGGCAGGGTGATTTGGAATGGCAAAAAACTTTTCCGGCTAATTGGCATTTTGTGGGAATTTCCTGGTGGTTAAAATATTTCTGGACGCAACTGGCTTTGCCTCGTCAATTGAAAAAAGACCTGATTGATTTGTTGTTTGTGCCGGCGCACGTTATTCCCTTTTTGTATAAAGGCAAAGCGGTGATGACGGTGCATGATTTGGCTTTTAAATATTTTACTAATGCTTACTCTGCCAAGGAATTGAAATATCAAGATTGGGCAGTGAAGTCCGCAATTAAAAAAGGTGCGGATTTTTTAGTCCCTTCGGAAACCACTAAAAATGATTTGATTAAATTTTATCAATTGGCTCCGGAAAGAATCCATTTGGCTTATCATGGTTTTAAAGCCCAGCCATTTGTGGCCGACCTAAGCCAGTGGGTAGAAATTCGCAAGAAACATGGAATTGCTGAAAAATATTTTTTGACCGTGGGGCGTGTGGAAAATAAAAAAAATAATTTAAACATGATTCGTGCTTTTGAAGTTTTTAAAAAGCAGAGCGGGGGAGAAAATTATCAGTTGTTGTTTATCGGTAAGCCAGGGTTTGGTTTTGAAAAAATCAAAGAAGCGGCTGATAAAAGTTTATATAAAGCGGATATTAAATTCTTGGGATATTTGCTAACCATGGAATTAAACAGTCTCATGGCCGGAGCGTGGGTCTTTTTGTTTCCGTCATTGTACGAGGGTTTTGGTTTTCCGATTTTAGAGGCAATGTCCGTGGGAGTGCCAGTGATTACCAGCAATTACGGGGTGATGGCGGAAATTGCCAGGGATGGAGCCTTGTTGGTTGATCCTAGCGATGTCTTGGAAATGGCCAATGCCATGAAAAACTTGGCTTTTGATGAAGCCCTTCGCCAAAAGCTCATTAGTCAATCAAAGTTAATTTATCCTCAGTATACATGGCAAAATTCAGCGGAAAAAACCATGGCGGCGTTTTTAAAAATAATGTCTTAGTATGCGTGTTTGGTCAGGTTTTACAAAATATTTTTATTCGGAAATCGCCGATTATTTTGATCGTGTTTTGCATTCTGGAAAATGGCATCACGCTTATTTATTAACCGGTAAAAGTGAATTTGGTTTGGAAAGGGTGGCTCGTGATTTGGCTTTAAATTTTGTTTTAAATGGCTTGGATGATGATTATGGAGCAAAAGTGCAGTGGCAGTTTGAAAAAGGCTCTTATTCGGATTTCTATATTTTAGAGCGTGAATATGATTCGAAAAAGAAACAATTAAATCAAAATATCAGTATTGAGCAAGTTCGTGAATTAAAAGAGAAATTAAGTCAAAAGTCTTTTTTGAGTTTACCTAAAGTGATTTTGATTAAGGACGCTGATTTGTTAAATGTTGATTCGGGCAATGCTTTATTGAAGATTTTGGAAGAACCGTCTTCTCGGACAATTTTCTTTTTGTTAGCTAATCATCGTGAGCAGATTTTGCCAACTTTGTTGTCGCGTAGTCAATCTTTTGCTTTTCGTAGCCAATCATTACCGATGATTAAGCAATATTTGATTGATGTTTATCAGTTGAATAATGAGTTGGCGGAAAACATTGCGCATTTATCTGCTGGTTTGCCGGAACGGGCGGTTTTGTATAGTGAAAAACGAGAATTATACGAAAGTTACTTGGAAAAAGTTGATCAGGTTTTGGATTTGTTCGCTGGTTTTTACGCGGATCGTTTTTCGGTGGTTCGGTCTGGAATTATTGAAAAAGCCAAGGATTACAATAGTCAAAAGGTGCTAGCATTAGTGATTTTAGATTTGTTAGAAATTGTATTTCGTGATATGCTATTAATTAAGAATGATTTAAAGCATTTGATTTATTTGATGCCGCGCGCCACGCGCCTACAAGAATTGGCGAAAAAATATTCTTTGGAAGAAATTCAGCAATTTTTTAAAAAAATTCATGAGGCTCGGCTCAGTTTAGCAAAAAATGTTAATTTGTCAGTTGTTTTGGAAAACTTAATGATTAATTTTTAATAAGCAATCATAATTAAAACAAATATGATTAGACACAAAATCTTTTTATTCTCATTAATTTTAGTGTTACCGTTGTTTTTAGGTGCCTGTATTGGTAGTAGTAAGAGTTCTTCTTCATTGGCGGTTTTGGGTGGTGTTTTTAAAACCGTTGATTTTGGTAAGACTTGGGTTTCAAAAAGTGCTGTCGCGACTGTTAAAAATCAACCGGTGAATATTAATGAATTGGATATGTTGTCCTTGGTGAGCGATCCGCAAGATCCGATGACGATTTATGCCGGAACCTCGTTTGGAATGTTTTATTCTTATGATTTTGGCGAATCCTGGAACCAGGCACGTGGCATGAAAACCGGAAAAATCAATGGCGTTGCCGTTCATCCTTCTGAAAAATGCACTTTGTATGCCACTACCGGACGTTATGTTTATAAAAGTAAAGATTGTGGACGCAGTTTTGAAAGTATTCATTATAATGATTCTCCAACGGCTGAAGTGGATGCGATCGTGGTTGATAGTTTTAACCCGGAAATTATTTATATTGGAACAATGGATGGTGATTTGATTAAAACGATTGATGGTGGGAAAACTTGGAAGACTATGTATCGTTTTAAAAAACCGGTACACCGTTTGATTTTAGCTAAAGATACACGTATTTTGTGGGCTGGAGTATATGGTTTAGGGGCGGTGGTCAGCTTGGATGGCGGTGAGTCCTGGGAAGAAGAGAGTTTAAAAGCTCAAAAAGCTTTTTCAAATTATAAAGATGTTTTGGATTTAGCTTATCATGCTGATTCCAATACTTTGATTTCTTCCGGTAAGCATGGTTTATTGAAAACTATTGATAATGGTCAAACTTGGGAATCATTGCCGATTTTGACCGCTCCTGGTGAATTATTGCTTTATTCGGTAGCGATTCATCCTCGTGATGAAAAACAAATTTATTATGGTACTGATCGTTCCTTCAATTATAGTAATGATGGTGGTCAAAATTGGGCGACTTTCCGTTTACCAGCCGCCAGCCGCGTTTATCAAATTTTGATTTACGGTGGTGCCCCCCAAGCGGATGCTACTACCACGGTTGCTGGTCCATCCACCCACGTTTTGATCGGTTTGAAAAAACCACCGAAAGACTAATTTATTAGCTTGATTTGTCGATAAAACTCTTATAAGATAGTTTTAGATTTTAATAATAAAATTGAATATTTATGCTTGAACCTTATCGTCCAGAATTGGAGAAAATCATTGATTTTACTAGGAAAAACATTAGTGTTTTGCGCACCGGTCGGGCCAATGCCCAGATTTTGAATGGCGTGATGGTTAATGTCTACGGCTCAATGATGCCTTTGGAGCATGTGGCGACGATTGGCGTTCCGGAACCACGTTTGATCACGGTCGCTCCTTGGGATAAAAGCAATATGAAAGCGGTTGAAGAGGCATTAAACAAGGCTGATTTAAATATCAATCCGGTTAATGATGGACAAATGATTCGTTTAAATATTCCCGCTTTAACTGAGGAAACCCGTAAGGATTTGGTAAAACAATTAAAGCAACGATTGGAAGAATCAAAGGTACAAATCCGTAAGATTCGTGAAAAAATGCGTGAGGATATTACCGAGTCGGAAAAGAACAAGGAAATCAGCCAAGATGATAAGTTCAGTTATTTTGAAAAAATTGACAAAATGGCTAGTGAGTACACTAAAAAAGTGGAGGATATCGGTGATGAAAAAGAAAAGGAAATCATGACGATTTAATTCTTAAAAATAATTTCATGTCAGAAGATCAACAAAAAAAAATCAAAGAAATTTATAATCGCATTCAGGAAAACAAAGGTAAGTTGAAGGAATTGAAAACATCTGCCAAGGATGTTTTAAGTAATGATTTTACTTATTCTAAAATGAAAGCAGAATTAGATGAGAAGCGTAAAGAATTGAAAATTTTGGAAAAGCAATTGATTACCAGTAATATGATTAATTATGATCAGATGGAAAATTTCAAAATTGACATTAAGACCGACGAGGAATTGTTGAAAGATGTGGCTTTGAGTATGTTGATGAAAAATGAACAAGTGGAGTTGGTGGACAAATATGAAAATAAATATGTACCTGAATTGAAAGTAGCTTTTAAGAGAATTAACTAATATTTTTATGGCGGATTCAATGGAAAAATTGGTGGCTTTGTGCAAGCGCAGAGGTTTTGTTTTTCCTTCCTCGGAAATTTACGGTGGTTTTGGGGCGATTTATGATTATGGTCATTATGGGGTTTTGTTGAAAAACAACATTCGTGATTCTTGGTGGAAATCAATGGTGCAAATGCGTGAGGATGTGGTTGGTTTGGATAGTGCGATTTTTATGCATCCGCGAACCTGGGAAGCTTCCGGTCACGTTGATAGTTTTGATGATCCGCAAGTTGATTGTAAAAAATGCAAAGCACGATTTCGTGCCGATCATATTTTGGAAGAATTCGGCGTAAACGCTGACAAAAAACCTTTGGACTTTATTAATGAAGAATTGGATAAATTGCGAGTGGATAAAAAATTAAAATGTGCGGTTTGTGGTTCCACGGACATGACTCCAGCGAAAAAATTTTCTTTGATGGTAAAATCAAATTTGGGTTCGCCGACTTCGGATTTGTGTGAAGAAAACGTGGTTTATTTGCGTCCTGAAACTTGCGGGGGAATTTATTTGGAATATAAGAACACGGTTGATTCCTTGCATCCTAAATTGCCATTTGGGATTGCTCAAATTGGTAAAGCCTTTCGTAATGAAATTGTGGCCCGTCAATTTATTTTTCGTACCCGTGAGTTTGAACAAATGGAACTTCAATATTTTTTGCATCCTAGTATGATGGATGAAAAATTTGAGGAATGGCAAGCGATTCGTTGGCAATGGTATTTGGATAATGGTATTCCAGAAGAAAAGATTCGTTGGTACAAACATGAAAAATTGGCACATTATGCCAGTAAAGCCTATGATATTGAGTTTGATTTTCAGGGCTTGGGAGGATTTAAAGAAGTGGAGGGCATCCACGCTCGTGGTGATTGGGATTTATCTCAACATTCTAAGTTTTCTGGAGTTGATTTGTCTTATTTTGATGAAGCCAACAAAGAAAGATTTATTCCTCATATTTTGGAGACCTCAGTTGGTTTAACTCGTTTGCTTTTAATGTTTTTAGATAATGCTTACACTGAAGAGCAGGTGGGAGAAGAAACTCGCGTGGTGATGAAATTTCCTAAACATTTGGCGCCGGTAAAAATCGCGGTTTTTCCGTTATTAAAAAATAAACCGGAATTGGTTGCCAAAGCCAAAGAAGTGTTTAATGGTTTGAAAGAAAAATTCTTTTGTGAATTTGACGATAACGGTAATATTGGTAAACGCTATCGTCGTCAAGATGAAATTGGCACGCCTTATTGCGTGACCGTTGATTTTGATAGTTTGGAAGATAACAGCGTGACAGTGCGTGATCGCGATACTATGGAGCAATCACGAATTAAAATTAGTGATTTGGTCGCGTATTTTACAAATAATTTAGTTTAACATTTATGGATAAATACCAGCTGACAAAATTAAGTAATGGCATTCCGGTTTTGTTGTTGCCACAAGAACATACCAGAGCGGTGTCTTTGTTTGTGACCGCCAAGGTCGGTTCTCGTTATGAAAATCCAAAAATCAGCGGTATTTCCCATTTTATTGAACATTTGATGTTTAAGGGTACAAAAAAACGTCCGGATAAGGAAATGTTGGCTAAAGAATTGGATAGCATCGGTGCTAACTTTAACGCTTTTACCGGTAAGGATCGAACGGTTTATTTTATTACTGCCAACCATAAACATTTGGCACAAATTCAGGATATTCTGGCCGATATGGTGCAGGCTAGTTTGTTTCCGGAAAAGGAATTGGCTCCGGAGAAAAAAGTGGTGATTGAAGAAATTAACATGTACGAAGATAATCCCATGATGAGTATTGAGGATTTTTTGGAGAATTTGGTTTTTGGTGATAATGCTTTGGGGCGTGACATTGCCGGTACCGTAAAAACCGTTTCCGGAATCACCCATAAAGATGTTTTGAATTATTATCGAAAATATTATCAATCAGGAAATTATTTGTTAGTTTTGACCGGTAATTTTAAGGTGGCCGAAGCTAAGAAAATGTTAGAGGAGTATTGGGGAAAATTGCCGGCCAAGCCACGTCAAAATTACAATAAAATCGTTGTGAAGAGTGTTAAGCCACAATTTGTCGTCAAACATAAAGATACCCAACAGATTCAATTGGCTTTGGGTTTTCCGGGAATTGATTATAATCACAAGGATGCCGTGGCGGCACAAATTTTGGCTTTAATTTTAGGGGGAAATATGAGTTCGCGTTTGTTCTTGGAGATTCGGGAGAAGCGAGGTTTGTGTTATTTGGTGCGTGCTTATCATAATTTTTATGAAGATAATGGGATGTTGGTGGTGCAGGCCGGTTTGGATAAAAGTCGTTTGGAAGAAGCGGTCCAAGCTATTTTGGGTGAGTTGAAAAAAATCGCCACCGTTAAAGTCTCGGCGGAAGAATTGAAAAAGGCTAAGAGCTTTTTGGAAGGAAAATTTTCCATTGAAACGGAGAGCGCTCGTCAATTAGCTAGTTGGTACAGCACGCAAATCACCTTTATGAAAAAAGTGGTGACGCCTGATGAATATTTGAAAATGGTTAACAAGGTTAGCGTTGATGATATTAAACGGGTCGCCTCTTTCTTTTTTAAGAATAATAAGCTAAATTTAGCAATGATTGGTGATGTGCCAAAATTGCCTTGGAAAAATATTTTAAAATTTGATTAAATTTTATGCAGTTAGATTGGAACTTTATTGTCCCTTTGTCGCTCTTGATTCTTAGTATAGTGGTTATTTTGATTATTCTTATCAGAAAATTTCCTGATTTGGTTTTGGTTGATGTCGATAGTATTCCGGAGGAGCGCGAGAAACAATTGAAAGACAAATTATTGGCTGATCGTCTGCAAAGACGAGCGACCGGTTTTTTCGGGCGTTTTTTGGTGATTTTTCAAGCGATTGGTGGGTTTTTTGGAGCGATTGCTCGTTCCATGAAAAATAAAATTCAGGATTGGGAACATCGGTATCGTTTTCGCTATAAACCGGTAATGAAAGATGCTGATATGAAAGATAAAATCAATGTTTTGTTGGAAAAAGCCAGTCAGTTGTTTGATTCTGATAAATATGATGAATCAGAACGAGTTTTTTTGGAAGTGATTAATCTTGATAAATATAATGTTGAAGCTTATCGTGGTTTGGGACGTTTATATTATCGTTTGAAGGAATATCAACAGTCTAAAGAAATTTTTCAGTTTGCTTTGAAGTTGTGCGTAGAAAATAAGAAAAATTTGGATAATGTTGATGATTGTGACATCGCACAAATCGCTTATCATTTAGGTTTAGTTTGTAAAGCTTTGGATGATTTAAGAGGGGCGATTAATTATTTTAAACAAGCCTTGGAAAAAGAAGAAAATAGCCCGAAGTATTTGGATGCTTTGTTGGAAATGGCGATTTTGGCGGAAAATAAAAAATTGGCACAAGAAACTTTTGATAAGTTAAAAGAAGTTAATCCCCAAAATACCAAATTGGAAGAGTTGCAAGGGCAAATCAGTGACTTGGCGGATTCCGAGGATGAGATTTAGATTTTATGCGTTTATTGATACAACGGGTTAATAAAGCCGGTGTTAGTTGTGAGGGAAAACTCGTTTCCGAAATCGGGGCGGGTTTTTTGCTTTTGGTGGGTTTTAAAAAAGATGATACTTCGGCAAGTTTCCCAAAACTTGTTCATCGTTTGCTGAATGTTGCGTTGTTTGATGATGAGCGTGGTAGGATGGGAAAATCGTTGTTGGAAACGCAGGGGGAATTGTTGGTCGTTTCACAATTTACCTTGTATGGACAAATGGAAAAAGGCCGAAAAGTGAATTGGGATGAGGCCATGCCTTACGCCGACGCGGAACTGCTTTACGATCAATTTTTGGCTTATTTAAAAGAAAATTATGTTGCTGATAAAATAAAATCCGGGGTTTTTGGTGGGGAAATGGTGGTGGATTTACAAAACAACGGCCCGGTGACGGTGATGTTGGAGCAATAGTTTACAAAACCCAAATCAAAATGCTACAATCATTTAATATGATTAAAAATTTTTAATTGAATAAAAATCTATGGAATTGGAACAAATTAGACATTCTTTGTCTCATGTCATGGCGCAAGCGGTGACGGAATTGTACCCGGGCGTGAAAGTGGCTATCGGTCCGGCGATTGATACCGGTTTTTATTATGATTTTGAATTTCCGACCGGCGTCACTTTGTCCACTGATGATTTACCGAAAATTGAAGAAAAAATGAAGGAGATTTTGAAGAGCAAGCAGACTTTTGTTCGTGAAGAATTGTCCATTGAAGAAGCCAAGAAAATGTTTGTCGATCAAAAATATAAAGTTGAATTGATTGAAGATTTGGCTAAAAACGGTGAAACTCAGGTTTCCATTTATAAAAATGAAGCCAACGGTGAGTTGAAGTTCGTGGATTTGTGTCGCGGACCGCACGTTAGCAGCACTGAGGAATTACCGAGCGATGCTTTTAAATTGAATAAGGTGGCCGGTGCTTATTGGCGCGGCGATGAAAATCGTGAAATGTTGACTCGTATTTACGCTTTGGCTTTTGCCGATAAAGCGGCCTTGGAACAACATTTGAATTTTTTGGTGGAAGCGGAAAAGCGTGATCATCGTAAATTGGGTAAAGAATTGGAATTGTTTCATATTGATGAGATGGTTGGTAAAGGTTTGGTTTTGTGGTTACCCAAGGGTGCGTTGTTGTGGCGCGTAATGGAAGAATATTGGTATAAAAAACATTTGCGTAGCGGTTATGAATTGGTGCGCACTCCGCATATTGGTAATCGTAAATTATGGGAAACTTCCGGTCATTGGGGATTTTACAATGATAGCATGTATCCGACGATGGAAGTCGGACAGAGCTTGGGGGCCGCTCAAAAAGGTGAAAAAGCTAAAGTAAAAGAAGAATATTTGATCAAGCCGATGAATTGTCCGTTTCATGTGGTTATGTACGGTTCAAAATTGCGCAGCTATCGTGAGTTGCCGATTCGTTGGGCGGAAATGGGGACGGTTTATCGTTATGAACAATCCGGTGAATTATCCGGTTTAACCCGTGTTCGTGGTTTTACTCAGGATGATGCTCATATCATTTGTACTAAAGAACAAGTGAAAGAAGAGTTGTTGCGAGTTGCCAAGTTTATCATTGAAATGTTGACTGATTTTGGTTTTAAAGATTATAAGATTTCTTTATCAGTGCGTGATCCGGAAAATACTGTCAAATATGCCGGCAATGATGAGGGTTGGGCACATACGGAAAAAGTTTTGGAAGAAGTCGCTACCGAATTAAATTTGGATTACAGTAAGGAAGTGGGCGAAGCAGCGTTTTATGGTCCGAAGTTGGATTTTAAATTAAAAGATGCCATTGGTCGTACTTGGCAGTGTTCCACTTTGCAATTTGATTTCAATTTGCCGGAACGTTTTGATTTGACTTTCATCAATGATAAAGGAGAGACAGAACGTCCTTACATGTTGCATCGTGCTTTGCTTGGTTCTTTTGAGCGTTTTATCGGTGTGATGATTGAAAACTTTGCTGGAGCCTTGCCGTTTTGGGTGGCGCCGGAGCAAGTGCGTTTGATTTCCGTGGCTGATAAACATATTGATAAAGTCAAAGAATTGCAAGCGGAATTGGCGACGATTGATGTTCGTGCCAAAGCGGATAGCAGCAGTGAAACTATTGGTAATAAGATTCGTAAAGCGGCTGGTGACAAAGTGCCTTATACCGTGGTAATCGGTGATAAAGAAATTGAAAATTTGAATGAATTGAATATTAAAGTTTTCGGTTCCAAGGATAATGTTTTGTTGTCTTGGGATGATTTCAAAGGAAAATTGGTGGCGAAGAATCAGAATAAGGATATTGATTATAGTATTTAATTTTCATGGAAGAGTTGAGCGTTAAAATTGAAAAAGCGATATTTGAAGGACGATACCTGAGCCATTTGCCCAATGGCCAGGTTTTGTTATTGGAGGGCTTTGCTCAACCCGGTGAAATCGTGAAAGTGGGTATTTACAAGAAAAAGAAGGATTATTGTGAAGGCCGTATTTTGGAAGTGGAAACAGCCGTTGAGGGGCGCATTACGCCGCCTTGCCCGTATTTTGGGCGTTGTGGTGGCTGTCAGTATCAACATTTGGAATATGAGCGTCAGTTGACTTTAAAAACGGCGATTTTAGCGGAAAATTTACGTCAGGGAGCGAAGATTCAGGCTTGGCCTGGCTTGAACGTGGTGGGGGCACCGGAAATTTGGCGTTATCGCAATAAAATAGAGTTGAATTTCGTGGATGATGATTTTGGTTTTGCTTTGGGACAGTGTTATAAAGGGAGTTTTTATAAAATTGTGGATTTGGATGATTGTTTGTTGTTTCCTGAGCCAGTGGCGGCAATTATTAAAGCGGCCAAAGAATGGCGTCAGAAATATGCTTTAAGTTGTTTTGATCGCCATCATTTTGTCGGATTTTTGCGTCATTTGGTGATTCGTCACGCCCACCATACTAATCAATGGATGATTATAATCGTCACCAGCGATGATTATCCAGAAAATTATCCTGATAATACTAGTCTACAAAAATTGTTCAAGGATTTTTTGAATTTTTTACCGAAAGATTTGTCAGTCACTTCTTTTTATCATCGTTTAATTCGTTTACAACGCCGAAAAAGAGAATCTTATACTGATACTTTGTTAGCGGGCAAGGCACACATCATTGAAAAATTGTTGGATTTGGATTATCAAATTAGTTCTGATGCTTTTTTTCAAAATAATACTGTTCAGGCCGAGCGTTTGATTGAGGAATTGTTGGGGCATTGCGGTCAGTTGGATCAGCGTCCGATTTTGGATTTGTATTGTGGTGTTGGGACATTTACTTTGCCATTGGCTCGTTTGAATCCGCAACGTAAAATCCACGGATTGGAGTTGGTGGCGAGCGCGGTGGCGGCGGCACAGGCCAACGCTCGTTTGAATAATTTAGATAATTTGGAATTTTTGGTGGGTGACGCTTCAAAGATGGTTAAGCAATTGCGTGATCATGATTTTGGTGCGATTGTCGTTGATCCGCCCCGTTCTGGTTTGGATCCGGTCGTGGTGGCGTTCTTGTTGGAAATGAAAACTCCTCATATATTTTACATTTCTTGTAATCCGGTGACACTTAGCCGTGATTTGGCTTTGCTAAGCCCATTGTACGAAGCCAAAGTGATTAAGGGTTTTGATTTGTTTCCACAAACCTATCATTTGGAAAGTTTTGTGAGGTTGGATTTAAAGTAGTCGTGAATTAAATATTCTTTTGTAGGGGCGTTGCACTGCAACGCCCTTTTATAATAATATTTTTTGTCTCTTAATTCCTTTTCTGATATAATAAAAAAGATAGGACCGAAAAAATCCTAAACAAAAATGAAACACAAAGGTTTGAGCACGAGCGAGGCGCAGCGCCGTTTATGGCGTGATGGCCGGAATTTGCTACCGCGGGAAAAAACCAAGTCCCGTTGGCAAGTTTTTTTTAGTCAATTTAATAATGTTTTGATTTATATTTTGGTGGTGGCGGTGGTGATTTCCGTGTTTTTGGGAGAAATTAAAGATTCTTTGATTATCATCGCGGCGATTTTAATCAATACGGTGGTTGGTTATATTCAGGAGTATAAAGCTTATAATATTTTGGCGAAACTGACTGCTTTGGTACCGTGGGAAACTTTGGTGATCAGGGACGGAGTGGAAAAACTTATTCCGGCGGCGGACGTGGTGGTGGGTGATTTATTGGTGGTGCAGGCCGGTGACAAAATTCCGGCAGATGCAAAATTGATAGAAAGTATTGATGTTCTCACGGACGAAGCGATTTTAACCGGGGAAAGTGAAAGCATTCCTAAAGACGTGAACGGGCGTGATAAACGTGAGCATCTTTTGTTCATGGGAACAACGATGGTGCGTGGTCAAGCGGTGGCGGAGGTTTTGCGCGTCGGTGCTAATACCAAGTTTGGACAAATTGCCCATTTATTACAAAAACAAAGTGATGTTTTAACTCCTTTGCAATTGGAGTTGAAGTCTTTAAGTCATTACATTGCTTTAGCAGTTATTTTTTTTGCAATGTTGATTTGGGTTGCTGGTATTACGCATGGTTACTCGATTGGAGAAATGTTAATTATCTCGGTGGCGGTAGCGATTTCGGCGGTGCCGGAGGGCTTGGTGGTGGCAATGACCGCACTTTTAGCCTTGGGCATGCAAAAACTTTTGAAAAAACAAGCTTTGGTGCAGCGTTTGGTTTCGGTGGAAACGTTGGGTAGCGTAGATGTCATTTGTACTGATAAGACTGGCACGCTCACCGAAGGCAATGCGTCGGTGTTGAAAATTATTAGTGCAGATAATGAATATGAAATTGAGAAAGATGAACCGATTTTGCAAGATGATTTGATGAAATTTATTGTGGAAGCAGCTTCTTTGTCCAACACCGCTAAGTTCGTGAACGGTCGTTTAATCGGGGGGTCCATCAATCAGGCTTTATTTAAATTGGGGGTGAATTATAATATTTTTCGACCAAATTTGGAGGATGGAAAATACGCCTTTTTGGACAGTTTGCCATTTCATTCGCGTGATAAATTCGCTTTATATCTTTATAAAAATAATGAGCGTCAGGAAAATCAGTTGTTTTATATGGGGTCACCGGAGCAAGCCTTGAATTTGTCTACTCATTATTTAAATAAAAACTTATCTGAGCATCGATTAAGTGCGGAAAAAAGACAAAAATTGAAAGATCAACATTTGTTTTGGGCGAAAAAAGGTTATTACTTGTTGGGCGTGGCTTTGCGACGTGTCGCTGATAAATCATTGGTGTTTAATAACGGGATATTTTTGGGGTATTTGTTGTTGAAAGATCCGTTGCGACCGGGGGTTGCTAAGTTCATCAAAATCGCCAAAGATGGGGGTATTAAAGTGGTGATGATTACTGGTGATCATCCGGAAACCGCTAAGGCAGTGGCCGATCAATTGAATTTATTAAAACCGGGCGATTTAATTTTGACCGGCAATGATATTCAAGCGATGAATGATCGAGAATTACTATCTAAAATTGAAAGAATCACGATTTTGGCACGCGTTCATCCGGAAGATAAATGGCGAATCGTGCGTTTGTTTCAGGAGGCTGGTCATAAGGTAGCGATGACCGGTGATGGTATTAATGACGCTCCGGCCGTTAAAGCGGCGGATATTGGTTTGGCCGTGCATAGCGGTACCGAGGTTACTAAAGAGGCGGCTGATTTGATTATGTTGGATAATGATTTTCATGTAATTGTGGATGCCATTGAGGAGGGGAGAAGTATTTTTTTGAACTTGAAAAAGATCTTGGTTTATTTGCTTTCCGATTCTTTCGCAGAAATAGTTTTAATTAGCGGTGCTTTATTAATTGGTTTGCCATTGCCTTTAACCGCTATTCAAATTTTATGGATCAATTTAATCGTTGATGGTTTTCCAGGGATTGCTCTTATAATGGAAAAAAATCCACAGGAACAAACAATGGATAAACAATACTTGAAATCTAGAAACAAATTATTAGATGGGGAAATGAAAATCTTGATTTTAGTGGTTGGGCTGATATTTGATTTTATATTATTGTGGTTTTTTTGTTATTTTTATCAAAGTTATGGCTTGGGTTTGGCAAATACTTTTGTTTTTGCGACGATTATCGTCAGCTCCCTGTTTTATTCTTTTAGCTGTAAGAATTTAAAAAAGAACATTTGGAGAATGAATATGTTTGATAATAAATCTTTGTGGGCAGCAGTTTTAATAAGTTTTTGGATTGCTGCTTTTGTGTTTTTTACCATCACCGGCCAGAAAATTTTTGAACTTGTAGATTTACCATTGTGGATGTTATTGGTTGTTTTAGGGTTAGCGGTATTAAAATTAATCTCTACTGAATTGGTTAAATATTTTGTGATTGTTCGCGAAAATCATCGTTTAGAAAAAAAGTCATAATTTGCATATTTAATAAAATTCTTGTTAAGATTGATTTAAGTTAGCCATTTAAATTTTGAGATCATAATTTTATGAATCTTATTAACAACGATGATTTGAAATTTTTGAAGCAGTTGATTCGCGTGGAGAGCACGGCCGCTCATTCGGAAAATTTAAAAGTGGTCTTGGAGATGGTTTTGAATTATTTTCATCAGCACGGGGTTTCAGCACCGAAGGAGGAAATCCATGAAAAGTCCGGAAAATATTTATTGTTGTTAAGTAATAATCAAGACTTGAAACAGGATATTATCTTGCTTGGCCATTTGGACGTGGTCGAAGGCGAGGGCGGTTTTGAGCCGCAGTTGGAAGGTGATTGGCTGTACGGGCGTGGGGCTGGTGATATGAAAGGCCCGTCATTGGCTTTGTTGAAAATTTTTATTTTGGCTTTAAAAGAAAAATTAGATTTGAAAATAACTTTGGTTTTGACAACTGACGAAGAGTTGGGTGGGGAGAACGGGACTAAGTATTTATTGGATGATTTGTCTTATCAGACCAAAGTAGTTTTTGTTCCCAATAATGGTAAAAACATCAATACCATTTGTGTTAAGGAAAAAGGATTTTTGCATTATCGTTTGCGGGCTAGTGGAAAAGCGGCTCATGGTGCACGTCCCTGGAAAGGTGAAAATTCAATTTTAAAATTGATGGAGTTTTATTATCAGTTGGCAAAGTTTTATCCGGAGCCAAAGGATGATAATCAATGGAAAAAATCCATTAATTTGGGTTACATAAAAGGTGGTACTGCTTTAAATAGCGTCCCGGAACAAGCGGAAATCGGCGTTGACATCCGTTTTACTGAAAAAGAGGAACAAGCGGATTTGATTGATCAAGTTAAAAGTTTGGCCGGTGATTATGAGGTTGAGGCGGAATTATTATCGAGCGGTCCAGTTTTGGAAATTCCCCAAGATAATGTTTATTTGTTAAGTTTGGCGGAAATAATTGAAGAATATAGTAAAGCCTCGGTTGATTTTATTTCCTCCAGTATGGCTAGTGATGCTCGTTTTTTTATGGCAAAGAAAATGTCCGCATTGTGTTTTCGTCCGGAAACCAAGCATTTGCACGCGGCTGATGAGTCAATTCGCATCGCTTCTTTGGAGGATTATGCCTTTATCGTTTATCAGTTTTTAAAAAATTTTCCTAATATCTAAAAAGTTTGCATTTTTGTGCTTTTTTTTATAATATAATAAAATATTAAGAGAAAATTCTTATAATTAAAAAGAACGTTTATGAAAAGTTGGTTAAAAGTTTTGGTTTTGGTGGTAGTAATTACCTTGCCTTTGGGCGGTTGTTTCAAGAGTCCGGAAGAAAAAGCGGCTGAACAAGCAGCTGAAGAATTAAGTAAGGTTTTTGGAGATTTGGCCAAATTGTCTGAAGAAGGTGAAATGAACCCGGAAGATAGTTTGAAGGGCTTTATGGAATTGGGTATGGAAATGGAACAAAGTGAATTTGAGGGGCAAGAAAGTTTGGATGTCCCGAGCAATTTTCCATCCGAATTACTTTATAAATCAAATGCTAAGGTGACTAGTGTTAGCGATACTTCATCTGATGATTATATTTATGTTAGTTTAACTGTTAAAACCACGGATAGTGCTGATGAAGTGAAAAATTTTTATAAGGCCTTATTAAAGGATGGTGGTAATTGGAAGGTGACCGGTGAGAGTAGCAGTGCTGGTTATTATAGCTTGGATGCCCAAACGCTTGATGATGTAGAAGATTATCGTTCTTTAGATGTTGATGTTTATAGCAACGAATACAGCAAGTTGGTGGAAATTAACTTGTATTACAGCAATTAATTGTTTGTTTTTATTAGGATTCTTTTGTAGGGGCGTTGCACTGCAACGCCCTTTTCATATTATCGTTTGTGTTTCTTTTTGTTTTTATTAAAATTAAAATTTTTTACCGACATTGTCACAATTGTCTTTTGAAAACTGGCATGTTAAGATTATTTTAGAAGTTTGAGGCTAGCCTCACTTAAGTCATAAAGTAAAAACAACCATGAAAATTAATATTAGAACCCGTGAGATTGATTTGACTGACGCGATTCGTGCTTATGCCGAGAAAAAGTTGTTGTCTTTGGTGAAATTCTCACCAGATATTTTGATCGCTGATGTGGAATTGGCAAAAATTAGTAAGCATCATAAGAAAGGGGATGTTTTTTCCGCTAGAGTGACTTTGTCTGTTCCGGGAAAGGTTTATCGAGTGGAAGAAATTGAACCGGTTTTGTACAAGGCGATTGATAAGGCTAAAGATGATTTAAAACAATCATTAAATCGTAATAAAGGTAAATCTCGGGTGGCTGATCGTAAAAATCATAAGGTGGTCGCCGATGATTTATTGAGTGTTAATGAAATTTAAAATAAATGTATGGGGATTTCTTTTCAGGTGCCGGTAGAGTATTCTGCTCGGCATGTCCATTTGTCGCAAGCGGCAATTGATGTTTTATTTGGAGAAAATTATCGGTTAACAGTTAAGAAAAATTTATCACAACCGGGGCACTTTGCTGCGGAAGAAACTGTTACTTTGCGTGGCCCAAAAAATTCTTTGAAATTGCGTATTTTGGGGCCAGCTCGCGATTATGATCAGGTGGAATTATCAAAAAGTGATTGTTTGTTTGTCGGGATTGACGCCCCGTTGCGTATCTCCGGTGACGTGATTGGCTCGGCCGGTGGTAAATTAATCGGTCCGGCTGGGGAATTAGATTTGCAAATGGGAATTCTTATTCCTAAAAGGCATTTACATTGTAGTCTTGCCACGGCTGAAGAATATAATTTCAAAAATGGTGATAAATTGTCTTTGGAGATTTCGGGGGAGCGTGCGTTGCGCTTCGATGAAGTGATTGTTCGCATTTATGATGGTTTTGTAGATACGATTCATTTGGATACGGATGAGGCAAATGCCGCTGGCTTGCAAGAACAGGGAAAACTCTGTAAGGTGTTTGTAAATGACTAGGAAATAAAAAATAAATCGGCTTTTCATGTCTTTAGCTTTGTATCGAAAATATCGTCCGAGTGATTTTAGTCAAGTTTCCGGCCAGGAACATATTAAAATCACTTTAAAAAATGAATTGGCACAAAATAAGATTGCCCATGCTTATTTGTTTAGCGGGCCACGTGGTACTGGAAAAACCACTTTGGCACGTATTTTGGCTAAAGCGGTTAATTGTGAAAATCGCAAACCGGGTGAGAGCGAGCCTTGTAATCAATGCTCGTCTTGTAAAGCAATCAACGAGAACAGTGCTTTGGATGTGATTGAAATTGATGCTGCTTCCAATCGAGGCGTGGAAAATGTACAAAATAACATCATTAATTTTGTTAGAATTAGACCGGTTAACGCAAAATACAAGGTTTTTATTATTGATGAAGTGCATATGTTAACGTCGTATGCTTTCAATGCGTTGTTAAAAACCTTGGAAGAGCCACCGGAATACGCGATTTTTATTTTAGCGACCACTGAATCTCAAAAAATCTTGCCAACTATTATTTCGCGTTGCCAACGTTTTGATTTTAAAAAAATTGAAGCAGTGGCCATGAAAAAAAGATTATTGCAGTTGGCGAGTACTGAAGGTGTTCAGGTAGATGATCAGGTTCTAGATTTGTTGGTTCATTATTCCGAAGGGTGTATGCGTGATGCGGAGAGTTTGTTGAGTCAGTTGTTGAGTTTGGATGAAAAGGTTTTGAATTTAGCACAAGCCCAGTTAATATTGCCTCGTTCTCATTGGACTGAAAGTTATAAATTATTGGAATTGCTTTTTAAAAAACAATTACCAGAAGCGTTGTTAATGGTTAATGAATTATTGTCTGATGGTTTAGATTTAGAGGCTTTTTTAAAGGATTTTGTGATGTTGTTGCGACAATTATTAATGGTGAAATTGGGCGTCGGACAGATTATTTCTTTAGATGCTAAACGGTTAGCGGATATTGATAAGTTATTAGCTTTTGTGAGTGTTCCGACTTTGTTGAAAATCATCAACTCTTTTATTATGGTGTCGCAACAAAGTAAAAGTAGTTTTATTCCTCAATTACCTTTGGAAATGGCGTTAATTTCAGTGATTGTGGATGATAATTCCGGGGCAACGGAGATTTTATTGAAAAAGGATAAGCCATTGGAAAAAGTCGTTGAGGCTTCTAAAGATGAGAGTTCCAGTCTGTCAACAAAAGAGAGTACCGTTCCGGTGATTGAGGAAATACCAGCGGTTGTTGGTCAACCTGTGCAAAATGATGGCAACCCTTGCGCTGTTAATCTAGAGGCTTTGCGTGATCGTTGGCATGAAGTAAAAAATTTTTTAAAGAAAGAAAATATTTCTTTGGCTTCCTTGATGAGTGTGGCGGGTTTGCGCCAAGAAAATGAAAAACTTTTGGTGATTTTTAAACATCAATTTAATTATGATCAGGTTTTTAATAATCATGAATTGCAAGATATGGTTTGTCGGGCAATTGAATCGGTGGTGGGACATAGTTGTAAGGTTGGCTTTGCCGTAGATGCTAATGTTGTCGTGTGTGATGCTAAACAAAGCCAAGGGGATACTTCAAAAAATGATAAAAAAGATGCTAATTTTTTGGAAATTTTGGGCGTAGAAAATGCTTTTTAAAGTGGTTACTTTGTGATATAATATTTTTTAATTATAAAATTCATTAATAAATAAAGAAAAAATTATGCCTCAGGAGAAAAATCAAGGAATGGGCGCGGTGGTCTTATTATTGTTGGTCATCGCGGTTTTACAAGCGATTAGCTTGTATTTGCAATTTAGACCAGTTTATCATCCGGTTTATCAAGTGTTATCACCGGTGCAGGAAAAAACTTTAAAGGAAAACAATGCTTTATTGCAGGAAGTTAGTGCTTTGACTACTTTGCCCAATACTGAACCGGCAATCGCCGAAGTTTTGGATGTGGAATTGTTAAAGAACGAACATCAAATCAATGCCGAAGTGTATAAAGATGCTCAAGATGGTGATAAGGTGATCGGTTATGAAGATCGTTTGATTATTTATCGTCCATCTGAAAAGAAAATCATTTATGATGGCAAGAATCCCAATCAGATTTTAAATGAACAATACGTGGCTGCTTTGCAGGATGTTTTGGGTAAAGTGTCCGCTTTGACTACTTTGGATTCCAAGGCAGTGCCACAATTCAGCGTGATTGGTGATGTCAGTAAGTTACAAGAGCAAAATCCAACTGTTTTTGCTAAAGCACAAAACGGTGATAGTTTATTGTTATATGAAAATCGTTTCTTAATTTATCGCGCTAGCAGCAATCAATTAATTTTTGATGCTGATGTAGCGGATGGAGTGATTGGTGAGAATAAGATTCAATAATATTTGTTAAAATAAAAAAAGAAGCCGCAAGGCTTCTTTTTTTGTTGTGTTGGTTTTTTATAAACGTCGATGGTTGGGTAGTTGTCTTGGAAAAATGTCATCCTGTGGTATGAATGTGATAAGGGGATTCTGCCGTAGGGGCGTTGCAGTCCACCTTCGCTAAAGCTACGGCGGACACGGTGCAACGCCCCTACGGCAGAATCTTGCTATTATATTTTTTATGAATATTACATTCCCCCTGTGGATAAAACACGAAAATTTTAGGTTAATTTCACCTTCAATTTGCTATACTTGGGATTGTCAGCAAATCCCATTTAAAAAATAAATTATGTGGTGGCAGAAATTACATTTATCCCAAAAATTTTCAATTTTCATGGGCATGTTTTTGCTAGGCGTAGCCAGCGGACGATTGGGAGTGTTGCCGACGAGGTGGCTAGGTTATTTTATTATCATAGCTGTTTTATTGGTCGTGCTTTGGGGCAAAAAAAGTTTATGGGTTTTGATGGTTTTCGTGGTATTTTTGTTATCCAATGTTTATTTTCAATGGCGTGGGCGGAGCGATTTGTCTTTTTATTATGACAAAAAAGTTTCGATTCACGGTTTAATTATTAAAGATGTAGAAAACAATGGTTTAGAACAAAAAATTATTTTACGATTAGAAAAAGTTTGTTTGCCGAGTGGCCAGTGTCAGTTTTCTAAACAACGAATTTTGATCAGTCTACCTTTGTATCCGCAATATGAATACGGACAAAAATTAAAGTTGGAAGGGAAATTGACCTGGCCTGATGGCAATTACGCACATTATTTAAGAAGTCAGGGAATTTTTGCTTTAGTCTATAATCCTAAAAATGTCACGCCCCTCGCCTCCGACCACGGGAATTTCTTTTGGCAAAAGTTATATCAAGTAAAATATTTTATATTACGTCAATTAAATGATTTATTGCCGGCACCGCACTCGTCGTTTTTGGCAGCGTTGCTTTTGGGAATTCGTCAGGGTATGCCCAGCAGTGTGAATGACGATTTTCGGAATGCCGGAATTAGTCATATCGTGGCGGTGAGCGGTTATAATATTTCTTTGTTGGCAAATTTTTCTTTGTTGGTTTTACCATATTTTTATATTAAGCGTCGCTCAGCAATTGTTTTTTCCGTGGGATTGATTGTGATTTTTGTATTATTGACCGGCGCCAGCGCTTCGGTGGTGCGGGCCGGCGTGATGGGCGTTTTATTGTTATTGGCACGCTTGTGGGAACGACCCAGTCAAATTTTTAATGTTTTGTTATTGACCGCTTGTTTGATGACTTTGTATCAACCAGGAGTATTGTTGGGAGATTTAGGATTTCAATTATCTTTTTTAGCGACGATTGCCTTGATTTATTTTTTGCCATTATTGAAAAAGGCTAGTCCTTTTTATCGAGAAGATTCTTGGTGGCAGGAAAATTTTTTTACTACTTTGGCGGCGACTATCGCTACTTTGCCATTAATTTTGTATAATTTTGGGATTTTTAGTGTCCTGGCGATACCGGTTAATTTGTTGGTTCTACCATTTATTCCGTATTTGATGACCTTGGGATTCGGAGCTTTTATAATCTCATTATTTTCTTTATCGTTAGCGAAAATATTGGCATTGGTCTTGTTTGGCTTATTGCAAGTAATTTTAAGTTTGGCCAGAATTGTCAGTTCTTGGCAGTGGTCGGTTTGGGAAATTTCCAATTATAGTTTGACGGCGATGTTTCTTTTTTACCTAATATTTTTTATAATGATTATAAGATTTCATTTACCAATAAAAAAACATGAAAAATTTTTACAAACAAATACTTAAGATCGCATCGGTTTTTCTTTTAGGTGTTATTTTGTTTTTGGCTGATTATTATGGTTTTGGGGCGGTGCGTGGCTTGGAGTTTAATAATGAGGCAGAAGCCTTGCATTTGTATCTTTTGGATGTTGGACAAGGGGACGCGATTTTATTGAAAACTCCAGAGAATCAGTACTTGTTGTTTGATGGTGGGGCCAACAATTTAGTTTTGAATGAATTGGGGCGAGTTTTACCGGCTAATCAGCGATTTTTAGATTATCTTTTTTTGACGCACCCACACTCCGACCACGTTGGTGGTTTGCCAGCGATTTTGGAAAATTATGAGGTTGGTGAGGTTTTTCAGACCGGCGTTTTGCATACTAGTGCTGATTATTTAAAGTTTTTGGAAGCACTAAAAAATTTGAATATTAAAAATCAAATCGTGGCCGGAGCGCAGTCTCTTGATTTGGCCGGGGGCGTGGGGGTGGAGTTCTTGTTTCCTTTGTCGGATTTTTCAGGGCAGAAGGTAGAGAACTTAAATCTCACTTCGCTCGTGGTGCGCGTGTCTTATCAAGGGCAAAGCGTTTTATTAATGGGCGATGCGGAAATTCCGGTGGAGGGGGAAATTTTAGAAGCAAAAAAGCAAGATTTGGAAAGTTTACAGGCCGGGTTGATAAAAATCGGTCATCATGGCAGTAAAACCGCCACCGGTTTTGAGTGGTTAAACGCCGTCAAACCAAGTCAAGCCTTGGTTTCTTGTGGGCTTGATAATTCTTTTAATCATCCGCATGCTGAATTGTTGAAAAAATTGAATTATCGTAATTTGACGGTTTGGCGTAGTGATCAACAAGGGATGATTCATTGTTGGACAAAAAGCGGTGAAGCTTGGCAATGTGAAAGTGAGCGTTAGGTTGTTTTTTAAAGTGAAAAATTGTATAATATTTTTATAATTGTTTTTATTTTAAATTTATGAAATATTGGCGACTTATTGGTTTTACGGTGCTGGCACTGGGATTATTGTTTGGCGTGGTGCGTGGGGGGCGGGCGGCTTATGGTGATTATCGAGCAGTGAAGAGTGCTGTTGTTCGTCTTTTGTGTACGATTAAAAGTGGTAATGATTATTATCAGTCGCACGGTTCCGGAGTGTTTGTAATGGCGGATGGAAAAATTATTAGTAATGCTCATGTCGTTAAAATTTTGCCAACCGATGAGGCTTATTGCCAAGGGGCAATTATTTCCGATTATAATTCTTATGATCCAAATTTGCAGTTTAATATTGATTTCTTTTATTTTGATTTTGAAGATGATTTAGCATTTGGTCAGGTTTCCAGTGCTTTAGACGGTAAAGATTATTATGTTTCTCGATCACAGGTGGTTAGCGGCTTTAATTATTTGAAATTGGAATTTCAAACTAAACGAGGGCAAAATTTGTGGCTGTTTGGTTATCCATCAGTGAGTAACGGCTCTTTAAATATCACGGAGGGAAGTGTTTTGTATAAAGATCAAAATGATGGCAATAACATTATTTTTACCGATGCCGTGGTGTTTGCCGGTAACTCTGGTGGTGCAGCAATCGATGAACAGGATAAATTGTTGGGATTAGTCACGAGTTTGGAAGAAAAAAATCAAATCGCTCATGTTTTGGACATTGATATTTTATATCAACAACGTGAAAAATTGTTACAAAAAACTGATACTGTTTCAACGCGAGCTCTTAGTTTTATTAATGATATTTTAAATTTAAATCAGGCTTTTAGTGAGGCTCCGGAGCAATATCCTGATTTGCAAGGACGTTGCATGGATAATGCTTATCGCGTTGGTGAAAATTCTTGTCAGTGTCAAAGTGGCTATATTTTATATGATTATCAATGTATTCCTTATGATCAGGCGTGTCGAAAATGGTATGGTGATAACAGCGTTTTTTCTGAAGCCACAGAAATGGCTGGTGGCGAATTGAAGTTAACCTGTTTGTGTCAGCCGGGGAGTCATTTCAATGATAGTTATACTGCTTGTGTTTTAGATCCGGTGGCCACTCCTCCGTCCTGGTTGTTAAATAATGTCAGGGGCCGTTTGTTATTACAAGTGGAGGAGCGTGGCCGTATTTGGTATGTTTATCCAGTTACCAACAAACGTTATGAGGTAACGAAAACTAATATTTTAGTGTTGTTTAGGGCGTTGTCTTTAGGGATTTCCAATTTTGATTTGGCTCGTTTGCCAATTACTTGTTCGTCTTTAAGTGACACGCAAGATTCTGATAAAGATTCTTATAATGATCGTGTGGAATGTGAAAATGCTTATAACATTTTTGGCTCAGGAAAGAAAATTAATGATAAGGCGTTGGCGGCACGGGTGAAGGGGCGTTTGTTGTTACAAGTGGAAGATCGAGGGCGTATTTGGTATGTTCATCCGGAAACTTTGATGACTTATGAAGTAAGACAAGATAATTTTATGGACTTGTTCCGTTCCGTATCTTTGGGAGTTAGTAACGCCAATTTAGGTTTATTGCCAATCGGTCAATTTTAAAAATAAAATTTTTCATATGGGCATCTTTGATAAAATATTTCCGCTTGTAGACAAAAATATTGATAGCCCAGATTATAAAACTTTATTGTCTTATTTAACAAAACAAGATATTGATGCTGCCATTAGTTTTAAAATTGATAGCCATTTTTCAGATGAGCGAATTGCTAAGTCGCCAGGATTGCTTAAGGCTGCTAAAAAATTAATGCTTGATTTATTTAATCCGGCAGAGCAACGTTTGGATAGTTTGGTTTTAGAAAAGGCAATACGACTTAAAAAGCACTTTTTGGAAAAAAGTGAGCCTGCTTTTTTCAAAGAAGCAAGTTTTGTGTTTCCTTTAAAAATGTTTGTTTTGCGTAATTTAAAAAATGGTAGTTTTGAGTCTTTGAAATCAGCGGTTGAGGCTAAAAATGAGTTTTCTTTAGAACAATTTGATGGTATGAGCGATCCGGTTTTTCAAGAAGCAGTGATTAGGGGGCTGCATTTTAACATGTTAAACGATGATCGTTTGTATGAAAATAATATTGAAAAAATTAGAAGTAATTTCTTGTCTGGGCAGGAACATTTGCTTAGAAAGGCAGCGTCTTTAGCGGTTGAAAAGTTACGTAATCCTTCATCTCTGAGAGAAGAAGGCTTGATTAATCCTGAAAATTTTCAAGAAATTGAAAGGCGGCTTGAAGAAATTCAGTCTAAATATTTGAAGTCTGAGAATCAATTCAATAGACAGGTAGCTTAATAAAAAAATGACAGGGAAGTATTCCCAGTCATTTTTTATTTTATGAATACAAAATTTACTCTTTGATTCCGTCCAAGCTGACATCGGTTAACAAAACTTCATCAACCACCTTGTAATTGCAAATATCATTTTTATCAAACCAGACTTGCAATTCGCGTTCCGCTTCAGCTGGGGATTCGGAGCCGTGCACCAAATTGCGCACCGCACGATCGTCATTGTTGGCTAAAGAATAAGAATCAATGGTGAAATCACCACGAATGGTGCCAACATCAGAAGTGGTTGGTTCAGTGCCACCAATTAATTTGCGGCAAACCGCTACGGCATGGTTGCCTTGCCAAATCATGGCGACAATCGGGCCGGCAGTTAAGAATTTGACCAAACCACCTTTAACTTTTTGGGCAGCAGCGATGAATTTTTCTTCAGGCACTTCTTCGCCTCGGGCTAATTCTTCTTTAAAGAATTTTTTACCAACATTTACAAACCATTCGTTGGTGCTGGGATAGTGTTCGGTGGCTTGTTCGGCGGTCGGGATGACCAACTTCATGGCGGTCAATTTTAGGCCGGCGCGTTCAAAACGGCCGATAATTTCGCCGATTAAGCGGCGTTGTACGCCATCCGGTTTAATTAAAATCAAGGATCGTTCTTGTTGCATAATGTTTTTATTAAATATTAGGCTTTTAGATTTGTAAGCATTGTAATATATAATTTGATTTCAAGCAATTCTTGTTTATTTGGGGGCTATTTGTTAAAATAAATATGGTTTATTTTTGATTATTTAAGGATAATTTTATGGAAAATCCCGCTAAATTGGTTTTATCTTGGGATGAGGTTTTTATGCAGATGGCTTATTTGATGTCTAAACGTTCCAAGGATCCAAGTACACAAAATGGCTCAGTAATCGTTGATGATTCACACGTGGTTTTGGGTTTGGGATATAATGGTTGGCCCAGAGGAATAGAAAATGATGATTTGCCTTGGGCCCGAGAGGGCGGATTTTTAGACACTAAATATGCTTAT
>ENA-UOWO01001624-UOWO01001624.1-activated-sludge-metagenome-genome-assembly--contig:-NODE-1624-length-29469-cov-8.946896_pt1 | contig 29469 bp, 37 predicted proteins | sample MGYA00238148_ERZ761564 | MGnify/ENA primary metagenome ERZ761564 (study PRJEB28885, sample SAMN05720194) | activated sludge metagenome | isolation source: Anaerobic digester | place: USA...
AAGAGGGCCTGCGCTTCGCCATCCGTGAAGGTGGCAGAACCGTCGGCGCCGGCGTTGTCGCCAAGATCATCGAGTGAACGCGTGACGACCGGCAGTCAGCACCGCTGCTGCCGGCCTTCGTGAATCAACGCGGCCTGGAGGCGCAAGCCGGCCGCACTGCTCTTTAAGGAACCGTCATGCAAAAGCAAAAGATCCGCATCCGTCTGAAGGCGTTTGACTACAAGTTGATCGACCAGTCGGCACTCGAAATCGTCGACACCGCCAAGCGCACCGGCGCGATCGTCAAGGGCCCGGTGCCCCTGCCGACGCGCATGCAGCGCTTCGACATCCTGCGCTCGCCGCACGTCAACAAGACCAGCCGCGACCAGTTCGAGATCCGCACGCACCAGCGCCTGATGGACATCGTCGACCCGACCGACAAGACCGTGGACGCGCTGATGAAGCTCGATCTGCCGGCCGGCGTGGACGTGGAAATCAAGCTGCAGTAGAATCGCAGGCTTTCCCGGCAGCGCACCTGATGTGCGCTGCCAAACTCATCAGCCCCGCCAATCGATGTGGGGCATTGGAGCAAACACATGAGTCTGAGCAACCGTCTCGGTTTGCTGGGCCGCAAGGTGGGCATGATGCGCATCTTCACGGACGATGGCGACGCCATCCCCGTGACGGTGCTCGACGTGTCCAACAACCGCGTCACCCAGGTCAAGACCGACGAAACCGACGGCTATACGGCCATCCAGGTGGCCTACGGAGCGCGCAAGGCGTCCCGAGTCAACAAGCCCGAAGCTGGTCACCTCGCGAAAGCGGGCGTCGAAGCCGGCCAGATCCTGAAGGAATTCCGTGTCGCCGCCGATGTGGCTGCCGGCTTCAAGCCTGGCGCGCAGATCCCGGTGACCACGTTCGCCGTGGGCCAGCTGGTCGACGTGCAGGGCACGTCCATCGGCAAGGGCTTCACCGGCACCATCAAGCGCCACAACTTCAGCTCGCAGCGCGCGTCGCACGGCAACAGCCGTTCGCACAACGTGCCGGGCTCGATCTCGATGGCGCAGGATCCGGGCCGTGTGTTTCCGGGCAAGAAGATGTCCGGCCACCGTGGCGACGTGACCAAGACGACGCAGAACCTCGACATCATTCGCATCGATGAGGCCCGCCAGCTGTTGCTGGTGCGTGGCGCGGTGCCTGGTTCGAAGAACGGTCACATCGTCGTCAGCCCCGCCGTCAAGGTGAAGGTCAAGAAGGGAGCCAACTGATGCAGCTCGAGCTCCTCAATGCGCAAGGTCAGGCCACGTCGAAAGTCGACGCGCCCGACACCTTGTTCGCTCGCGATTACAACGAAGCGCTGGTGCACCAGATCGTCGTGGCCTTCCAGGCCAACGCGCGTCAGGGCACCCGTGCCCAGATGGACCGCGCTGAAGTCAAGCACTCGACGAAGAAGCCGTGGCGCCAGAAGGGCACCGGCCGTGCCCGCGCCGGCATGACCTCGTCGCCACTGTGGCGTGGGGGCGGTCGCATATTTCCGAACAGCCCCGACGAAAACTTCACCCAGAAGGTCAACAAGAAGATGTATCGCGCCGGTATGGCCGCGATCTTTTCGCAGCTGGCCCGTGAAGGCCGTCTGGCGGTGATCGATTCGATGGAAGTCGACTCCCCGAAGACCAAGCTGTTCGCTGCCAAGTTGAAGGCCATGGGGCTGGACTCGGTGCTGGTGATCGCCGATCAGGTCGATGACAACCTGCTGCTCGCATCGCGCAACTTGCGCAATGTGCTCGTGGTTGAGCCTCGTCACGCCGATCCGCTGTCCCTGGTGCACTACAAGAAGGTGCTGGTCACCAAGGCTGCCATCGAGCAACTCAAGGAGATGCTGGCATGAGCGCCCCTGTCAAACATGCTGAAAACCGTTTGGCGCAGATCCTCATTGCGCCGATCGTCAGCGAAAAAGCCACGATGGCATCCGAAAAGCACAACCAAGTTCTTTTCAAGGTACTTCGCGATGCGACCAAGCCTGAAATCAAGGCTGCTGTCGAATTGATGTTCAAGGTCGAGGTCGAGTCCGTTCAAACGGTGCTGCAAAAGGGCAAGGTCAAGAAGTTCGGTCGATCGATCGGGCGCCGTGACCATGTCAAGAAGGCGTACGTGTCGTTGAAGGCCGGACAGGAACTCAACATCTCTGGGGAGGCCGCGTAATGGCCGTCGTCAAAGTCAAGCCGACATCGCCTGGCCGCCGTGCCGTGGTGAAGGTGGTGCACTCGCATCTCCACAAGGGCAAGCCGGAAGCATCGCTGCTTGAGCCGCAGTTCCAGCACGCAGGTCGCAACAACAACGGCCACATCACGATCCGTCACAAGGGTGGCGGTCACAAGCACCATTATCGTGTCGTCGATTTCGTGCGCAACAAGGATGGCATCCCGGCGAAGGTCGAGCGTATCGAGTACGACCCGAACCGCACGGCTCACATCGCGCTGGTGTGCTACGCCGATGGCGAGCGCCGGTATGTGATCGCTCCGCGCGGCCTTGAAATCGGTCAAACGCTGCTGAGCGGTGCTGAAGCGCCGATCAAGGCGGGCAACACCTTGCCCATCCGGAACATTCCGGTTGGTTCGGTCATTCACTGCATCGAAATGCTGCCGGGCAAGGGTGCTCAGATTGCCCGATCAGCCGGCACTTCTTGCACGCTGCTGGCTCGTGAAGGAACCTACGCGCAGGTGCGGATGCGCTCGGGCGAGGTCCGTCGGATCCACATCGACTGCCGCGCGACGATTGGTGAGGTCTCCAACGAGGAGCACAGCCTTCGTCAGTACGGCAAGGCTGGTGCCATCCGCTGGAAGGGCATCCGTCCGACCGTTCGTGGTGTCGCCATGAACCCGGTGGATCACCCGCACGGTGGCGGCGAAGGCCGCACTGGCGAGGGTCAGGTTCCGGTGTCTCCATGGAACACGATGACCAAGGGCTATCGCACTCGCAACAACAAGCGCACGCAGACGTTCATCGTTTCGCGTCGCAAGAAGTAAAGGGGCCGCCTCATGACCCGTTCGCTGAAAAAAGGCCCGTTCGTCGACCATCATCTGATGGCCAAAGTCGACAAAGCGGTTGCCATCAAGGACAAGAAGCCCATCAAGACCTGGTCGCGTCGTTCTACGATCCTGCCGGATTTCATCGGGTTGACCATTGCCGTCCATAACGGAAAGCAGCACATCCCTGTCTATGTAACCGACCAGATGGTCGGGCACAAATTGGGCGAATTTGCGTTGACACGCACGTTCAAGGGACACCCGGCCGACAAGAAGGCCGCGAGGAAATAAGGAACCACGATGGAAACCCGTTCAATCGTTCGTGGCGTTCGCCTGTCCGCCGATAAGGGGCGACTCGTCGCCGACCTGGTCCGTGGCCGGCCTGTTGATCAAGCCCTCAACATCCTGACATTCACGCCCAAGAAGGCTGCCGGCATCATCAAGAAGGCGCTTGAATCGGCCATCGCGAATGCCGAGCACAACGACGGCGCAGACATTGATGAACTCAAGGTCAAGACAATCTATGTCGAGCAAGGTGCCATCCTGAAGCGGTTCTCGGCTCGTGCCAAGGGCCGGGGCAACAGCATCTGCAAGCCGACTGCGCACATTTACATCACCGTCGGCAACTGAGGCAAAGATCATGGGACAAAAGATTCACCCCATCGGCTTTCGACTGCCGGTCACGCGCAACTGGGCGTCGCGCTGGTACGCGAACAACCAGAATTTCGCCACGATGCTGGCCGAGGACCTGAAGGTTCGCGAGTTCCTCAAGGCTCGCCTGAAGAACGCGGCGGTCTCGCGCGTGTTGATCGAGCGCCCTGCCAAGAACGCCCGCATCACGATCTACTCGGCGCGTCCGGGTGTCGTGATCGGCAAGAAGGGCGAGGACATCGAAAGCCTGAAGGCCGAACTGACTCGCCGTCTGGGTGTGCCAGTCGCAGTCAATATCGAAGAGGTGCGCAAGCCCGAGATCGATGCACAGCTGATCGCCGACAGCATCACGCAACAGCTCGAGAAGCGGATCATGTTCCGCCGTGCGATGAAGCGTGCCATGCAGAACGCGATGCGGCTGGGTGCTCAAGGTATCAAGCTGATGTCGTCTGGCCGTCTGAACGGCATTGAAATCGCCCGTTGCGAGTGGTATCGCGAAGGTCGAGTGCCACTTCATACGCTGAAGGCCGATATCGACTACGGTTTTTCCGAAGCCAAGACGACCTACGGAATCATCGGCGTCAAGTGCTGGGTCTACCGCGGCGACCGTTTGGGTCATGGCGAAGCGCCGGGTGTCGTCAACAAGCCGGAAGGTGAGGACGATCGCCGGCCGCGTCGCAACGCCCGTCCGGGCGCGCCGCCTAGTCGCGGTCGGCCTGGTGCACCAGGTGCCGATCGGGGTCCCCGCGCGGCTGGTCCAGCCGACTTGGCGGCCAAGCCGTCCGAAGCTGGTGATCCGAGCAAGGCCCCCACGGTCAAGCGCGTGCGCAAAGCCGTTCCGCCCACGCAGGGCGAGGCCAAAGGAGAATAAGCATGCTGCAACCTGCACGCAGAAAATATCGCAAAGAACAAAAGGGCCGCAACACCGGTGTTGCCACCCGTGGCGCCAAGGTGTCGTTCGGCGAGTACGGACTGAAGGCAACCGAGCGCGGTCGCTTGACTGCACGCCAGATCGAAGCCGCGCGCCGCGCGATTTCGCGTCACGTGAAGCGCGGCGGACGCATCTGGATCCGCATCTTTCCTGACAAGCCCATCTCGCAGAAGCCGGCCGAAGTTCGCATGGGCAACGGCAAAGGCAACCCGGAGTACTACGTGGCCGAGATTCAGCCCGGCAAGGTGCTCTACGAGATCAACGGCGTTCCGGAAGCGTTGGCGCGCGAGGCTTTCACGCTCGCAGCTGCGAAGCTACCGCTGAGCTGCACGTTTGTCGCACGCCAGGTCGGCGCCTGACACCCCACGGAGAACTCCAAGTGAAAGCATCTGAACTCCGCGCCAAGGACATCGCCGGCCTCCAGAAAGAGGTCAGCGATCTGCTGAAGGCCCATTTCGGCCTGCGCATGCAGAAGGCCACCCAGCAGTTGGCCAACCACACCCAACTCGGCAACACGCGGCGGGACATCGCTCGCGCGAAGACCGTGATTGCCCAGAAGCAACGTGAAGTGAAAGGAGCTGCGAAATGACCGAAGCTCAACCCGCCGTCAAGGAAAAGACTGTTCGTACCTTGGTCGGCAAGGTCGTCAGTGACAAGCGCAGCAAGACGATCACCGTCCTGATCGAGCGTCGCACCAAGCACGAGCTGTACGGCAAGATCGTTGCCAAGACGAGCAAGTACCACGCACACGACGAGAACAACGAATACAAGAACGGTGACGTCGTCGAGATCTCTGAAAGCCGTCCCATCTCGAAGACCAAGGCGTGGGTGGTGACGAAGCTGCTCCAGAAGGCTCGCGAAGTCTGAAGAGTTCCGCTGCTCGCAGCGGGCGAGGGAATGTTTTGTCAGGAAGGTGGTGAGGAGGTTGACGGCGAGTGCCGCTACCTGCTACCATCATCGACTTCGCTGGAATCAGCGGCTGATTTGTCAGCCTTGCTTCCGGTTCCGCCCAAAACTGCTTTCGCGCAATTCGTTGCGCGGGGGCCACGGGCCCAAGACTGATCGATGCTGTGGGGCTTTGCCCTCGCGACAACGGTACAAGTTGGGACATTGAAAAATGATTCAAATGCAATCGCGACTCGACGTCGCGGACAACACTGGCGCCAAGTCCGTCATGTGTATCAAGGTCCTGGGCGGGTCCCGTCGGCGTTATGCCGGAATCGGTGATGTGATCAAGGTCAGCATCAAAGAAGCCGCGCCCCGTGGGCGAGTCAAGAAGGGCGAGGTCTACAGCGCCGTGGTGGTCCGTACGGCCAAGGGCGTCCGTCGCCAGGATGGCTCGCTTGTCAAGTTCGATGGCAACGCGGCTGTTCTGCTGAACGCCAAGTTGGAGCCCATCGGCACGCGCATCTTCGGACCGGTCACGCGCGAGTTGCGCACCGAGCGTTTCATGAAGATCGTCTCGCTGGCGCCTGAAGTCCTCTGAGCTGAGACAGGAACGAGCTTATGAACAAGATTCGCAAGGGTGATCAGGTCATCGTCTTGACTGGTCGCGACAAAGGCAAGCGTGGCGTCGTTGCGGCTCGCATTGATGAAGACCGCATCACGATCGATGGTGTGAACATCGTCAAGAAGCACGTGAAGCCGAATCCGATGAAGGGCACGACTGGCGGTGTTGTCGAGAAGACGATGCCGATTCATCAGTCTAATGTCGCGATTTACAACTCGGCGTCTGGCAAGGCCGACCGGGTTGGTATCAAGCTTCTGGCTGATGGCAAGAAGGTTCGCGTCTTCAAGTCCAGCGGCGAAGAAATCAAGGTTTAAAGGTCCGACATGGCTCAACAACAACCCGCCCGCCTTCAGGCTATATACCGGGACACCATTGCTCCTGGCTTGATTGCCAAGTTTGGCTACAAGTCCGCGATGGAGGTTCCCCGCATCACCAAGATCACGCTCAACATGGGTGTGAGCGAGGCGGTGTCGGACAAGAAGGTCATGGAACATGCCGTCAGCGACATGACCAAGATCGCCGGCCAGAAGCCAGTGGTTACCAAGTCGAAGAAGGCTATCGCCGGCTTCAAGATTCGAGATGGCGTTCCGATCGGTTGCATGGTCACGTTGCGTGGCGTCCAGATGTATGAATTCCTGGACCGCTTCGTCACGATCGCCTTGCCGCGTGTTCGCGATTTCCGTGGTATTTCGGGACGCTCGTTCGATGGTCGTGGCAACTACAACATCGGCGTGAAAGAACAGATCATCTTTCCCGAGGTCGAGTACGACAAGGTCGATGCGCTGCGCGGGTTGAACATCAGCATCACCACCACCGCCAAGAACGACGACGAGTGCAAGGCTTTGCTGGCCGCATTCAAGTTCCCATTCAAGAACTGAGGCTGACCGTGGCAAAACTTTCACTGATCCAGCGTGAACTCAAGCGTGAGCAGCTCGCTGCCAAGTACGCCAAGAAGTACGCCGAGTACAAGGGCATCGCCAACGACGCGAAAAAGTCCGACGAGGAGCGCTACGCCGCCCGACTCGAACTGCAGAAGCTGCCGCGCAATGCCTACCCGACCCGTCAGCGCAATCGCTGTGCCCTGACCGGCCGCCCTCGTGGCACCTTCAGGAAGTTCGGCCTCGGCCGCAACAAGATTCGTGAATTGGCCTTCAAGGGCGACATTCCCGGTGTCATCAAGGCGAGCTGGTAAGCGGCGCGTCGATCAGGAGATATTCGTATGAGCATGAGTGATCCTATCGCCGATATGCTGACCCGCATCCGCAACGCGCAGATGGTGGAAAAGCCATCGGTGTCGATGCCGTCGTCGAAGCTGAAGGTGGCGATTGCGCAGGTGTTGAAGGACGAGGGCTACGTCGATAGCTTCGCCGTGGTTGGCGAGGCCACCAAGCCACAACTTCAAATCGCGCTGAAGTACTACGCCGGCAAGCCGGTCATCGAGCACATTGAGCGTGTCAGCCGTCCCGGCTTGCGCGTCTACAAGGGCCGTCACGACATTCCGAACGTCAAGAACGGTCTGGGCGTAGCGATCGTGACCACCCCCCGTGGCGTGATGACCGACCGCAAGGCGCGGCAAGTCGGCATCGGTGGCGAAGTTCTTTGCTACGTGGCCTAAGAGAGGAGTCCGCACATGTCCAGAGTTGGAAAAATGCCGGTGTCCGTGCCTCAAGGCTTGGACGTTGCTATCACCGCAGAGCAAATCACCGTGAAGGGCCCGCTTGGCACGCTGGTGCGTCCGGCGAACCCGCTGGTGAATATCAGCAATACCGCTGGCAAGCTGGAATTCATTCCCGCAGATGCCACCACCGCGGCCGATGCGATGTCGGGCACGATGCGCGCGCTGGTAGCGAACATGGTCAACGGTGTTAGCAAGGGCTTCGAAAAGCGGCTGTCGCTGGTCGGCGTGGGTTTCCGCGCGCAGGCTGCTGGCAGCAAGTTGAATCTGCAGATCGGTTTTTCGCATCCGGTGGGCAAGGACATGCCTGATGGCGTGAAGGTCGAGTGCCCGACACAGACCGAAATCGTCATCAAGGGTTCTGACCGCCAGGTGGTGGGTCAGATCGCCGCTGAAGTCCGCGCCATTCGTCCGCCGGAGCCCTACAAGGGCAAGGGCATTCGATACGTAGGCGAAAAGGTCACGATCAAAGAGACCAAGAAGAAGTAAGGAGCGGATGACATGTTGAACAAAAAAGATCAGCGCACCCGTCGCTCGCGTCAGACCCGGGTTCGCATTGCCCGGCAGCGGGTGGTTCGCCTCACGGTCTTCCGCACCAATTTGCACATCTACGCCAGCGTGATTTCTGACGATGGCAATCGGGTGTTGGCCAGCGCGTCGACCGTCGAAGCCGATGTCCGCAAGGAACTGGGCGCGGCGGGCAAGGGTGGCAATGTCGGCGCTGCGGCGCTGATCGGCAAGCGGATCGCCGAGAAGGCCAGGGCTGCGGGCGTCGAGAAAGTCGCTTTCGACCGGGCGGGTTTCGCATACCACGGACGCGTCAAGGCGTTGGCTGAAGCCGCTCGTGAAGCCGGTCTTCAGTTCTAAGCAAGGAATTCGAAAATGGCAAAGTTTCAACCCCGCGCACAGACCGAAGGCAATGACGACGGCCTGAAGGAAAAGATGATCGCGGTCAACCGCGTCACCAAGGTCGTCAAGGGCGGACGCACGCTCAGCTTTGCAGCGTTGACCGTGGTCGGTGATGGCGATGGCCGCATCGGCATGGGCAAGGGCAAGGCCAAGGAAGTGCCTGTGGCGGTCCAGAAGGCGATGGAGGCCGCTCGCCGCAACATGGTCAAGGTGTCGCTGAAGAACGGCTCGATCCACCACAAGGTGGTCGGTGAGCATGGCGCTTCCCACGTCCTCATGGCGCCGGCTCCGGCTGGTACCGGCATCATTGCCGGTGGCCCGATGCGCGCGGTGTTCGAAGTGATGGGCGTGACCGACATTGTCTGCAAGAGCCTCGGCTCGTCGAACCCCTACAACCTGGTTCGGGCGACGCTGGATGCCTTGAAGCACACCAGCACCCCTGCCGAAGTGGCCGCGAAACGCGGCTTGACGGTTGAAGCGATCTTCAACTGACATCGAGCTGGAGAAAAAAATGGCTGATAAACCCACCGTCAAGATCAAGCTGGTCCGCAGCATCGCTGGCACCCGCGAATCACACCGTGCCACCGTGCGCGGGCTCGGGTTGCGCAAGCTGAACAGCGAGTCCGAACTCGAAGACACGCCCGCAGTGCGCGGCATGATCAACAAGATCTCGTACCTGCTCAAGGTACTCTGAGACTGACCCGGAAAAGATGACCATGGAACTCAACACCATCAAGCCCGCAGAGGGCTCGAAACGTCAGCGCCGCCGTGTCGGTCGTGGCATCGGCTCGGGCCTGGGCAAGACCGCGGGCCGTGGTCACAAGGGTCAAAAGTCGCGCGCAGGTGGCTATCACAAGGTCGGCTTCGAAGGCGGCCAGATGCCGCTGCAACGTCGACTTCCCAAGCGAGGCTTCAAGTCGGCTTCGCTGAAGTACAACGCGGAGGTCACCCTGACCGATCTGCAACGCCTGGGTGTGGCCGAGGTCGATCTGCTCACGCTGAAGCAGGCCGGTCTGGTCGGTGAAATCGCCAAGGTCGTCAAGGTCATCAAGACTGGCGAACTGACCCTGGCCGTGACTCTCAAGGGTGTCGGCGCCACCGCCGGCGCGAAGGCTGCCATCGAGGCAGCCGGCGGCTCCGTGGCCTGATCTCGCTGGCGATTTGATCCAGTACGACTGAACGGACCCTGTGGCAACCAACGCGAATCAACTCGCCAAGAGCGGCAAATTCGGGGACCTGCGTCGCCGGTTGACGTTCTTGCTGCTCGCGCTGGTCGTGTACCGGATGGGCGCGCACATCCCGGTCCCTGGCATTGATCCCAATCAACTGGCGGAGCTGTTCAAGGGGCAGGCAGGTGGAATCCTGAGTCTCTTCAACATGTTCTCGGGTGGCGCGTTGTCGCGGTTCACGGTTTTCGCCCTCGGCATCATGCCGTACATCTCCGCGTCGATCATCATGCAGTTGATGACCTACGTGGTTCCTACGCTGGAGGCGTTGAAGAAAGAGGGTGAGGCGGGCCGACGCAAGATCACGCAGTACACCCGCTACGGCACGCTGGGTCTGGCGATCTTCCAGTCGCTCGGTATTGCCCTGGCTCTCGAGGGATCGCAAGGTCTCGTGATTTCGCCTGGATTTGGATTTCGCCTGACGGCGGTGGTGAGTCTGGTGGCCGGAACCATGTTCCTGATGTGGCTGGGTGAGCAGATCACCGAGCGCGGATTGGGCAACGGGATCTCGATCCTGATATTCGCCGGTATTGCTGCAGGCCTGCCCAGCGCAATCGGTGGCTTGTTCGAGCTGGTTCGCACTGGGTCGATGAGCTATGTCGCCTGTCTTTTCATCTTGGTTGTCGTTGGCTTTGTCACGTTCGCTGTCGTGTACGTTGAGCGGGGACAGCGAAAGATTCTGGTGAACTACGCCAAGCGACAAGTTGGTAATAAGGTTTACGGTGGACAGTCCTCGCACCTGCCTTTGAAGCTCAATATGTCTGGTGTGATCCCTCCGATCTTCGCCTCCTCGATCATCCTGTTGCCCGCGACTGTGGTCGGTTGGTTTGCCACGGGAGATGGGTTGCGCTGGTTGAAGGACCTGGCTGGTTTGCTATCACCTGGGCAGCCGATTTACGTGCTCCTCTATGCCACTGCGATCGTCTTCTTTTGCTTTTTCTATACGGCGTTGGTGTTCAACAGTCGCGAGACGGCGGACAACCTGAAGAAGAGCGGCGCCTTCATTCCTGGCATACGTCCAGGGGATCAGACGGCGCGGCACATCGATCGGATCCTGTCGCGGTTGACGTTGGCCGGTGCGGTCTACATCACGCTGGTGTGTCTGCTGCCTGAGTTTCTGGTGTTGAAGTACAACGTGCCGTTCTATTTCGGCGGCACGTCGCTCCTGATCATCGTGGTGGTGACGATGGATTTCTGGGCTCAGGTTCAAAGCTATGTTCAGAGCCAGCAGTACGAATCGTTATTGAAGAAAGCGAATTTCAAGCCGAGCTGATCCGGTTGTCGCGAGGCAATCGAGAGCAGCTTGGTATCACGTATCGGACCGCATGGCGAAAGATGACGTTATTCAGATGCAAGGGGAGATTCTTGAAAATCTTCCCAATGCGACGTTCCGGGTGAAACTGGAAAACGGGCACATTGTGCTGGGACACATTTCCGGAAAGATGCGAATGCATTACATCCGTATTCTCCCTGGCGACAAGGTGACTGTGGAGTTGACACCTTACGACCTGAGTCGGGCGCGCATCGTGTTCAGAGCGAAATAAGTCTGACGGGCTACATTGTTTAAGTGCTGAGGCGGTCCCGATCGGACCAAGGAGAACATCATGAAAGTTGCTGCATCCGTTAAGAAGATGTGCCGGAATTGCAAAGTCATTCGGCGCAAGGGAGTCGTGCGCGTGATCTGCACCGATCCGCGTCACAAACAGCGCCAGGGTTGATTCACATCCCCCGACGACAAGCAAATTAGAGGAAGCCCATGGCACGCATCGCTGGTATCAACATTCCGCCGCACAAGCACGCAGAGATTGGTTTGACGTCCATTTATGGAATCGGTCGCACCACCGCACAGAAAATCTGTGTCAACAGCGGTGTGCCGTTTGACCGGAAGATCAAGGATCTGACCGACACCGACCTCGAGCGCCTGCGTGACGAGATCGGTCGCCTCACGATCGAAGGCGATCTGCGTCGCGAGATGTCGATCAACATCAAGCGGCTGATGGACCTGGGCTGCTACCGCGGGTTCCGCCATCGGCGTGGCCTCCCGGTGCGAGGTCAGCGCACCAAGACCAATGCTCGTACACGCAAAGGCCCGCGCAAGTCCGGCGCGCTGGTGAAGAAGTGATGTTCCTGTCCGGCAAAAGCAGACGCGCGACAGCACACGTTTAAGGAAGAACAGACATGGCCAAAGCACCCAATACCGCCGCACAGCGCGTGCGCAAGAAAGCTCGCAAGAACGTGGCCGATGGCATCGCGCACGTCCACGCTTCTTTCAACAACACGATCATCACGATCACCGACCGCCAAGGCGGTGCCTTGTCGTGGGCGTCCAGTGGCGGCCAGGGTTTCAAGGGCTCGCGCAAGAGCACCCCGTTCGCAGCGCAGGTTGCTGCTGAAGTGGCTGGTCGCGCCGCTCAGGAGCAGGGCATCAAGAATCTGGATGTGCGCATCAAGGGCCCAGGTCCGGGGCGCGAGTCTTCGGTCCGCGCCTTGGCATCGCTCGGGATCCGAATCAATCTGATTTCCGATGTGACGCCAGTGCCGCATAACGGCTGCCGCCCGCAAAAGCGCCGTCGAATCTGAGTTCGTTTTACCCGTGTCGGCGGTGCCTCGGGGCAGCGCCGACATTTTTGTTGGGATCGGACGATGTTTCGCATCGACCGACACCCGCTAAGCCCACCGTCTGAGCGCCCCATAACAACACTCGCCAGACTCGCGCAAGCCGCTGTTGGAAAACGGCAGCCTGCGTAAGACAGATAAACAAGGAATCAACGTGGCACGTTATCTCGGTCCCAAGGCGAAACTGTCCCGTCGTGAAGGCACGGACCTGTTTCTCAAGAGCGCCCGTCGTCCGATCGGCGACAAGGCTAAATTCGACAGCAAGCCAGGTCAGCACGGACGCACCTCCGGGTCGCGCACCTCTGACTTCGGGCTGCAGTTGCGTGAGAAGCAGAAGGTCAAGCGCATGTACGGCGTGCTCGAACGCCAGTTCAGGCGCTATTTCGCCGAAGCCGAGCGCCGCAAGGGCAACACCGGCGCCAACCTGCTGATGCTGCTGGAGTCGCGCCTGGACAACGTCGTTTATCGCATGGGCTTCGGCTCGACCCGTGCTGAGGCGCGCCAGCTGGTGTCGCACAAGTCCATCACGGTCAATGGTGGTGTAGTCAACATCGCTTCATACATGGTCAAGGTCGGTGACGCGGTGAGCGTTCGCGAAAAGGCCAAGAAGCAGTTGCGTATCGCCGATTCGCTGAAGCTGGCGGAGTCGATGGGACTTCCCGCCTGGATTCAGGTCGATGCGGCCAAGATGGAAGGCGTGTTCAAGAAGACACCCGACCGTGACGAATTCGGCGCCGACATCAAGGAAGCCCTGATCGTCGAGTTGTATTCACGTTGATCCGGTTGCGGCGCGCGCCGCAGGCCTTCGGGTTTGCAGTGCGTGGCGCGGTGGGTATTCCCCGAGATCGGTGTTGACGGGTATCCCGGCACCGACGGGTTCATCAGCCTTATCGGCGTAACGAGCCGAGGGTATTGAAAGAAAGACCGAATGCAAACCAACTTGCTCAAGCCCAAAGCCATCAACGTCGAGCCGCTCGGTGTCAATCGTGCGAAGGTCACGCTGGAACCGTTTGAACGCGGCTATGGCCACACGCTCGGAAACGCGCTGCGCCGCGTCCTGCTGTCGTCGATGGTCGGGTATGCGCCTACCGAAGTGACGATCGCTGGCGTGCTGCATGAGTACTCCACGGTGGACGGTGTTCAGGAAGATGTCGTCCACATCATGCTGAATCTCAAGGGCGTCGTGTTCCGCCTGCACAACCGGGATGAAGTGACTCTGGTATTGCGCAAGGATGGCGAAGGCCCGGTCACCGCAGGTGACATCCAGACACCGCACGATGTCGAGATCATCAATCCGAATCACGTGATTGCCAACTTGTCGCAGGGCGGCAAGCTCGACATGCAGATCAAGGTCGAGAAGGGCCGAGGTTACGTGCCCGGCAACATGCGCCGCTTTGGCGACGAGCCGACCAAGTCAATCGGCCGGATCGTGCTGGACGCTTCCTTCTCGCCTGTGGCTCGCGTCAGCTACACGGTAGAGAGTGCCCGCGTCGAACAGCGCACAGACCTCGACAAGCTGGTGATGGAGATCAACACCAACGGTGCGATTTCTCCGGAAGAAGCCATCCGTGCTTCGGCGAAGATCCTGGTCGAACAACTGGCCGTGTTTGCTCAACTCGAGAACAGTGAAATCGCTGCGTTCAACGAGCCGCAGAGCCGCAACACGCAATTCGACCCGATCCTGCTGCGTCCGGTGGATGAACTCGAGTTGACAGTGCGTTCGGCCAACTGCCTGAAGGCAGAGAACATCTACTACATCGGCGATCTGATTCAGCGCACCGAGACCGAGTTGCTCAAGACTCCGAATCTGGGTCGCAAGTCGCTCAACGAGATCAAGGAAGTACTGGCGTCGCGCGGCCTGACCCTCGGGGCTCGTCTCGAGAACTGGCCACCGCAAGGCCTCGACAAGCGGTAACACGCGCGTCGAAACAGGAGCAGACGGTCTCGCGTGCGGACCGTCATCGAATGACAAGCGCGCTTGGCGCGCTTGATCGCAACCCCCAGTACCTGATACGGCTGGGGTTCATAAGTCAGTCAAAGAAGGAAATCCACCATGCGTCACCGTCACGGACTTCGCAAGCTCAATCGCACCTCCGAGCATCGCCTCGCGATGCTGCGCAACATGTGCAATTCGCTGCTGCAGCACGAAGCCATCAAGACCACCGTACCCAAGGCCAAGGAACTGCGCCGGGTGGTCGAGCCCCTGATCACGCTGGCCAAGGAGCCGACGCTGGCCAATCGCCGCCTGGCCTTTGACCGCACGCGCGATCGCGACATCGTCACCAAGCTGTTCAATGAACTCGGCCCGCGCTACAAGGCACGTCCGGGCGGCTACACACGCATCCTGAAGATGGGCTTCCGCGTCGGAGACAACGCACCGATGGCGTTCGTTGAACTCGTTGACCGTCCGGATGTGGCTGCTGCCGAAGGTGGCGACAAGGCCGAGTGATTGTGCGGATCATGGGCGCGAAGATTCGCCCATGGTCCCGGTTTATCAGTTATACTCACAGGCTCAGTCGCGGGGTGGAGCAGTCTGGTAGCTCGTTGGGCTCATAACCCAAAGGTCGTAGGTTCAAATCCTGCCCCCGCAACCAAAAGTTGCAGCGTGAGACGACGCAAAAATGCCAACCAACCTCGGTTGGCATTTTTGTTTGTGGGCTCGCCTTTTACGACGGCAGCTCACGCGCCCCAAATCGCCCGTACCGCCGCATCACTGTCGGCAGCACCAGCAGGTTCAAGACGGTCGAGCTCATCAGTCCGCCGACGATGATGATCGCCATCGGACCCTCAATCTCGCGACCTGGTTCGGCGCTGCCGAGCGCCAGGGGAAGCAATCCGAGGCCGGTTACCAATGCAGTCATCAGGATGGACGGCAAGCGCTCCTCGGCCCCCAGCAGCGCTGTTTCCAGATTCCACGCCCGGCCTTCGTCCTCGACCAGGTGCTGATAGTGCGACACCAGCATGATCGAGTTGCGCAGCGTGATGCCGAAAAGCGTGACGAAGCCGACCACCGAACCCAGTGACAACCAGCCTCCGGTGGCCAGCACCGCGACCACGCCACCAATAAGTGCGAACGGCAGATTGACGCTCGTCAGCAAAGTGTGGCGCAGTGATCCGAAGGCCAGCAGCAGCAGGCTGCCGACTCCCAACGTCGCCAGCGCCGACGCAATCAGCAGGTCGCTGCGTGCCTGCGCCTGCGCCTCGGCAGCGCCGGTCACCTCGGCGTGGTTGCCGGGTGCAAAACCTCCGCTCTTGTCATTGCCCTTGGCGTGATGGGCGAGCCGCGTCCGCAGCTGGGCCACGAACGCCTCGGGATCGTGCCCGCGCTCCAGGTTCGCGATCACCGTCTGCACCCGCTGGCCGCCTTCGCGCAGCACCTTGTAGCGGCCTTCGACCAGCGCGACATCGGCGACGTCCCGCAACTCGATCAGCCGCCCGGATGGTGTGCGCAGCGGGAGTCGCTCCACCTGGCTCACGTCCTGGCGCGCTGACGGTGCCAGCACCAGCGCGACCGGGGTCGGCGTCACCGCGCCGGCCTGCTGACCGACGACCAGTCCATCGAATGCGATCCGAACCGAATCCATCACCTCGCCCGCGTTCATCGCATGCAGTGCGAGCTGTTCTGGGCGCAGCCGCACCGACAGCTCCGGCGTGCCGGGTGGCGCGAGAAGCTGCACGTCGGTGGCGCCTGCCATCTGCGACAGCATGGCGACCACCGCCTTGCCGTCCCGGTCGAGTGCATCGAGGTCGGGGCCGTAGAGGGTGACCACCACGTCGGCCGGGTATCCGCTGACGGTCTCGCCGATGCGCTCGGTCAGGAACGTATTGACGCCGAACACCATGCCCGGAAACGGCGTGCTGCCGGCCGCCTCTTCATCGGAGCGGTCTTCGTCGCCGTCGTCGCCGGAAAGCGCGCGGCGTATGTCCATCAGGATGCGTCGCTGCTCCGCACCAGCGACCTGTCCGATCTCGACTTCCATTTCGCTGTAGTGCGGCCCGAAGGTGTCCGCACCGTTCTGCGAGCGACCGACCCACTGTGCGACCGACTTCACGCCGGGGATCGCGAGCAACGTGTCAGAGACCTGCTTGCCAAAGCGCAGTGACTCGACCAGCGACGTGCCGGGCACCGCGCTGACGTGGACGATGTAGTGGCCCTCCTTCAGCGGTGGAATGAACTCGCCGCCCAGCAGCGGAAGCACCCCGAGCCCGGCCGCCATGCACAACGCCGCAGCTGACAGAACGGCCGTGCTGCGGCGCTCGATCGCAAGCAGCAGTCGGCGGTAGCGGGGCTTCATCCAGGCAACCAGCGGCGGATCGGCCGCCGGCAGCGGAGCGTGTCTGAGCAGAAGCAGCGACATGGCCGGAGTGACCGTCAGCGCCACCACCAGCGAAGCGATGATTGCGGCGATGTAGGCCAACCCCAGGGGCGCGAACAGCTTGCCCGCCACGCCCGACAGTGTCAGCAGCGGTGTGAAGACGAGCGCCACGATGAACGTCGCGTAGACCACCGACGAGCGCACCTCCATCGAGGCGTCGAACACCACTTTCGCGGCAGCGCGAGGCTCTGCCAATGCCCGGTTCTCGCGCAGCCGTCGAAAGATGTTCTCGCAGTCGATGATGGCGTCATCGACGACCTCGCCGAGCGCGATGGCGAGTCCGCCGATGACCATGATGTTCAGCCCGATGCCGAAGCTCTGGAGCGTCAGCACTGCAGCGATCAGGGACAGCGGTATGGCCACCGCAGACACGACGGCGGTGCGCAGGTTGAACAGGAAGAGGAACAGCACGGCGACGACCAGCGTTGCGCCGATCAGGACATCGCTGCGCACGTTGCCCACGGCGGTTTCGATGAAGCTGGCGGGGCGGAACAAGTCGAGGTGTACCTTCGCGCCGGCGCGCTCGAGCACCGGCTGGATGTGCGCTATCGCAGAGTCCAGCGCGCGCGTGGTGTCTCGGGTGTTCGCCCCGAGCTGGCCCTGAACCATCAGGAAGACGCCGGGCTGCCCGTCGATCTGTGCCGCGTTGAACGCAGGAGCCCCGCCTTCGGCCACCACGGCCACATCACGCAGCAGTACCGCCCGGCCGCCGTGCTGCCCCACCACCGTCAGGCTCAGCGAATCGATCACCGCAGCGGCCGGCGTGCCCAGCTCGGCGCCAGGCGGCTCCATCGTCAACGCGATGCGCTGGTTGTCTGCCTCGATGAAGCCCGCGGCTCGCACACCGGTGGCGCTGCGCAGGGCCGTGGCCAGATCGGTGAGCGAAAGGCCTGTCTGCGCTAGCCGCTGCGTATCGACCTGCACCTGCCATTGCCGCAGCGCGCCGCCGAAGACATTGACATCTGCGATGCCCGGCACCGCCATCAGGTGCGGACGCAGACTGTCTTCGACCAGCGCGCGCAGCGCGATGGGGTCGAGCTTGGTCGAGGTCAGCCCGATGCCCAGTACCGTGCTGGCCGATGATGTGAGCGGCGTGATGTTCGGCACCACCCCTTGTGGCAGAGACGACGCGGCCTGCGCCAGTCGCTCCGCGACGCCCTGCCTGTTTTGATGCAGGTCGGACGACTCGCTGAACAGCGCAGTCACCACCGACAGACCCGGAATCGATTGCGAGCGCAGCGAGGTCATGCCTGCCAGCCCGGCGATCGCCTGCTCGACGGGACGGGTGACCTGCACTTCGACGGCAGCCGCATGCAACCCCGGTGCTTCGGTCTGGATCACGACCTGGGCCGGCGCGAACTCGGGGAAGACGTCGAGGCTCGCCCCCGTCATGCGTAGCACGCCGAACCCTGTCAGCGCCACCGCCAGCCCGAGAACCAGGCCGGCGTGACGCACCGAAAAGCGAACGATGGCAGCGAGCATCCCGGGGTCAGTCGTCGTTCTCGTTCTTGAGCTGGGACTTCAGCTCTTCCGACAGCAGCAGTTGGGCGCCTCGCACCACCACCGGGTCGTCGGTCTCCAGTCCGGGCACGAACCACTGGTCACCCAGGCGCACCGCATTCGGCAGTCCGCGACGCTGGAAGCTGTCGATGCGTACCGTGGAGGGGCTCGAGGCAGCTGCTGCGGGCTCGGCGCCGTTTCGGGCAGCCTCATCGGCCTCGCCCGCCCCACCTTGCGCCTCGCGCACATAGATCCAGGCCTGTCCTGCGTGCCAGATCACTGCGCTGGCGGGCACCAGCCCGCCTTCGCGGGAGGCTTCGTCACCGCTGCCCGGGCTGCGAGCCGACAGCCTCATGCCGGTGGCGAGGCCCGCTCCCGGAGCGAGAAACAGCAGATGTCGCCCTCCCGCGGTTGCTTCGGCGGCGCCCGGTGCGACCGTGCCCAAGCCGCGTGCCGTGACCGGTTCGCTGCGGCCGGGCGGTGTGAGGTTCAGCCGTGCCGGGGTGCGGGCAGTGTCGTCGGCGCGCAGCGCCGCGCGCAACAGCGCCTCGCGACCCGACAGCACCCGCTGCAGGGCCGTTCCGTCGGCTGCCTCGAGCCAGCCTGCGACGATCGGTCCCCAGGTGGCACGGGCACTGTCGCGCAGTGCGATCACCTGCGATTGCGCACTGCGCTCCCGCGCTGCATCGGTCTGTGCCAGCGCGTTCGCGGTCTCCAGCGCGCGCTGCGATGCGCTGCGGTTGTCGTCGAACAGCGCTTGCACCCGAGACTGCTCGAGCCGGCTGGCGTTGGCAGTGGCGCGCGCTGCCGCCAGCTCCTGCAACGCCGTCTGCAGGCGCCCGCGCCACTCGGCCAGAGGCTGCGGATCGACCACGGTCACCGCGAGGTCGGCACCTGACGCACCGCCGTTCAATGAGGTCGCCGTCGGCAACTGCAGCTCGACGCCGGCCTGCCGCTGCGAAGTGCTGTTGAGCCGCACCTCGGGCAATCGACCGGCTTCCTCGTCGGCCAGCAGAGAGGGCGCGGGTAGATCTTCCTCCTCGCGTCCCACTGCGAGCCGGAATTCGTCTCGTCCCAGGTAGACGGCGGCCCAGCCGAGAAGCACCATCAGCACGGTCTGTGCGACGAGCAGGCGAACGAGGTTGCGGTGGGTCATCGGGTGCGGTCCGGGGGTTGTGGAGTGTCGGACAGGCGAGATGGAGACTGGGCTGTGGCCGTGCGGTCCGTGGTCGCGAGCGTGAGGGCCGCTGGCGGGAGGGGCCGCTGAACGACATCCTCGATCCCGGCTTGCGCGTTGCTCAGCGCGGATTGAGCGTCGAGCAGCGCACGGCGGGCGTCGAGTTCGGCATGGCGTGCGGCGATGTCTTCAAGTCGATCCGTGTCGCCCCGCTCGATCCGGCGTGTCACCAGGTCTGCGTGTGATCGCGACGCCTGCCACTGCTGTCGCGCCTCCAGCAACTGCGCTTTCGAGGTCTCGGCGAGCACTCGGGCGGCATCGAGCTCCGCGATCGCTAGCGCCTGCAATGCGTCGAAACGTGCAGCCTCGGCCGTGCGCCGCGCGAGCGCCTCGGCGATCGGCCCGTCGTTTCGATTCGACAGGGGCAGCGCGTAGCCTATGCCCAGCGACCAGCGGTGGTCGCCCTGATCCCAGGCATAGCCTGGCTTCAGTGCCAGCTCAGGTATCTGGCGCGCAATCTCCAGCCGCAGCTCTGCATCGGTGGCTGCATAGCGCGCCAGTGCGATTCGCACGGCAATGTTGTTGAGCAGGGCAGAGCGCTGCAGCTCCAGCGGTTCCAGGACGGGCGCAGAGGCTGTCGCCGACTCGGTAATCGCCCGCTGATCGGGCTGAGGTTGATCCAGCGAGTCGAAGCGAATGGTCATGTGCTGCAGCTGCTCCAGCGGCAGACCGATCGCCTGGGCCAGTGCGACACGCGCCTGATCCACCGCCAGGCGAGCCTGGTGCGCCCGCTGACGGGCAACCGCCTGTCGCTGCTGCGCCGGCAGCACTTCGGGAGCACCAGCGGCGCCCAGCGTCATGCGTCGTTGCCACAGCACGCTTTCCTCGCGCTGCAGCGCCAGCATCTCGTCGGCCAGGGCCGACTGCTTCTCGGCATCGTGAAGCGCACGGTGGCTGTCGCGCACGCGGCGGTGCAACTGCCAGGCGACCTGAGCGGCGCGCTCGACCGCTTCGAGCTGCCGGGCATCGGCCAGTTCGGTCAGGGCCGCGCGGCGGCTCTGGCCCAGCAGCCACTCGCCGACCAGCGAGTCGAGTGCGATACCGATGGTCCAGGGCGAGTCGCTCTGCCCGGGCGCGCTGTGGTGCTCCAGGCTCAGGTCGATCGATGGGTTGGCACGTTGCCGAGCCGTCTGGCCTGCGGACTGCGCCACGGCGATCTCGGTGCGCGCGACTGCCAGTTCGGGGTGCGATGCCAGGGCGAACGCACTCAGCTCGGGCGCGTCCCACGCCGGCAGAGGCCAGATCGTGGTGTCCACCCCGAGTCGCGACATCGCCTCGCGCCATGTTGCATCGTCGGCCCGGCGAGAAAGCTGCGCTGACTGCGAAACTGCCGGATCGAGGGCGCGAGGCTCGTGCCTCTGGAGTGCACAACCCGTCAGCATGACAGTGCAGATACCCAGTGCGACCACGCGGTGATGGGCAGCGCGACGCAGGGCGTTAGTCAGTGCGGTCATCGAGGCAGGCGCGGGCAGGTGCAATCGGGCAGGCAGTCCCACTGGGATCGGTGGCGTCTGGCCGGGCCCGGGCGGGCTCCGATCGTAGTCGGGAAACGTTCCCGGCCGACCGGGCGAAACCCGCTTCATGCTGCGGTCGCACCAGCGCTGGCATGCTTCTCGCGCTGTACTCTGCCGTCATGCAGCACGCTCGTTTCATGAAGGATCCGCGACATGGCTTCGAAGATGGCAATGCACCCGGCTGGGGCGCCCTGGCTGGTTGCCGACATCGGTGGCACCCACGCCCGGTTCGGTCTGGTCGTCGGGCCGGGCCGTGCGGTCGAGCATGTCCAGCGCCTGCGTGCCGACGAGCATGCGAATCTGGTCGATGCGGCGCGCTGTTACCTGGCATCGGTCGCGTCGTTGTGTGCCGCCCCGACCTGCGCCTGCTTTGCCGTGGCCACACCGCTCGATGGCGATGAGGTGATCTTCACGAACAGCCGCTGGCGGTTCTCGCGCAATGCGTTGCAGCGCGACCTGGCCCTCGACCATCTGCAACTGCTCAACGATTTCGAGGCGCTGGCGCTGGCGCTTCCGCGACTCGCTTCGGACGGGTTGCGCGCGCACGCCGCGGCCCCCGAGCCGCACGGCACCCTCGCGGTCATCGGTCCGGGAACCGGCCTTGGCGTGGCCGGGTTGCTGGAGACAGCGGCCGGCTGGCAGCCCATTCCCTGCGAAGGCGGGCATGTCACGTTGTCGGGTGCCGACGATTTCGAGTCGGCGGTGCTGAGCTTTGCTCGCCGCGAGCTGGAGCACGTGTCGGCCGAGCGGCTGCTGTCCGGCATCGGCCTGCCGCTGCTGCATCGCGCAGTGGCTGCCGTGTCGGGGCGTCCGGCCGATTCGCTTGTCACCGAAGTGATCATTCAGCGTGGCATTGGTGGCATTGATGCGGGCTGCGCGCAGACACTGTCGGTGTTCTGCGCGATGCTCGGTTCGTTCGCCGGCAATGTCGCATTGACGTTCGGTGCGCGCGGCGGCCTGTACATCGGGGGGGGCATCGTGCCGCGTATCGCCGAGCTGTTCTTTGCCTCGGCCTTCCGCGAGCGCTTCGAGGCCAAGGGCCGCTATCGCGGCTATCTGCAGGCGATCCCGACCGCACTGATCCTCGATCCGCAGGCGGCTCTGGCTGGCGCTGCGCTGGCACTGGAGATGAAGCAGGCCGGGGAGGGCGTGGAATGAATCTGACGGAACGAGCCTCTGGCGTGCTGTTGCACGTCACCTCGCTGCCGGGCCCGCATGGCAGCGGCGATCTCGGGCCGGCGGCGCATCACTACATCGACTGGCTGCACGACGCCGGCCAACGCTTGTGGCAGGTGCTTCCACTGACGCCGATCGGACCTGGGGACTCTCCCTACCAGAGCGTGTCCGCGTTCGCTGGCAGTCCGCTGCTGGTCGCTCTCGAGCCTCTGGTCGAGCGTGGCTGGCTGGCCGCCGACGCGCTGGCCGCGGCGGTGGTCGAAGCCGACTTCGACGCGTCGCGCGTCGATTACGCCAAGGTCGTTCCGTGGCGCGATGCGAGGCTGCGCGAGGCTGCCGCAGGCTTTGCATCGCGGGCCTGCACTGCCGACAGTCAGGCTTTCTCTGACTGGTCCCGCGCGCAGTCGCACTGGCTCGACGACTACGCCCTCTTCATGGCGCTTGAACAGTCCCAATCCCGCGATGGCGGCTGGCGGGCGTGGTGGGACTGGGACTCGCCGCTGGCCCGTCGCGACCCCGACGCACTGGCGGCAGCCAGCGCAGCGCAGACCGACGAGCTGTTCTTCTGGCGCTTCGTGCAGTGGTGTTTCGACACGCAGTGGCAGGCGGTGCGGGCGCACGCCCGTCGACGCGGTGTGGCGCTGATGGGCGACCTGCCGATCTTCATCGCGCAGCACAGCGCCGACTGCTGGGCGAGGCCCGACCTGTACTGGCTGGACGACGCTTTCCAGCCGACGGTGGTGGCCGGCGTGCCTCCCGATTTCTTCAGTGCGACCGGACAGCGATGGGGCAACCCGCTGTATCGGTGGGACCGAATGGCCGACGAGGGATACGCGTGGTGGATTGCTCGCGTCCGACGCGCGCTCGATCAGGCGGATGTGTTCCGCATCGATCACTTCCGCGGCTTCGCAGCGTACTGGGAGATACCTGCCGACTGTCCGACCGCGATCGAGGGCCACTGGGTGCCCGGCCCAGGCCGACCTCTGTTCGACGCGATCGAGCAGGCGCTCGGTGTGCTGCCCATCGTCGCCGAGGACCTGGGCGTGATCACACCCGATGTCGAGTCCTTGCGCGACGGCCTGGGTCTGCCCGGCATGCGCATCCTGCACTTCGCGTTCGGCGGCGACGCCGAAAACGATTACCTGCCGCACCGCTACGCCGCGAATACCGTGGCCTACACCGGCACGCACGACAACGACACCACGCGCGGTTGGTGGCAGTCGGCCAGCGCGGCCGAGCGGGCCTATGCCGGGCTGGTCTTCGGGCTCGATGACTGCGACGCCGCCGAAGCAGACACGCGCGTGGCCTGGGCCGCGATCCGTGCGGCCAGCGCGTCGGTGGCGAACCTGTCGGTGTTTCCGATGCAGGACGTGTTGAACCTCGATGCCTCGCACCGCATGAACACGCCCGGCACGGCGACCGGCAACTGGACCTGGCGCTTCGACTGGCCGATGGTCGGCGCGCAGCCCGCACCGCGGCTGCGCCGGCTGAGTGCCGCGTTCGGACGCTGCCCGTTCGGTCCCCTGGCGAGCGATTGACCCCGGGCGAGGCGATCCGCCGGATGTGAATCAGGTCATGAATCCGAGGTCGGCGTCGAAGTTCGACAGCCTCGGAAACACCTCGTTCAGCGACGCCGCGGCGCCGAACCAGCGGCCCAGTGTGGCGCCGAGCTGATCGACCGACGTGGTCGGGATCCACTTGCCGTCGCCGGCGTCGTCCGGTCCGTTGACGATCAGTTCGGGATAGCGGCCGACGATCTGCCCGCCCTTCACCGCGCCGCCGATGACGAAATGGTGGCTGCCCCAGGCGTGGTCCGAGCCCTGGCCGTTGCTCTGGAAGGTGCGACCGAAGTCCGACGCCGAGAACAGCGCGACGTCGTTCTGCACCCCGAGTGCCACCGTCGCCTCGTAGAAGGCAGTCACTGCCGTCGAGATCTCGCCCAGGAGTTCGGTCTGCCGTTGCAGCTGGTCGTCGCCATGGGTGTCGAAGCCGCCAATCGAGCAGAAGAAGCACTGTCGCGACAGGCCGAGCCGGCTGCGCGCCGAGATCAGCCGGGCGATCATCTGCAGTTGCTGGCCGAGCCCGGTACCCGGGAAGACCGTCGTGAGCTCGCTGCCCGACAGGGCCTGCGTCAGGATGCGCTGGTTGTCTATCGAGCGGCTGACCACATCGGTCCAGGCCTGTTCGAGCAGGTGGCTGCGGGGTTCGGAAAGCGTGTCGCTGATCGCGGCAGACAACGGGTCGCCGCCGCTGGCGTCATAGAAGTCGAAACCGAAACGGCCCGCCGATGAGACCTTGTAGGCCGCCAGCGAACGGTCGCCGTTTTCCCAGAGGTTGCCACCGGCCATCGACACCAGGCCGTAGCCGCGATTCGCGATCTCGGCTGCTATCAATCGCTCGATCATCCGTCCTCCCCAGCCACTGCGCGGGGGAGCATCGACGATCGCGCTCTGCCACTGCGCCTGCTGGTCCGAATGCGAGAACAGGTTGTCGGGCAGTGGCACCGACCTCGCCTCCCATTGCGCCTTGCTGGTGGGCACCGCCAGCGACCCGATGTTGGCCAGCATCGCGGCCTTGCCCTGGGTGAACAGGCCCTGCAATCCGGCCATCGCCGGGTGCAGGCCATAGCGCGCGCCGCTGGTGTTGGTCGGTGCGATCGGCAGCAGGGCGTCGCGGTCCAGCGCGAGGTTGGTGCGCGCGCGCCGGTAGCCGTCGTAGGCCGGGAGCTCGAGCGGCACCAGCAGGTTGTTGCCGTCGTTGCCGCCGTACATGAACAGGCACACCAGCGCCTTGTAATCGCCGACGCTTTGCGCAGAAGCCGACAGGTGCGCCAGGGTGCCCAGTCCCAGGCCGCTGGCGGTCGCGGCACCGGCAAGCTTCAGGAACTGTCGCCGGCGCAGTGCAGAGGAGGGCATGGCGTTGGCCTTCATTTCTGGATCACGAAGTCGGGCGACAGCGAGACGACGATCAGTGCAGCCTTGACCCGCTGCGACAGCTCGTACTCCGAGGTCCCGGGCAGCGACTCCAGCAGACGGGTCAGCCGAGCCCGCGTGCTCTGGCGCATCTGTTGTGCAAAGAACAGTGCGTCGAGCCGGTCGATCAGCGCAGAGGGCGTGGCAGCCAGCGCAGCCAACGGCTTCAGATCGAGCACCAGCCGGCTATTGCCGTCGCCGTAGCCCTCGCTGTTGAATAGATCTGCGAAAAAATTCAGTGATCCGACCACCGAGGTTTCGGTCGTGATCTGGAACTCCGGCGAAAACAGCCCCGCCCTCGCGATCGCACCGGGCTGACGGAAGTTGGGCGAGTAGAAGTTGAAGACCGATGGCGCCAGCAGCGGGCTCTGCCCGAGGCCGTTGTCCGCGCTGTCGAGGTAGTGGATGCTGTTGATGCCGTTGCGGCTCTTTGCGCCGAGGGCACGCAGGAAGCTGGCGAAGCGAGCCACCGGCTCACGCTGCTTGCCGTAGCGGTCGCCTGCAGCCAGGGAGACATCGCGCGCCTCGGGGTCGAGCAGGATGGCTCGCACCACCGCCTTCAAGTCCCCGCGCACCCCGGATCCGTTGTCGTTGAATGTGCGCGCCACACGGGCGATGTAGGCCGGACTCGGGTTGCTGGTGACCAATCGCTGGATCAGCTGCCGCCCGATGAAGGGCCCGACGTTCGGGTGGTTGAAGATCACATCGATTGCATCTTCAAGGTCCTTCTCGGGCGTCTGACCCGCGGGTAACGTGACGCCGTTCAGCAGCGCCTTGGGCTCGGGAGAGTGTGCGCTGGCGAAAGCCCGCATCGGCGTCGTCCAGTTCGCGTCGAGTTCCTCATTGGCGTCGTGGAAGCTGTCGGGCTGCGACGGGTTCTGCGACGCGAAGGTCCAGCCGGAGAACGCCTTGGCAAACCCCTTCACCTGCGCCTCACCGTAGGTCGCCAGCGGCTTGCCATCGGTACCGACTTTCGGTGTGCCGTCGATGTTGAGCTGGACCAGTCCGATCGAGAAGAGCTGCAGAACCTCGCGCGCATAGTTTTCGTTCGGGTGGATGCCGCGCACCTCGTCATCCTTTTCGCTCTCGATCATGTTCAGGTAGTAGCCCATCGCCGGGTGCAGCGTGACCTCCCTGAGCAGGGTGCGGTAGTTGCCGAAGGCGTTGCGGTTCAGCAGGTCCATGTACGAGGACATCGCGTAGGGCCGGATGTCGGGCGCGATGTTCGAGATCACCAGGATCTGGCCGAGAGCGAACGCGGTGCGCGCGCGCAGCTGGTCGGCGCCGGTGAGCCACTGCTGCCACACCGCCTCGTAGCTCATCTCCTCGGTGGCCTTGCGGTTCTTTTCGCGGCCCTTCTGCGCGTCGAGGTATCGGGTGTGCAAGGCGGCCGGGGTATTGAACTGCGTCCAGAGCCAGCGCTCGTAGCCGTCGGTGCGCACGGCCTCGATCTCGCCCACCGATGTGATCCCGAATGTCGCCTGTGTCAGCAGTCGAGCCGCGTCTGTCGACTGCGGCCTGTCTTCCGGCGCCGGACGCGCCGGGGCGCTGCCCCCGGTGGCGGAGGTCGGGGGTGGCGTCGTGCCCGAGCTGTCCGGATTCGATGCCGTGGCGTCGCTGCCGCCCCCACCTCCACCACATCCGGCCAGCGACAGCACGGCAGCGAGGGCCATGGCGCCGAGCGCGGCGCGCATAGTTCGGCCTTTCGTGTTCAGATCGAGATGTGCTTGCATGAGGGTGCCGGCATATGCCATCCAGCGGCCCCGATCCGAGACCCTGTTGCTGCCGTGGGCTTGAGCTTCGCTGCTGCGCGCGTCGGGCGGTGTAAGCGATTTGCAACCTGTGCCGCCATCCGTGTCATGGGGCGCCGTGGCTCAGAGCAGGGGCGCTCGCACGAGTCACCACCGTACAATCCCGGGGTTTTGCCCGTGGCGTTTCACGCGGCCCCTCAAGAGGAATTCACGTGTTCATTTCGCAAGCCTTCGCACAGGGCGCACCCGCAGCCACCAGCAGCCCCGACATGCTCGGCAGCATCGGTTCCATGCTGCCCCTGATCCTGATGTTCGTGGTGCTGTACTTCGTGATGATCCGCCCACAGATGAAGCGGCAGAAGGAGCACAAGGCCATGATCGACGCGCTCGCCAAGGGCGACGAGGTAGTCATCGGCGGCGGTGTGCTTGGCAAGGTTGCCAAGATGGGCGAGACGTACCTCGGTGTCGAAGTGGCCAATGGGGTCGAGATCCAGGTGCAGCGCTCGTCAGTCGTTCAGGTTCTCCCCAAGGGAACCTTCAAGTAGGGACTGCGTCAGTCCACCGCGCGGCCGACGCAATCCCGGCCGTCGCTCGGCGCTCACCGGGCTGACCGCCTTCCGATCGACCGCCAGAAAGACGTCATGAACCGTTATCCCCTCTGGAAGTACGCGATCCTGCTGGCCGCCTTGGTGGTCGGCCTGATCTACACGCTGCCCAATCTGTTTGGCGAGGCGCCTGCAGTTCAGGTCAGCAGTGGCCGTGCCACTTTGAAGATCGACAGCAGCGTGGCCACACGCGTCGAGGAAGCGCTGACGAAGTCCGGCCTGCAGGCCGACTTCGTGCAGTTCGAGGGCAACTCGGTGAAGGCGCGCTTCGCCGATACCGATGCGCAGATCAAGGCTAAGGATGCCATCGTCAAGGCATTGAATCCCGATCCTGCCGATCCCAGCTACATCGTCGCGTTGAACCTGCTGTCACGTTCGCCGCACTGGCTCGCATCGCTGCACGCGCTGCCCATGTCGCTGGGTCTGGATCTGCGAGGCGGGGTGCACTTCCTGATGCAGGTCGACATGAAATCGGCGCTGACCAAGAAAGCTGAGTCGCTGACCGGCGATGTGCGCCTGATGCTGCGAGACAAGAACCTGCGCCATGCGGGCATCGTGCGCGAGGGCAATGCGGTCGTGATTCGCTTCCGCGATCGCGAAACGCTTACCGCGGCGCGCCAACTGCTCGAAGACGAGTTGCGCGATCTGCAGTGGACCGAAGTCCCCGATGGCACCGATATCAAGCTGGCAGGTGCACTGAAGCCCGAGGCGTCGCGCCGTGTGCAGGAGTCCGCGGTCAAGCAGAACATCACCACGCTTCACAACCGGGTCAACGAGCTTGGCGTGTCCGAACCGGTGATCCAGCAGCAGGGCATCGACCGGGTCGTCGTGCAACTCCCGGGCGTGCAGGACACCGCGAAGGCCAAGGACATCATCGGCCGCACGGCGACGCTGGAAGTGCGTCTCGTCGACGAAAGCACCGAAGCCGCGGCCGCGGCGGGTGGAACCGGCCCTGTGCCGTTCGGCACTGAGCGTTACACCGAGCGCAACGGCGCGGCGCTGATCCTCAAACGGCAGGTCATCCTCACGGGAGAGAACCTGACCGATGCCCAGGCGGGCTTCGATGGGCAAACGCAGGAACCCACGGTGAACCTGACGCTCGATGCCAAGGGATCACGCATCTTCAAGGATGTGACGCGCGACAACATTGGCAAGCGCATGGCCATCCTGCTGTTCGAGAAAGGCAAGGGCGAGATCGTGACCGCACCGGTGATCCGCGCCGAGATCGGCGGGGGTCGGGTGCAGATCTCGGGTCGCATGACGACGACCGAAGCGGCCGATACCTCGCTGCTGCTGCGCTCCGGCTCGCTGGCCGCGCCGATGGACATCATCGAGGAGCGCATGATCGGCCCGAGCCTCGGCGCCGACAACATCTCCAAGGGGTTCAACAGCGTGCTGTATGGCTTCGCGGCGATCGCGGTCTTCATGTGCCTCTATTACATGCTTTTCGGCATCATCTCGACACTGGCCCTGGCCTTCAACCTGCTGCTGCTGGTGTCGGTGCTGTCGATGTTGCAGGCCAGCCTGACGCTGCCGGGCATGGCGGCCATCGCGCTGACGCTCGGCATGGCAATCGACGCCAACGTGCTGATCAACGAGCGTGTGCGCGAGGAACTGCGCAGTGGCGCATCACCCCAGTCGGCGATCCACAACGGATACGAGCGCGCGTTCACGACCATCCTGGACTCCAATGTCACGACGCTGATTGCCGGGCTCTCGCTGCTGGCGTTCGGATCCGGCCCGGTGCGCGGCTTCGCGGTTGTCCACTGCCTGGGCATCCTGACATCGATGTTCTCGGCGGTGGTTTTCTCGCGC
>ENA-UOWO01001625-UOWO01001625.1-activated-sludge-metagenome-genome-assembly--contig:-NODE-1625-length-29458-cov-22.326735_pt1 | contig 29458 bp, 25 predicted proteins | sample MGYA00238148_ERZ761564 | MGnify/ENA primary metagenome ERZ761564 (study PRJEB28885, sample SAMN05720194) | activated sludge metagenome | isolation source: Anaerobic digester | place: USA...
AGGATGGGAAAGGGCGAAAAGTGAAGGGTGAAAAGTGAAACCAAGCCGCGCCCGCTGAGGTTGCCCCGGTTTGACGGACACGGGTTGGGCACAAGAAAGAGATATCAAAATGACCCAATCAAGTTCAGGTGGCGCGGTGCGCCGCCGCAAGTTCACGGAGCAATACCGGCAAGATGCGGTGGAGCTATGGCGCAGGAGCGGCCGCAGCGCGGCCGAGATAGCGAGGCAACTGGGAATCAGGGCCGAGCTGCTGTACGTCTGGGGGAACCGGACCCGGCCCCCGGGGGCCGGCGCGCCGGCAGGTTCGCCGGAGGAGTTGGCGAGCGAGAACGCGGCGTTGCGCGAAGAGGTGGAGCGGCTGCGAGAGCAGCGTGACATCCTAAAAAAATCGCTGGGCATCCTCTGCGAACCGCCGCTGAGAGGTTTGCCCAAATCAAAGTCTTGAGCGGTGAGCACGACGTGCGGCAGTTGTGCTGCGAGTTGAACGTCTCGCGCAGTGGCTACTATGCCTGGTGCCTGCGCCAGCAGCAGCCCAGCAGGCGCACCCAGGCCAATGAGCAACTTCGTGCCCAGATCGCCCGGGTGCATGCCGAGCATCATGGGGTGTACGGCAGCCCGCGGTTGCGGATGGCGTTGCGTGCGGTGGGAGTGCGTTGTGGTCGTCATCGCGTTGCACGCCTCATGCGTGCGGCGGGCTTGTGCGGACGTCAGCGGCGTCGCTTTCGGGTGCGCACCACCGACAGCAACCACCCGCATCCGATTGCGCCAAACCGCTTGCTGCATGCCTGCGCCCCGTCGCACTGCGACAGGGTCTGGGTGACCGACATCACCTATGTCCAGACCGCCGCCGGTTGGTTGTATCTGGCCGCCGTCATGGATCTATGCAGCCGACGCGTGATCGGCTGGGCAACGGCCACCACCTTGGAAACCTCCCTGGTATTGACCGCCCTCGAACGGGCGGTCGCGGTGCGTCGGCCCGGCCCTGGTGTCACGGTCCACTCCGATCGTGGCGTCCAGTATGCAAGCACTCCCTACCGCACCGCTCTGGCTCGGCATGGCTTGGTCCCCTCCATGAGCCGCCGGGCCAACTGCTACGACAACGCCGCCATGGAATCGTTTTGGAGCACCCTTAAACTCGAACACTTGTTCCACCTACGCCTCCTCGGCGCTGCCGACGCCCACCGCGCCATCTTCCTCTACATCGAGGGCTTCTATAACACTCGGCGCCTCCACTCCGCCCTCGGCTATCGAACTCCACTCGACTTCGAATCTGTCTGCAACTAACCACATCCAATCCGCTCTAACCCCTGTCCACTAAATCGGGGCAAACCCACGCCGCCCCTATTTTCACTCTTCACCATTCACCATTCACTCTTCGATATTCCGCCCTTCAATTTTCGCTCTTCATCCGTTTCTTCGCCGCGAGCACGAGATAGAGCGCGCACACTTGCAGCGCCGCCGCTCCGAAAAACGCGATTCCGGGCAACTTCCACGAGTGGTCCGCATCGATGCAGTAGCCAAACGCCAGCGCGGCCACCGGCGGCGCGATCACCCCGGCCAGACTGCCCAGACTGGCCAGCGTACCTTGTAGCGATCCCTGCTCGGTCGCCGGCACCTGCCGCGAGACCAGACCTTGCAGCGACGGCGGCGCGAGGTTGGCCAGCGCGCCGAGCGGGATCAGCGCGTAGATCATCCAGCCCTGCGTGGAGAGGCCGAAACACGTCAGCGCCGTCACCGAAATGATCAGCCCGCCGATCATGCAGCGCCACTCGCCGAGGAAACTCAATGGGGACAGGCCCCGCAAAACCGGCCCCGCAAAACCCCGCAAAGCCACCGCAAAACCCCTCGTGCGGTGTGGCTCGTTTCTCTTTGATTGGGTTGTCAGGTTGATCCCGCCGTTTCCATGCGTGTTCGACTGAACACGCATGGAAACGGCGGGGCCCAATCAGCTCGTCCGCAGAATCACAACGGCGGAGCAAGCATCGACCGCCGAGCTGAGGCAACGTGGTCGCAATCGGGAGGGCGCCGGCAGCGGCCACGTCAAAAATGGCTGCGAACGTGGCCGCGGCGGCGCGCTTTTCGAGTTACGGCCGCGGCGGCGGTGCGATGATATTGCTATGCAACTGAGTCGAGCCGAGATAGTGCCATTGGCTATCGGCGCCGAGCGCATAGGCGTCGACGTCGTAACCTCCTGCCGAGCGCTGGTAAACCGAATTGGGACCGCTGCTCCAAGTCCAATAGTCCCCGAACCCGCCAAAAACGAGTTCAACCGAGAAAGCAGAATCGGCGCCGGCCCCAACAGGCGTGATCCAAGCAATCACCTTGAGGGCATTCCGAACTCCCCATGCGCTGACGCCGAATAATTCAGACTCGTACACCGAGCCGGAGAGGCTCTGACAGTTCGGCACCGAGTTCACCGGAATCGCAAACCAGCTCTCCAACCTACTGTCGGGCGCACTGCCTCGCTGGATCTGGAGCACCGGGGCGTTCTCCGCCGTCAAACCTGTCCAACTATCCGCAGTGCCAGCGACGGCCATGCCGGTGGAAGCGCTGGTGATGACTCGACCGGCGGGAGCAACCGCAGGGCCAAACCGCCACATATAGTTGATATTCCCCCAGTCCAGATCGCCGGCATGGAGGGGCGTATAGGTCGACTCGAGAGCGCGTCCGTCCTCCGTGTTGTAGATATAGTATTTGCCACCCCCGGCGGAGTGCAGGACCCAACGCTGGTTGGGCGTGTTGACATAATCCTGCATAACAACGGGCACGTGTTCGGCGGGGGAGGCGGCGGCGGTGGCGTCGATGGCCAAGACCTTCCCCCCCACGGGTGACGCGAGCACGACGATCGTTTGAGCAGAGGCGAACGAAACAGCCAGCAGCGCGAAGATGCCGGCAGCAAGGGTACGGAACCGTTTCATTGAGTATTCTACTAAGGGTTGAGGTTGATTCGGGCGGTAAGCGCCCGGGATTCTGGCTATGAGGAGGAAACGAAACGTCCCAGGGGTAGGTTCGCTCCACTCGAAGCCATCCGCGCCAAACGGTATCGCGCCAGCGCTGGCGTCGACCAGATTTAGCGTTAAAACCCCTATTAAACGGCAATTTAACACTCCAACGAGACAGGCACGCGCCATGCAGGAGAGTAGACTCAAAAACCGGCGCCAAACACAGAACTGCCGGGACCGCCTCCGCCATTCGTGCTCACTCGTGCCGATTCGTGGACAACACCCGCCGCCGGGCACACCGGGCGGCCCCCCGTTTTGAGGTTGGAATTTCCGGGGCGGACGCTGACCTGATCAGGCACGTTTCCATGTCTGACGACTCCCGCATCGATTCCCTGCGCAACGCCTTTTTCACCGGCTTGCTCCTGCTCGCGCCGCTCGCGATCACCTGGTGGGTCTTTGCGTGGCTGTTCGAGAGCATCGGCGGCGCCGTCAAGCCCCTGGCCTTCGATCTGCTCTCCGTGCCCGACGAACTGCGCAACCACCGCTGGCTGCAAATCGTCTGGAACATCCTCGCCACGCTTCTCGTCGTCGCGCTGATCACCGGCCTCGGCTGGCTCTCGCGTTACATCCTCGGGCGATTTTTCGGCAATCTCGCCGAGCGGTTCTTCCTGACGATCCCCGGCTTCAACGCCGTCTACACCACCGTCAAACAGATCGTCGGCACCTTCAGCACGGCCAACCGCAGCCTGTTCTCCAAGGTCGTGATGATCGAGTACCCGCGAAAAGGCCTGTGGTCGGTCGCGTTTCTCACCAGCAAGACGCAGGGCGAGCCGCAATCGCGCATCCCCACCGACGGCCAGGAAATCTGGACGGTTTTCGTGCCCACCACGCCCAACCCCACCGGCGGCTTTCTGCTCATGCTGCCGCGCAACGACGTCATCGAACTCGATATGTCCGTCGGCGAGGGCATGAAGATGGTCATCTCCGGCGGCTCGGTCGTGCCGCGCCCCGGCTCCGGCCCCACCAACCGCTAGCCGCGTGCCTGCGATTTCGATCCAGACGGAGGCCTGCGTGCTGCTCAAGCGCCCGCCGGCCGAGAAATACCAGATGCTCACCGTCTTCTCGGCCGAGCACGGCCTGCTCACGGTGTTGCAACGCCTCGCCGCCAAGCCCAACCCCGACGCGCCCCAACTCGACCTGTTCGACGACGCCGCGCTCACCCTCGCCAGCAGCAACCAGGGGCAGACGTGGTTCGTCAACGAGGCGCGCATCCACCTGCACCGCGAGGGCATCTCGCGCAGCTACGAAACGCTCGTGCGCGCCACGTCGGTCGGCTCGCTCATCGTGCGCAACCCCGTTTCCAACGAAAGCCGCCCCGCCATCGCGCAACGGCTCCGGCAGTCCTTCGACGCGCTCGCCGCCGGCCACGAGCCCGACCTCGTTTACCTGAAAACGCTGTACGTCTTCGCGCGCGACGAGGGCTACCCCGTGCAACAAGAATGGCTCGGCCAGCTCGCCGCCGCCACGCGCGACGAGGCCACGCGCCTCCTCTACACGCCCCTCGCCGAGCTCACCGCCGACCAGCCCGTCCGCACCGCCACCGCGCCCCTGCTCCGCCGGCTGGAAGACTACCTGCGCGGCCACACCGAGCTCTTCCTCGACTAGCCGCCATGCTCTTCGACCTCGACGCACGCACGGCCAGCCTCGGCATAGGCGAGTTTGCCGACTTCACCGTCGGCCCGCGCGACGCCCTCGGCGGCCCCTCCGGCCTCTGGCGCGCGCAGCTCGGCACCCGCTGGCACCAGCAACTGCGCGAGCGCACCGCGGGCCAGTGCCCCACCGCCGAGTTTGAAGTGCAGCTCCAGGGCCGCGTGGCCCATCGCGGCTGGGTGATCACCCTCACCGGCCGCATCGACCAACTCGTCCCCGGCCCCGACCAGCTCACCGTGCGCGAGATCAAGACCGTCACCCGCGCACTGCCCGCCGACGAGACCGAGCTACGCGCCGAGTACCCCGGCTATTTCGTCCAACTCGCCACCTACCTCGCGCTGCGCCAGATCGCCGAGCCAGCGGTACGCCTGCGCGGCGAGCTGCTCTTCCTCGAAGCCGGCAGCGGCCTCGCCCAGACCATCGTCCTCACCGCCGCCGACGACGCGCTCTTCCGCGCGCAACTGGAGCGCGTGGTCGAGTTTCTCGATGCCCGCCACCGCGCCCGCGAACGGCTCCGCCGCCTGCATTTTCAGCCGCCCTTCGCCACGCTCCGGCCCGGTCAGGAAAACACCCTCGCGCAGCTCCTCGACGCGCTGCACACGCGCCAGTCGGCGATCCTCTTCGAAGCGCCCACGGGCTTCGGCAAGACCGGCGTGCTCCTCGAAGCCGCACTCACGCGGCTGCGCGCCGGCCACTGCGAACGCGTGCTCTACCTCACCGGCAAGGCCACCGGCCAGATCCAGGTCGCCCGCACGCTCGACCTGATGACCGCGCCCGCCGCCACGACCGACGCCGGCAACGCCGTCGCCTCGTGGGTCGTGCGCCCCAAGGCCGAGCACTGCATCCACACGCGCCTGCACTGCTCGCGCGAAGTCTGCCCGTACCTCTCCGACCTCGAAACGCGTTGGAAACGCGCCGGTCTCGCCCGGTTTTACCTCCACGAAAACGAGCCTCACGACCTGCCCGCGCTCCGCCACGCCGGCACCGACGCCGGCGTCTGCCCCTACGAGATCACGCGCATCGCGCTCGGTTTCCGCGATGTCTGGATCGGCGATTTCAACTACGTCTTCGCGCCCGCCAACCGCGGCCTCTTCTACGAGCAGCCCGGCTTCACGCCCGCCCGCACGCTCCTGCTCGTGGACGAGGCGCACAACCTGCCCGCCCGCGTGGCCGACGTCTATTCGCACGACTTCACCGCCGACGATGCCGAGCGCGTGCGCGGCGAGCTCTACCGTATCCGCCCACCGGCGCCGCTCATGACCGCGTGGGAGCATTGGGCGCACTTTCTCCGCCAGTTGCCGCACTGCGAATCGCTCGGCCTCGACACCGAGGACGACGCCCGCGACCTGCTCCGCCAGCTCGGCCGCCTGCTCACCACGCTGCCGCTCGACCAGGGCGCGCTCGATCCGGCGACCTGTGAACTGCTCTGGCAGATCCCGATGGCGCTCGGCCAACTGGAGGAACAGCCCGACCTCGTGCGCCACTGGTGGTCGCCGCGCGCCGGCGAGCTCTCGATCACCTGCCTCGACGCCGCGCCCGCCATCGGCGCCACGTTGCGCGAGTTCGGCGGCGTGGTGCTCGCCAGCGCCACGTTTGGCCCGACCGACGCCTACGCCGCGAGCCTCGGCCTCGCGCCCGAAGACCAACCGTTGCCCGAGCCGGAGTCGCCCACACCCGCCAAGCTCGGCGAGCTCAACAAGCGCCAGACGAAAAAACTCTTCGCGCAACTAACCAGCGGCGCCGCGCTGCTCCAGGCGGCCGAGGCCCGCGCCGCCGCAGCGGTGTTTCCCCTGCACGCCGGCACGCCCTGGCGCGTGGGCGCCTACGACGTCGCCTACGACCTGCGCGTGGACACGACTTTCCAGCACCGCACGCGCCACTACGCGGCCACCGCCGACACGGTCGCCCAGCTCCGGCGCGCCTCGGCCGGCCCCGTCGCCGTGTTTTTCCCGAGCTACGCCTACGCCGAGCAGATCACCCGCGAAGTCGCGCCCGGCACGCTGCGCATCGCGCTGCAACCGCGCCTCACCGACCTCGCCGCGCAGGCCGCCTGGGTGGAGACCTCGCTCGCCGAGGCCGACGCGCTCTTCCTCGTGCTCGGCTCCAGTTTCGCCGAGAGCATCGACGCGCTCGGCGGCCGCATCTCGCACGCGATGGTCGTCGGCCCCGCGCTCCCGGAGGTCAACGCCGTGCAACGCGCCCGCCTCGCCACCTTCACCTCGCTCGGACGCGACGCAGCATTCCGACGCGTTTACCAGATCCCCGGCATGCAAAAGGTGAACCAGGCGCTCGGCCGCCTCGTGCGCGCGCCCGGCCAGCGCGCCAAAGTGCTGCTGCACTGCCGGCGCTTCGGCGAGGCCAGCTACGCCGCGCTGCTCGCCGACGATTACCGCCACGGACAACCGATCACGAGCGACGCCGAACTCGCCACCTGGCTCGCCCGTCCCCACGATTTCCCCTCCGCATGAACTGGACCGCCCTCGACTGGAAAACGCTCGACCGCCTGCGCGAAGGCTTCCTCAGCGGCTCCGCCGCCAAGGGCCCCTACTGGAAATCGCGCGACGACCTCGCCCACTACGACGCCACCTACGCCGAGCGCATCGGCTGGAAATGGGACGCCGTGCTGCGCGAGTTGAAGCTCCGGGGCTGGGCGCCGCGCGTGCGGAGCGTGCTCGACTGGGGCTGCGGCAGCGGCATCGCCAGCCGGCGCACGATCGCGGCGTTTGGCCCAGAGGCGTTCGACGAGCTGCGCGTGTGGGACCACTCGCCGCTCGCGATGGAGTTCGCCAGCGAAGCGGCCGGAAAACAGTTTCCCGCGCTGCGCGTGGGCAGCGCCACCGCAGGTTTTCTCGGCGGCGACGAGCCCATCGGGCTGCTCGTGATCAGCCATGTGCTCACCGAGCTGCCCGCTGCGGCGCTCGCCGGGCTGCGCAAACTCATTGCGCGCGCCGAGGCCGTGATCTGGGTGGAGCCCGGCACACATGCCGTGGCGCGCCAGCTCCAGCAGATTCGAGAGGAAAGTCTGGCCACGCACCGCGTCGTCGCCCCGTGTACGCACGCCAGCGCCTGCGGGCTGCTGGCGCCGGAGCGCGAGCGCGACTGGTGCCACTTTTTTGCCGCGCCGCCCTCGGAGATTTTTGCCGATCCGAACTGGGTGAAGTTCGGCCAGCGGGCAGGCATCGACCTGCGCAGCCTGCCGTACGCATTTCTCGTGCTCGACCGGAGCGCCGCGCCCGCCGCCGACGGGCTGTCGCACATCATCGGTCGCCCCGAGCAGTGCAAGGTTTACGCGAGTTTCCTCAACTGCGACGCCAGCGGCACCGCCGAGCTGCGCGTGCACAAGCGCGATAATCCCGCGCTCTACAAAGCCCTCGACCGCGCCAAAGGCCCGCTCGTGTACCGCTGGCAACGCGAGGGCGACCGCGTGAGCGACGGCACGCCGCTCGGCTGACGCGCCACCGCCTTTTCGTTTCCCATTTCCAGAGCCACCGCCAACCTCTTCCTTACATGAAACTGCTTCACCTCCTGCCGCTCGTCACCTGCCTGCATCTGCCCCTGCTCGCCGCCGACACGCCCGCCGCCGAGGCGCCCGTCAACCCGGCCGACGTCTGGGACCTCACGCTGCTCTACCCCAACCAGGCCGCCTTCGACACCGCCAAGGCGCAGGTGGAGCAATCGCTGCCGAAGATCGAGACGTACAAGGGCCATCTCGGCGAAGGCTCCGCGCAACTCTTCGAAGCGGTCGACACCCTCGCCCACCAGCAAAAGGATCTCATTCGCCTGATGGTTTACGCGGCGCTTTTGCGCGATGAAAACACGCGCCTCGCCGGCCCGCAGGAACAGGCGCAGTCGCTCGACCTGCTCGGCTCGAAATTCTCCCAGGCCGCCAGCTACCTGCGCCCGGAGGTGCTCGCGATCGGCGAGACCAAGATCCGCGCGTTTCTCGCCGAGGAGCCGCGCCTGGCACCGTATCGTTTCGAGCTGCTGGACATCGTGCGCAACGCCCCGCACACGCTCGGCGCCGAGGCGGAAGGCGTGCTCTCGGCCACCGGCCTGATCTCCGACACCCCGAGCGAACTGTACGGCATCTTCGCCAACGCCGACCTGCCCTGGCCCACTATCAAGCTCTCCGACGGCAAGGAAGTCCGCCTCGACCAGACCGGCTACACGCAGTACCGCGCCCTGCCCGAGCGCGCCGACCGCGAGGCCGTGTTTACCGCATTCTGGGGCAAGATGCGCGAGTTCGAGCGCACCTTCGGCGTCTCGCTCTTTTCGCAGGTGAAAACCGACTGGTTCTACGCCAACGTCCGCAAACACAAGAGCTCGCTCGAAGCCGCGCTCTCGTCGGACAACGTGCCCGAGTCGGTTTACCGCACGCTCGTGAGCGAAACCAACGCCAACCTGCCCACGCTCCACCGCTACTTTAAGCTGCGCGCGCGCATGCTCGGCATCAGCGATCTGCGCTACCACGACATCTACCCGGCGCTCGTGAAGCTCGATCGGACCTTCTCCATCGAGGAGGCCCGGGAGCTCACGCTTACGGCGGTGCAGCCGCTCGGCGACGACTACGCCGCCAAACTCCGCGCCGGCTTCAACGGCCGCTACATGCACCTCTACCCGCAGCCCGGCAAGCGCGCCGGCGCCTACATGAACGGCAGCGTGCACGACGCGCACCCGTACGTGTTGATGAACTTCAGCAAAAACTATGACTCGGTCTCGACGCTCGCCCACGAGTGGGGCCACGCGATGCACTCCGTGTACTCGCACGAGGCGCAGCCGTTCCAGACCTCCGACTACAGCATCTTCGTGGCGGAGATCGCCTCCACGCTCAACGAGACGCTCCTGCAGGAGCACATGCTCAAGATCGCCAAGACCGACGAGGAGCGCCTCTACTATCTCGGCAACGAACTCGAAGCCCTGCGCGGCACCTTCTTCCGCCAGGCGATGTTCGCCGAGTTTGAGCTGGCGATCCACGAAGCCGTCGAAAAGGGCGAGGCGCTCTCCGGCGAGAAGTTCGGCCAGATCTACGGCGACCTGCTCCGCCGCTACCACGGCCACGATCAGGGCGTGCTCACCATCGACGACCGCGTGACCGTCGAGTGGGCGTTCATCCCGCATTTCTACCGGGCCTTCTACGTGTACCAGTACGCGACCTCCATCGCCGCCGCGCAGGCCTTTGCCCAACGCATCCTCGACCACGAGCCCGGCGCGGTCGACACGTACCTCGGCCTGCTCAAGGCCGGCGGCTCCGACTACCCGTACGACCTCGTGAAACGCGCCGGCGTCGATCTGGCCACGCCCGCGCCCTACCGCGCGCTCGTCGCCCGCATGAATCGCGTCATGGACGAGATCGAGGCCATCCTCGCCAAGCAGGGCAAATAACCCGACCGACTCTTGAAGCCCGGCGCACTCCACGCCGGGCTTTTTCGTGCGCACAAGCGGGATTGCGGCCCGCGCCGCAGTCGCCAGCGTGGTCCACCATGACCGACTCCACTCCCGCGCGCGACCGCTTCTTCGAGCTGCTGACTGCCGCGATCCACGACGGCACGCTGGCCAAGCTCACGCTCGGGAAATACCGGGGCGACGACGCCACGCTGCGCAATCTGTTCGTGCGGCCCATCGCGCTCAAAGCCGGCCCGCACCTGAGCCTCGTGTGGCGCCACGCGACGCGCGACCTCACGCAAAACCTGCCGCCGGCAGAGGCGTTGGAAAAACTCCGCGGGCTCATCGGCCAGACGTTTCTCGACGCCCACCTGTTCACCGCCGAGCAGACGGCGCAGTTGCAATGCGAGCCGCAGGGCCGCGACCGCCTCGCGATCCACGCCGCCACAGGGGCGGCGCCGGCCACGTCCGCCGCCGCGCACGACCGCACCAAACAGTACCTGATCCCGGCGGATCGCCCGTGGCTGCGCGACCTCGGCGTGACCAACCCGCACGGCCAGCCGCGCGCGGAAATGGCGCACAAGTTTCGCCAGATCCAGAAATTCGCCGAGCTCGTCCGCCACCTGCTCACGGAGGCCGGAATCGAAGGACAACCGGAGAAGCCGCTGCGCATCGTCGATATGGGCTGCGGCAAGGGTTACCTCACGTTCTCCGTCGCGGAGCTGCTGGGCGACCGCGCGGAAGTCGTCGGCATCGAGCTGCGGCCGGGCCTCGTCGAGGAGTGCAACGCGCTCGCGAAAAAGCACGAGCTGGCAGGGCTGCGTTTCGAGGCGGGCAGCAATCGCCGACACGCCGCAGGAAGCGCTCGACGTGCTGATCGCGCTACACGCCTGCGACACCGCGACCGACGACGCACTGGCGAGCGGGCACCGGGCCGGCGCGCGCCTGCTGCTGGTCGCGCCCTGCTGCCAGAAGGAACTGCGCCCGCAGTTGCAGGCGCCCGAGGTGCTCGCGCCCGCGCTGCGGCACGGAATCTGGCAGGAGCGCCACGCGGAGTTTGCCACCGATGCGCTCCGCGCGCTGCTGCTCGAATGGGCCGGCTACCGCACGAAGGTCTTTGAGTTCATCTCCCAGGAACACACGGCGAAGAATCTGATGATCGCGGCGGTGCGCAGCGGCCCGCAGTGTGGCGACGACTCCGAAGAGGCCCGGCGCGTGCGCGAACTCGCGCGTTTCTACGGCGTCCGCTCACAGCGGCTGGCGGCGCAGCTCGGCTTCGACCTCCGCGCCACGGCCTGACGCGCGGGCGCAAAAAAGCCGGCGTCGGTGAAGACGCCGGCCGAAAGAAGGCGCGAGGCGCGATCAGAATCCCTTCACGCGGAAAAGATTCGTGACGCTCTCGTTGGAGTTGATGCGCACGATGGCCTGGCCGAGCAGATCGGCGACGCTCAGAACCGTGATGGGCAGGCCGCGGGTGTCGATCGGCACGGAGTTGGTGGTGATCAACTCGTCGATCAGGCCGCTGCGGAGGCGCTCGTAGGCGATGTCGTTGAGCACGCAGTGGCTCACGGCGGCGCGCACGGTGCGGGCACCGTTGTCGCGGAGAATCTTGGCGGCAGCCGTCAGGGTGCCGGCGGTCTCGGTGATGTCGTCGACGAGGAGGACGTCGCAGTCCTTGACGTCGCCGACCAGATTGATCGCCTCGACCTTCGTGGCGCTGGTGCGTTTCTTGGCGACCATGCCGAGGCCGGCGCCGAGGAGGTCGGCATAGGCCGCGGCCATCTTCATGCCGCCAACGTCCGGGGAGCAGACGACGAGGTTGGTCGTGCTGACCTTGGTCTTGAAATAGTCGAAGAGGACCGGCGAGGCGTAGAGGTGATCGACGGGGATGTCGAAGAAGCCCTGGATCTGCTGGCTGTGCAGATCCATCGTGAGCACGCGGTTCGCGCCGGCGGCGACGAGCAGGTTGGCCACGAGCTTGGCCGTGATCGGCACGCGCGGCTGGTCTTTGCGGTCCTGGCGGGCGTACCCGTAGAACGGGATGACGGCCGTGATGCGGTTGGCCGACGCGCGGCGGGCGGCGTCGATCATGATGAGCAGTTCCATCAGGTGATGGTTGCTCGGAGGGCAGGTCGATTGGATCAGGTAAACATCCGCACCACGGATGTTTTCATTGATCTTCACGAAGGATTCTCCGTCTGGGAAGCACTTCACCGTCGCCTCGCCAAGAGGCACGCCAATGGCCTTGCAGATACCTTCGGCCAAAGGTCGGTTCGAACAACCCGAAAAGATTTTTAACCGCGACTCGTTCATGATGGACGGGCCATCCTGACGATAAAGGCCCCCGGCGGAAGATTATTTTGTCACACCGAGCTGCGTCTCGATGGCCGAGACACGCTTGAACAACTCGGGGAGGCGCTGGCGCAGCAGTTGGAGGCGCAGCTCCGTGCCGAGCGGCAGCGGGGGGTTGCCGGTGACGATGCTCTTGGGCGGCAGCGACTGCGGCACACCGGCCTGGCCGCCGACCTGGGAGCCGGCGCCGATGGTGATGTGGCCGACGAGTCCGGCCTGGCCGCCGAGCACGACATAGTCTTCGAGTGTCGTGCTGCCCGAGATGCCCACCTGGGCGCAGATGATGCAATGTTTGCCGATGACGACGTTGTGGCCGACCTGGACGAGATTATCGATCTTCGTGCCGGTGCCTACGCGGGTGCAACTGAAGCGGGCACGGTCGAGCGTGGTGTTGGCGCCGATCTCGACGTCGTCGCCGAGGATCACGATGCCGACCTGCGGGACTTTCTCGTGGCGACCGTTGACGAATTCGTAGCCGAAGCCGTCCGAGCCGATGACCGCGCCCGGCTGGAGGCGCACGCGCTGGCCGAGGACGCACTCGGTGGCGACGATGGCACCCGGCATGAGCCAGGAGCCGGCACCGATCTTGGCGTTGCGACCGATGAACACGCCGGACTGGAGGTAAACGCCCTCGCCGATCTCGGCGCCCTCTTCGACGACACACAACGGGCCGACGGTGGCCGAGGCGGCGACCTGCGCACCCGGTGCGATCTGCGCCGACGGGTGCACGCCCGGCTGGGGCTTGGGCCAGAGCGCCTGCTCGATGGCTTTGCAGAGGCGCGCGAGCGCGGCGGACGGGTTGTCCACCCAGAAAAAGATCTGCCCCTCGGTCGGAGTGCCGACGAAGTCCATGGGCAGGAGGACGAGCGAAGCGCGAGTGGCCGCGACCTGGGCCTTGTACTTGGCGTTGCCCAGGAACGAAAGGTCGCCGGGCTGGGCGGCGTCGAGCGAGGCGATGCCGCGGATCGTGGCGGCGGTCTGCCCCTGCTCTTTTTTGGGCTGCACAAGGGCCCGAATCTCGTCTGCGGAATACGAAATCTGCATGCCACGATGAGCGGGCGCGCGCGCGCCTCTAGCAACAAAAAAGCCCTGCCAGCGCAGGCCGGCAGGGCTTTTCGAGAAAGGTGATTTACTTGGAGCCGGGGACGGTGATGGCGGGAGCGCCATCGGCGGCCTTGGCGGGAGCTGCGGAGGAAGCCGGCTTGCTGGCGTTGATCTCAGCGATGACCGCATCGGTGATTTCCACCGAAGCGTCGGTGTAGAGGAAAACAGGGACGCCGATCACGGACGGGCCGGACTTATCGACGAGGAACGTGGCGCCCTTTTTCTTGGCGACGTCGGCCGCGACCTTGCTGATTTCGTCGAGGAGCAGCGCACGGAACTGGCCGATGCGCTCCTGAAACAGACGCTGCAGATTGGACTGCATACCCTGGGCTTCACGCTGTTTACCCTGGAGGTCCTGAAGCTTCTTGGCGCCCTCTTCCTGGATCTTCTTTTTGGCCTCGTCGGTGGTGACGGGGTTCTGGAGCTGCTCTTCCATGTCCTTGAGCTCGGCGACGACGCCGTCGATCTCCTTGGCGCGGCGCTGGAGCTCTTCGGAGGCCTTCTTCTGGTCGGCCTGGAGCAGAGCGTTTTGCTCGGCAGTCTTGTAGTGCGACTCATAGACCTTGGCGATATCGACCACCATGATCTTCTGAGCGGACTGGGCCTGCGCCGCGGTGGCGGCGATGCCGGCAACCGCCAGCGCGATAACGAAACGAATGCGTTTGTTCATATTAGGTTAGCTAGAGTATTGGGTTAGAAACGGGTACCGAAGGAGAAGTTGAACTGACCGCCCTTGTCGTTGACCTTGTCGCAACGCAGCGGAATGCCGTAGTCGAGGCTGAGCGGGGTGCCCATCACGAAGAGGCGGATGCCGACGCCAAAGTTGTCGTTGTAGGAGGAAGGGTCGAAATCGTAGGCGTCGACGTTGAGGAAGCCTGCATCGTAGAAGACGGCAAAGCGAATCGGGCTGACGATATCGAGTGAGTATTCGGCGCTGAAGAATCCATAGGTGCGGCCACCGAGGGGTTCGTTATAGGCATCCTTGGGGCCGACATCGCGGTACTCGAAACCGCGCAGGGTGTAGGGTCCGCCGAGGAAGAATTTCTCGTAGAAGGGAATCTCGACGGGGTTGCCGTAGGCATCGCGCTTGTTGCCAAACTCGTTCATCACGCCAACGCGACCGAGGAGCGAGAGGGTCTGCTGCTGGGTTTCGAATACCGGGAAGAACTGGGCGCCGCGATACTCCATGCTGTAGTAGTTGATGTCGCCACCGACGGGGCCACCGGCCACGGCAAAGTTGAGCTCGCTGCGATTGCCCCGCGTGGTGCTGATGATCTTGTCGCGGGTGTCGCGAAGCAGCTGGAGGCCGACCTTGGAGATCGCCGTGGTACCAGCCCACTCCTGAACCGCGGTGGGGGCGCTCGACGTGACATCGGTGATATCGATCACCTGGTACGAGTAAGAGTAGCGGGCCTCGATCAGCTCGATCAAATGTTTGCGGACGTAGATTTCTCCACCTGTGCGGATTTCCTCGTAGTAGTCGCTGAAGTAGTCGGAGCTGGTGCGGAACAGCTCAAAACCGACGGCGAGCTGCTTCTGCATGAACCAGGGCTCTTCGAAAGACATGACCATCTCGCTCGAAGAGGAGCCGTACTGGAGGCGGATGCGGAATTTCTGTCCGTCACCTTGGAAGAAGGAGCGCGGGCTGCGGAAATCGAAGTTACCTTGGGCGAGCTCGACGAAGAAGGTCGCGCGCTCGAGCGAGCTATAGCCGGCACCAAAGCTGAGATTGCCCGTGCGGGCCTCCTTCACCACCACCTTCAAGTTGCGGCGGCCCGGGATGTTGGTCTCCTCTGGGGAGAGATTCACCTCGTCAAAGAAGCGGGTGTTTTCCAAGCGGTACTTGGAAATCTTCATGCGCACCGTGTTAAACACATCGCCGGGGCCGAGCGTCAGTTCCCGGAGGATGACGGTGCTCCGGCTCTTGGTGTTGCCCTCGATATGGATGGACTCGACGTTGAACTTCTCGCTCTCGTGGACCTCATATTCGATGTCGATATTGCCGGTGGCCACATTGGGCTTCCGGTTCAACGCCACACGGGTGTCGAGATAACCATCGCGGCCATAGAAATCTTCGAGGCGCTCCGTGTCCTTGTCCAAAAGGGACGGGGCAAAGACCTTTCCTGTCTTCTGGCGCAAGATGCGCTTTAGCAAGGTCTCGGGATAGAGCTTGTTCCCCTTGAGGCTGATCGCCCCGATGTAGTAGCGGCGGCCCTCATTGACCGTGATCGTGAGCAGGAGTTTGCCGGGCTTGGGATAGTCGTAGCGAACGGACTCCGGCGCGATCTCGATATCGAGATAACCTTGTTCACGGTAAAAATCGCGGAGTTTGTCGAGGTCGTCCTCAAACGTATCGTCCTTGAAACGGCCGGAGCTGGTCAGCCAGGAAAACATCCAGTGGCGCTTCGTCTCCATGACCTTGCGCAATGCCTTGGCCTTGAAGTGTGCATTTCCGACGAAGCGGATGTCGTCGATCTTTACGGCATCGCCTTCACGGATTTTGAAGAGGACCGAGCCAAAACCGGTTTCGCGGTTGCGCTCCACCGAATAGGAGACCTGGACCTGATTATAACCTTTTTTCTGGTAATAGGTCCGCAACGCCTCGGCATCTTCCTTCACCTGGCGCTCATCGAGCGAGGCATTGTCCTTCGTCTGCACCTCGTTTTCCAAGCGCGAGGTCTTGATACGCTTGTTGCCCTGGAAACGGACGGTCAACACGCGGTACTTCGGAGTGACCTCCACCACGAGATTGACCAGCGAGCCCGGGAGATTCTCCCGCTTCACCTCAATAAATTCAAACAGGCCGGTCTTATATAGAGTGCGGATATCACGGTCTATAATCACCTCGTCGACCGACGTGCCCTCCTTGATCTGCATGTTGGCGCGCACGACCTGCTCGCTCACGTTCGAGGTCCCGACAAAGCGCACCCGCAACGAATTGACCTTGTATGTCTCGGTCTCTGCCGCCGGCTCCGCCGTCTGCGCGGGCAACCGGACCGACGCCATCGTCGCGACGAGGCAGGCCAGAAGCAGGGATAAGAACGGTGCCAGCGATGGTTTACGGAGTATAGTTTTCAAAGCGTGTGATGTCTCGGATGAACGTAAGCTTCAGGTCTCCTACTGGGCCGTTTCGCTGCTTGGCAACGATTAACTCGGCTGAGTCGGCCGCGACTTGGAACTTTTCGTCCGCCTCCTTGGGTCGAGCCAGCATCAAAACGACGTCAGCGTCCTGCTCGATTGATCCAGATTCGCGCAAGTCCGACAAACGGGGGGGGCGATCGTCTTTTTCCGCCGAGCGATTGAGCTGACTTAATACAAGGACGGGGACGTTGAGTTCCTTCGCCAGCGACTTTAATCCGCGGGAAGCCTCGGCGACCTGCTGTTCGCGCGGGACCTTTGCATCGACCGGGCTGAGCAGCTGGAGGTAATCGACCACGATGAAGCCCAACGGCGTGCGTGCATGCAGGCGGCGCGCCTTGGCACGCAGCTCCATGATCGAAAGATGACTGGAATCGTCGATGAACAGCGGCGCCTTCGAAAACTCATCGGCGGTCTGCACCAGCCGCTGCTGCTCGTCGCCATTGCGCGAGAGCAAGCCGTCGCGCAACAACTTCATCTTCACCCGGGCACGCGCACAGAGCATACGCAGCGCCAGCTGAGCCGCGCTCATTTCAAGCGAGAACACCAGAGTCGTGCACGGCTCTCCTTTTTTGGGCATCGCCGCGGCCTCCGCCATGTTGAGCGCGAGAGCGGTCTTGCCCATCGAAGGACGGGCCGCGAGCACGATCATTTCCTGCTTCTGAAACCCGAAGGTCAGCGTATCGAGATCCTTGAAGCCGGAGGAGACGCCCGTCAGCTCGCCCTTTTTCATCATCATCTTCGTGATGACCTTCATGGCGTCCTGCATCGGCGTCTTCATCGACTTGGCGGAGTCGGAGATGCGGTCCTGCGTCACCTCAAAGAGCTTCTGCTCCACCCCGTCGACAAACTGCTGCATGCCGCCGGTGTACTCGTAGCACTCTTCGAGCACGGAGCCCGCCGTGCGGATCAACTGCCGCAACAGCGCGAGCTCGCCGATCTTGTCGATAAAGTAGCCGGCCTGCGCCGTGGTCGGGATGCGATTGGTGATTTGCGTGAGGTACGCATAGCCCCCGATGTCATCGAGCTGTTGCTCCGTCTTAAGCTCCTCCGCCAAAATCGCGAGATCGATCGGCTTCTGGTTGTTGTACATATCCAACAACTTGCCATAGATCACTTGATTGGCCCGGACGTAGAACGACTCGGGGCGGATTTTCCCCTCAATGCAGCGGGCGACGACTTCGGTGCCGTCCATCAAGCAACACGAAAGCAGGTATTCCTCCGCCTCGATCGAGTGCGGTGGGGTGCGCCCGAGCGCGGCAGACGCATCCGGCTCCGCCTGCTTGGCGCGGGCACGACGAGGGGGGAATGGAGCGGTCGGATCGGCCATGATTGGAAACGAAGCGCCAACGAGAACACCCGCGGGGCGTCTAATCAACGCCGCGTTGGCAAAATCGCGTACGGATAAACGAGGTCAGCGCGGGACGCGTCACTTACGCGCCCATTCGCCGGTCGCACGCTGCACCCAGACGCCCGCCTTGCTCATCTCCGCAAGCTTTTGGGCGCGGGCACGTCCAACTTGGTCGGAGTTCGAGCCGGTCTGGCGCGCAATCGCGGCATAGACGATCCCACGGTCCGCGTTTTCGGCAGCCACGGCACTGGAATCCGCGGGGCTGAGCGCTCCGCGTGCCTCCAGATAGCCACGATTGTTTTCGCCGACGAGTCCCTTGTCCTTCAGGGCATCGAGCGAGGAGAGTCGCTGCTCCATGCGCTGACGGACGGCATTCATGTCCTGCGCGTGGGCGGTGACGGTGCCCCCAGCCAGCGCGAGCGCAGCCAGGGCGAGGAAAGTGCGCGAAGTGTTCATCGTTTTCAGGGGTTGGAAACCGGGTCGTTGACGGTGGCGGATTTTTTGTCGAGGTCGCCGAAGAAGTCGTCGAGCGCCTTATCGACCTTCACATTTACATCGATGGTGATGTGGATGGGCTTCACTTCGATGGGCTCCGTTTTCACGGAAATACACCCAGCGAGGGCAAGGGGGACCAGACCGAGGAAAGCAGCACGGCATTTCATGCGTCGAGAAAGCTGTGGGATGGGACTCGTGGACACAACGAAAGTTTCGCCCTCTCGACGCTTATTTTCCCCCAGACTGCATCCCGAGCTTCACTCCGAGGTTCACCAACGGCTCCAAAGGCCCCACGATATTCAGATCGAGGATGAGCGGCGCCCGGAGGCTCGGATCGCTCGGGCCGCCCACCAAGTGGACTGTCGCACTGCGGCCCGCGGGGTCGCCCTCCGGCAAGAACCGCACCTCAAGCTGGTCGGCGAGCAACCATGCCTCGCCCATCTCGATGCGCACCAGACCGGGATAGAGTTCGTTGACCTTCGGCGGCAGGCTCCCGGAGAGCACGCCCGGCGAAGGCAGCAAACGCAACTGCGCCGGCGAACCGCCGCGCAACGCCAGGTGCCCGGTCCCGATCGACAAGCCGGCCGCGCCGTAGCGCAACAAGAGCCGGCCATCCAGCCGTCCCTGCGCCTCCGAAAGCAGCGGCGGGAGCAGCGGCAGAAGCGCCGCCACATCCACCTGCTCCACGTCGGCCACAACCTCCAATTCCGGCGCCGACGGATTCACCGTAAACGGCGACAGCCGCAGGCACCCGCCCATCACGTTAAACTCGCCTCGCTCCACGTGCACCGTCTCGCCCGCCAGCGAAAACTGGAGAAGCCCAGCCCCGAGCGGAATCTCGGCACAGCGCCCGGCCCGCCACGACAGACTCTGCCCCGGTGCACTGTGCAACCGAGCCAGATCGTCGAGCGTCAACATCAGCTCGATTCCCTCGACCACCAGCTGATCGGCGGTGTTTTCCACACGCCCGCCTGCGAGCCGCACCGTGGCGTTGCCCGAAAGTATCCCCGACTGGAAACGCCCAGCCCCGGCCAGCGAAACCGTCCCCGAGCAAGAGTACCCCCAAAGCTCGGGCCAGCGAGTGGCGAGCGCCGGAGCCCACACCACAAGATCGAGCTCCGCACGGCGGAGCTGCCAGTCAAGCGCCCCGTCGGCACGCATCCACACTGCGACCTCCAGGAAGGTCCCCTCGCCTTCGCCGGTGAGGATCGCCTGCACTGTACCCGATTCGCCACCGGGCAAAAACGTGCAACGCCAGCGCAACGCGGGCGCGCCGGGCCACGCCGTCACCGCTCCGGCAAGCTCGCCCGCAATCGCGGGCAACACCGGCGCCGGCTGCGCGCGACACTGCGGAGCCAGCCAGACCGCGGAGATTGCCGCCGCGACACCCAGCCACGCTCGCCACACAGATTTCATGCTCGGGAGAAGTGAACGCGCGCCATCCGTGCCGGCGCACAGCCGGCACAGGATGGGCGGCGTACTCAAACCACCGGCACGGCAGGCAGACTCCAGATCTGCTCCGCGTACTCGCGGATGGTGCGGTCGCTGGAGAACTTGCCCATGCGGGCCGTGTTGAGGATGGCCATGCGGGCCCAGCGGGTTTTGTCGCGGTAGGCGGCATCGACCTTCGCCTGGCAGTCGCTGTAAGCGCGGAAATCGGCGAGCGCCATGAACGGATCGCCGCCGTGCAACAGGCTGTGGTGCACCAGCGAGAACGCCGAGCCGTCGTGCGGCGTGAAGTAGTTCGAGCCGAGCCAGTCGACCACCGCGTGCAGCTCCTCGTCGTTCTGGTAATAGTCCCAGGGGTTGTAGCCACGGGCCTGAAGCGCCTGCACCTCCTCGACGGTCATGCCGAAGATGAAGATGTTGTCGTCGCCGACCTCCTCGCGGATTTCGACATTGGCGCCGTCGAGCGTGCCGATCGTGAGCGAGCCGTTGAGCGCGAGCTTCATGTTGCCCGTGCCGGAGGCCTCCTTGCCGGCCGTCGAGATCTGTTCGGAGAGATCGGCCGCGGGGATGATGCGCTCGGCCAGCGACACGCGGTAATTGGGCAGGAACACGACCTTCAGCTTGTCGCCGATGCGCTCGTCGCGATTGATGTGATCGCCGATCAGGTTGATCGCGCGGATGATGTTTTTCGCGAGGTCGTAGCCCGGCGCGGCCTTGGCCGCGAAGATGAACACGCGCGGCTGGATATCGAGCGAGGGGTTCTGCAGCAACCGGCGGTAGAGCGCCAGGATGTGGAGCAGGTTCAGATGCTGCCGCTTGTACTCGTGCAGACGCTTGATCTGCACGTCGAAGATCGCCTCGGGTGAAACCTTGATGCCGCAGTGACGCTCGATCACCGACACCAGCTCGACCTTGTTGGCGTGTTTGACCGCCATGAACTCGCGCTGGAAGGCCGGATCGTCGGCAAACTTTTCGAGGCCGCGCAGGTGGTCGAGATCGCGCACCCAGGCATCGCTGCCGAGGCGGTCCGTGATGAGTTTCGCCAGGCGCGGGTTGGCCTTGAGCAGCCAGCGACGCGGCGTGATGCCGTTGGTCTTGTTCTGGAATTTGCCGGGATAGAGGTCGTCGAACTCGGGGAAGAGGGAGCTCTTGAGCAACTCGGTGTGCAGGGCGGCGACGCCGTTGACCGAGTGGGAGCCGACGACGGCCAGGTTGGCCATGCGGACCATCTTGGTGCCGCCTTCCTCGATGAGGGAGCAGATGCGCTTCTTGTTGATGTCGCCGGGCCACTTCCGCTCGCACTCCAGCATGAGGCGGTGGTTGATCTCGTAGATGATCTGGAGATGGCGCGGGAGCACGCGCTCGAACAGCGGCACGCCCCACTTTTCCAACGCCTCGGGCATCAGGGTGTGGTTCGTGTAGCCAAAGGTCTTTTGCACCACGGCCCACGCTTTGTCCCATGAGAGGTGCTCCTCGTCGATGAGGATGCGCTGGAGCTCGGCGACGGCGATGGCCGGATGCGTGTCGTTGAGCTGCACGGCCACCTTGTCGGCAAAGTTGTCCCACGAGTTGGTGGCACATTTGCGGTGGCGGCGGATGATGTCGTGCAGCGAGCAGGTGACGAAGAAGTACTGCTGCACCAGGCGCAGCTCTTTGCCGTTTTCGGTCTTATCGTTCGGATAAAGCACCTTGGAAACGGTCTCGCTCTGTGCCTTTTCGCGCACCGCCTCGACCCAGCCGCCGCGGTTGAAGGCTTCGAGGTCAAACTCCTTGGTGGCTTTCGAGGCCCACAGGCGCAGGAAGTTCACCGTCTCGGTGCCGTAGCCCACGATCGGAATGTCGTAGGGCACGCCGAGGATGCTCTGCGTCTTCACCCAGCGGGGCGTCGAGTTGCCGCGGTCGTCGAAATCGTTGATCACCTCCCCATAGAGGTGGACTTCCAGCGTGTACTCAGGGCGGCAGACTTCCCACGGATCACCGTAGATCAGCCAGTTGTCGGGATGCTCGACTTGGTTGCCATTGACGAACTCCTGCTTGAACAGGCCGTACTCGTAGTGGATGCCGTAGCCGATGGCCGGGTAGTCGTGCGTGGCGAGCGAATCGAGGAAGCACGCGGCGAGGCGGCCGAGACCGCCGTTGCCCAGGCCCATGTCCTCTTCCAGCGCGCGCACGGTCTTGAAGTCCACGCCGAGCGAGCGCACGGCCTCCTTCGTATCCTCGTACAAGCCGGTGTTGTACAGATTGGTGCCGAGCAGACGGCCCATGAGATACTCCAGCGAGAGGTAGTAGAGGCGGCGGACATTCTGGGTGTTGTGCACGCCCTGCGTCTTGATCATGCGCTTCATGATGTAGTCGCGCACAGCCATCGCCGTGGAAATCCACCAGTCGCGCGTGGTCGCCGTATGCGTGTCGCGCGCCAACGTCGATTTCAGGTGGCGGAGGATCAGCGAACGAAGCACTTCCGGGCGCGAATCCGTCGCGACGCGCGGGGTCACCGGCGAGGCGGGTTTCGTTTCAGAGGTCTTCTTGTTTTTGGGTGTGGGATTAGCAGCCATGATAAATTGAAAAGGTTGACCAACTAGACCTCAAATCGTGCCAACCATCAGCACGTTGACGACTTATTTCTGAAACCTGCGGGCGAGTTCACCGTGATGTAACTCAATGTAGGTCGGTTTGCCAGCCGGGCTGGTCAATGGCGCCCGCGTCGCCAGCAACTGGGCGAGCAGCGCGCGCATCTCCGATTCCGAGACGACGGCGGGCAACCGCACGGCCTTGGCCGAGGCCAGCCGCGCCAGCTCCTCGCGGGCCAGATTGACCTCGCGCTCCTGCATGCGCCCTTCGCGCAGCGCGCCGAGCACATCGCGCAGAAACGGCTCCGCGTCGCCCGGCTCCATCCACACCGGGACCGATTCGATTCGGAAGAAATTCCGCCCAAACTCCACGATCTCGAATCCGTGGGCGTTGAGAAACGCGAGCTTGTCGAGCAGCAGCACGCTCGCGATCGGGTCCAGCTCCACCGGCACCGGCAGCAGCAGGCGCTGGCTCGGCACGCTGCCTTCGCGGAACTGCTCCTGCAACCGCTCGAACCACACCCGCTCGTGCGCCGCGCGCCGGTCCAGCAACACCAGTCCAGCCGACGTCTCGAACAGCGCGTACGAACCGTGCGCCAGCCCCAGGTAACGCCATTGCGGCGACGGCGTCACCGCCTCTGCGCGCGGTGCGCCACCGGACACCGGCTCGCCACCGTCGGTCCGCACCGGCGGCTTGGAAAAACTCGGCGTCGCGCCACCCGTCGCGGCAGGCGGGGCCCAGGTGCGCCCGGCAGGGACATTGGTCTTCGCCGGCGCGGTGCGCACCGTGCTCACCGCCGCCGGCACCACGCCGGGCGCAGGCGTCAGCACCACGGCGGGCGCAGGCGTCAGCACCACGGCGGGCGTGCGCGTCACCGTCACAGCGGCGGCCGCCGTCGGGGCCACCGTGGCCGCCGACTCCAGCACCGGGCCGCCGCCGAGCTCGCGCAGGCGTTGCAGCACCGCGCGGATCACAAACCCGCGCACCTGCGGCTCGCTGCGGAAACGCACTTCGCGCTTCGACGGATGCACGTTCACGTCCACCGCCGCGGAATCGACCTCCAGAAACACGACGCCCACCGGGAAGCGCCCCTTGGGCAGCGACTCGTGGTAGCTCTCGATCAACGCGTAGTTGAGCGTGCGGCTGTCGACCGGCCGCGAATTGACGAAGGTGATCAACTCGTGCCGCGTGCCCCGCCCCACTCCGGGCCGGCCCACGAGCCCGCTCAGCCGCATGCCGTCCTCGCCGGACTCCAGCGGCACGAGCTCCTCGGCCAGTTGCCGCCCGAAAATCTCCGCCACGCGGTCCTCCAGCTTCGCGCACTCCGGTGAGCGAAACACCGTGCGCCCGTCGTCGATCAGCGTGAAGGCCACCTTGGGGCAGGCCAGCGCGTAGAGCCGCACGCATTGCACGATGTGCGCGCCCTCCGTCTGGTCGGTCTTCAAAAACTTGCGCCGCGCCGGCACCGGGTGAAAGAGCTGCGCGACCTCGATGCGCGTGCCCACCGGCCGGCCGCACTCGCGCACGTGCACGAGCTTGCCGCCGTTGACGAGCACCTCCGTGCCGAGGTCCGAGCCGGCCTCGCGCGTTTGCAGCGTGAAACGCGACACGCTCGCGATCGACGGCAGCGCCTCGCCGCGAAATCCGTAGCTCGCCAGCCGGTTCAGGTCGTCGGCTTCGGCGATCTTGCTCGTGGCGTGGCGCTCCAGCGCGAGCAGCGCATCGTCGCGGGACATGCCGCTGCCGTTGTCTTCGATGCGCATGAGCGAGCGTCCGCCGTGGCGAAACTCCACTTCGATGCGCGTGGCGCCGGCATCGAGCGCGTTTTCCACCAGCTCCTTCACGACCGCGGCGGGGCGCTCCACCACCTCGCCAGCGGCGATCTGGTTGGCGACCCGGTCGGGAAGGATGCGGACTTTGGCCATGGTTTGGGAAACGCGCGCCGCGCCCGCCGGAGCGGGCTGCGCGGAAACGCGATCAGTCCTTGAGCAAAATCTCCTGCCAGCGGGCGATCTGCCGCGCCACCTGCTCGGGGCTGGGCATGCCGGTGCCGGCGCGTTTCGCCATCGCACGTTTCAGGTCAAAAATCTGCGCGTAGTCGTCGCCGAAGGCCGGGTTGATCTTCTGCACGTCGGCGAGCGCGAGCTGGTCGAGCGGACGGCCGCTCTGCTCGGCGAGTTTCACAACGGCGCCCACGGCGTGGTGCGCGTTGCGAAAGGGCACGCCTTTCGTCACCAGATAGTCGGCGAGGTCGGTGGCCAGCAGCGCGGGATCGGCCACGGCGGCGGCGCAGCGGTCGCGCTTGATCTGCATGCCGGCGAGCGTGCCGCCGAGCACATCGGCGCACAGCGAGGTCTGCTCGAACGAGTCGAACACCGGCGGCTTGTCCTCCTGGAGGTCGCGGTTGTACGTGAGCGGCAGGCCCTTCACCAGCGTGAGCAGCGTGTGCAGGTTGCCCTGCAGGCGCGCGGATTTGCCGCGCAGCAGCTCGCACGAGTCGGGGTTCTTCTTCTGCGGCATCAGCGACGAGCCGGTGCAAAACGTGTCGGGCAGCGACACGAAGAAAAACTCGGAGCTCGACCACAGGATCAGGTCCTCCGCGATGCGCGAGAAATGCACGCCGGCCAGCGCGCAGGCCGAGGCAAACTCGATGAACACGTCGCGGTCGGCCACGGTGTCCATGGAGTTCTGGGTGACGCGCGGGTTGCCCTGCGCATCGACGAAGCCGAGCGTCTTGGCGGTAAACTCGCGGTCGATGGGAAGCGTGGTGCCGGCGATGGCCCCGGCGCCGAGCGGGCACCAGTTGGCGTGGTCGGCGACGTCGGAGAAGCGGCGGCGGTCGCGGTCGAGCATCTCCAGCCAGGCAAAAAGGTGGTGCGCGAGAAACACCGGCTGCGCGCGCTGGAGGTGCGTGTAGCCGGGGATGAGCACGTCGCGTTCGCGCTCGGCCAGCGCCAGCAAGGCGCGCTCGGCTTCGAGGATCTTTTCGGCGACCGCCGCGCAGGCGTATTTGAAAAACAGCCGCATATCCGTCGCCACCTGGTCGTTTCGGGAGCGTGCGGTGTGGAGCTTGGCCGCGGCGGGCACGCGCTGCGTGAGCGCCTGCTCGATGTTCATGTGCACGTCTTCGAGCTTCGTGTCCCAAGTGAACTTGCCCTCGCGCACCTCGTGCAGGATCGCGTCGAGGCCCGCGTGGATGGCGTCGCGCTCCTCGGCCGTGATGAGACCGACGTGCGCGAGCATGGCCGAGTGGGCCTTGCTGCCCTGGATGTCGAACGGTGCCAGCCGATGATCGAAAGACACGGACTCGCTAAAACGCAGCATGAGCTCGGCGGGACCGGACGAGAATCGACCGCCCCAGGTGACTTGGGATGATTGGGCCATACGGCCCCGAGCACAGGCACCGGCTCGCGGCGCGGCAACGCGAAAGAGTGGTTGCCCTCGTTTCTTGCCGCCGCCACATCCTCGCCCATGCGGACACGTCCCAGCCTGCTCGTTTTATGGCTCTGCGCCTGTGCCCTCGCCTGCGCCCAGCCGCTGCCGCCGCCCGCCCACGCGCAGACGCCTGTCGAGGTCGCCAAGAGCAGCACGTCGATCTACATCGGCAGCGTCAGCCTCTCGCTCGACCGGCTGGCCCGCACCGAGACCGGCTACGCCGCCGTCTACAACGCCCGCGTCTTCCCCTTCTTTTTCGAGAGCGAGTCGGGGCAGTTTTCCATCGAGTTTTCCGACGACCAGCTCCGCCAGATCGAACGTGGCGAGCAGGTCGCCTTCACCGGCACCGCGCGCAACCACCGGGGCCACGACCGCCGCATCACCGGACGCGTCACCCCAGCCGACGCCCAGAGCGGCGCCATCAAGGTGCGCATCTTCGTGACGGAGAAAATCCGCCTCGTCTTCGAGACGACCTACCGCTTCGCCGAGAAGTGAGGCGCACGCGCCAGCCGCCCGGCGCGCGCCACGATCAGACCACGCGCGACCAGAGGACCTTGAGGTAACGGCTTTCGAGGCAGTTCGAGTAAACCGGATGATCCGCGCCCGGCCCCGTGCGGTCGAAGAACTGCAATCGCCGATGCCGGCGGTGCGCCGCCTTGATCACGTGTTGCTCAAAATCCTCCAGGCTCAGCAGGCCCGAGCAGGAGCACGTCACGAAGATGCCGCCCGGCTTCACCAGTGAGATGGCGAGCTGGTTGAGGTCTTCGTACTTCTGGCGGCCCTCCCAGTTGCCGGCCTCGTCGCGCGTGAAAATGAACTTCGGCGGGTCGAGGATCACCACGTCCCACGACTCGCCGTTGGTCTGCATCTGGCGGGCGTACGCAAACGCATCGGCGTGCACGAATTTCAGGCGCGCCTGGTTGAGGTTGGCGTTGCGCTTGGCCTGCGCGATGGCCGCCTCGTCGAGATCGACCGACGTCACCTCCTCGGCGCCGCCGAGGACCTTGGCACAGAGGGAAAACCCGCCCGTATAGCAGCACAGATCGAGCACGCGCGCGCCCTTCGTGAAGCGCGCGATGCCCTTCCGGTTTTCGCGCTGGTCGCAGAAAAAGCCCGTCTTGTGCCCCTCGCCGAAATCCACCTCGTAGCGCACGCCGTGCTCGCGGATCTTCACCTTCATCGGCGCCGCCTCGTTGGTCTCCTTAAACGTCGACGGCTTGATGCCCTCCAGGCTGCCGAGATCGTGGTCCACCTGCACGCGGGCAAACTTCGTGCCCGCCAGCTCGTGCAGGAGCGGCAGCCACCGCGGCAACCGTTGCGCGATGCCCAGGCTGTACACCTCGCACAGCAGCGTGTCGCCGTAGCGGTCGATCGTCAGACCGCTCAGCCCGTCGCCGTCGGAGTTGATCAACCGGTACGCATCCGTGCACGCATCCAGCGCGAACAACTCGCGCCGCAACGCCACCGCCCGCCGGATCGCCAGCTCGAAATAACTCTCGTCCACCGGATCCTGCGAGTGCGACACCACCCGCAGCGGGATCTTCGCGCGCGGGTTGAACAACCCGCCGCCGAGCCGCTGCCCGGCCTTGTCGTACACCGTCACGAAATCGCCCGGACGCGCGTCGGGCGACACCTGCCCGAGCAGGCGCGGGAAGATCGCCGGCTGAAACGTGAAATATTTCAACTGCGCCCACGGCCGCTGCCAGGTGGAGCGGTCGATGGGAGCCGGCGGCGCTTTTTCCGCCTTTTCGGCGGTCTCGGGAGGGAGTCTGTCTTCGGACATGCCCCACCGTGATGAGCAGAAGTCCGACCGTCCGCCAGCCTGCTTTCTGGGACAAATTTCGCGCCCTGGGCCGGCGGGGAAAGATGGCGCGACGGGGGAGGCTCGAACTCCCGACCGTCGGTTTAGAAAACCGATGCTCTATCCAGCTGAGCTACCGTCGCGTGACCTTTCCGCACATAACGCAGTATTCGCGCCGGACGTTTCAACCCAAAACATCCCCCGCCCCCGGAAAGCCCCCGAACCGGCGCCCGAGTCCACCGCCCACCGTTTCGGTCTTCACCTTGGCGCCCCCAGCCGCCAAGCTCCCGCACCACCCAGCCAGCCGTTCCACTTGCCGCCGATGCGCTTAACGCGTCTTGCGCCGCCCCTCCCAACGGTCCCCAGCCGCCTTCATCCCCCACCCTCCGTGCCCCTCGCCATGAAAACGAAGCGTCCCGCCACCGCCCTGCTGCCCACCTCCTACGCCCCGTGGCTCGCCGCGCTCAAAGCCCGCGTGCGCTCGGCCCAGCTCCAAGCCGCCGCCCGCGTCAACCACGAGTTGCTGCGGCTGTACTGGGACCTTGGACGAGCCATCGCAGATCGCCAGAAGCAGGCCGGCTGGGGCGCGGGCATCATCCCCCGGCTCGCTGCCGATCTGCACGCTGAGTTCCCGGACATGGCCGGTTTCTCCGAGCGCAACTTCGGCCGCATGGTGGCGTTCTACCGCGAGTACCCGGCCCTCTTCGCAATTTTGCCGCAGCCTGCGGCAATATTATCCGAGCCGGGAAAAGTGCCGCAGCCTGCGGCACAATTCGACCCGGTGAACAGGGTCGCGCTAATTTCGCCACCGCCGGTGGCAAAATTGGATCTGGCCGATCCGGCCTCCCCACTTTTGCAGCCGCTTGCCGAAAAACTGCCCTGGGCCCATCACGTCATCCTGATGGAGAAAGTGAAGGATCGCGACGCCCGGGCATGGTACATGCAGGCCGCCGTCGAGCATGGCTGGAGCCGCTCGATGCTCGCCGTGCAGATCGCGCAACGCGCGCACCGCCGGACCGGAAAGGCGGTGACGAATTTCGCCACCACGCTCCCGCCGCCGCAGTCCGACCTCGCGCAGCAGACGCTGCGCGATCCCTACGTGTTCGACTTCCTCACGCTCTCTTCCGCCGCACGCGAACGCGAGCTGGAGCAGGGACTGATCGACCACGTGCAACAGTTCCTCGTTTCGCTCGGCGCCGGCTTTGCCTTCGTCGGCCGGCAGGTGCACCTGGAGGTCGGCGGCGAGGACTACTACCTCGATCTGCTCTTCTATCACCTGAAGTTGCGGTGCTTCGTCGTGATCGACCTGAAGACGCGGGAATTCACGCCCGAGGCGGCAGGAAAGATGAACTTCTATCTCTCGGCCGTGGATGCGCAGCTCCGCCATCGCGACGACCAGCCCAGCCTCGGCCTGCTGCTCTGCCGCGAGAAAAACCGGCTCACAGTCGAGTACGCCCTGCGCGACGTGAAGAAACCCATCGGCGTCGCCGAATGGCGCACCCGCCTCGTCGCCTCGCTACCCAAGAAACTCCGCTCCAGCCTCCCGACCGTCGCCCAGATCGAAGCCAGCCTCGGCCGCAGCCCCGCGCCCAGCCGCTGAAGCTAGCCGGAGGCCGGAATCGAGCGTCGGATATTAAAACCTAAAACATGGCCCCGGCTTGACGCCCCAAGAAACTAGAGCGTTTTCAATAAAACTGTAGCCATTTTGGGTGCTCGTGTCTAGGTTGT